>Ga0207009_1018_pt1 | contig 28160 bp, 31 predicted proteins | sample Alteio_BWMinCont_81_FD_153479 | JGI IMG/M metagenome (GOLD analysis project Ga0207009, IMG submission 153479) | Enriched cells from forest soil in Barre Woods Harvard Forest LTER site, Petersham, Massachusetts, United States -... | ecosystem: Environmental > Terrestrial > Soil > Temperate forest >... | reverse complement strand
GGTTATGGGTATAACTGTACGATACGCCGTTATATACCTCCGGAACTTGCTCATATACGCCGGTTGTAAAAGAAAAATACACTAATACGCCGCCATTGTTATTAAAATAGTTGTCAATTTCGGGGGTGCTTATTACGGCATAGTACGATTTACCGTCGGTGCTTAAGGTCCAGGCGGTAGTTGGTACGTTAAATAAAATGGTTTGATTTGGACTTGCCTGGGTGATATACTCTTTTTTGCAGGAAGATGCCACTACCACCAGGGCAAAGCATAAGATAGATAATAATCTTTTCATAAGGATAAGTGTTATTTATTAATAAGACAAAGAAATAGAAAAAGGTTTAATCTTTTTTTAAAAAGGTTTAAACTGACCCTATTTAAACAAAAATGCCCCTGTTAATAAACGTGGGCACCTTTGTTTTATTTTTGAAAGATTCTTGTTTATAATATGGAATATCTTAATGGAAGTTGATTCTCATCATTGATAATTATCGCCGGATATCCTTTAAATGTTGTGTTTTACGTTAGAAACGTAAAAACATGTTAAGCACTCGTTATAAACGAGCGCAGGCTTTATTAAACAGCCGCAGGTAAGCTAAGGAAAAAAGTAGTACCCACTTCCAGTTTGGTTTCAAACCAGATTTTACCGCCTGCATTTTCTATAGAATTTTTTACGAAAGCGAGGCCAAGTCCGGTGCCCGAGCTTTTGGTGGTAAAATTGGGCTCAAATATCTTTTCGCGCATGTTTTCGGGTATGCCATTACCGTTGTCTTTAATGGTTAGCAGGATATTTTTGTCGGTAATTACATAATCAATGCTGATTAACCCGTTACGCCCCGGAGGGGTAGCCTCGATGGCGTTTTTTAATAAATTATTAAAGCAACGCAATAGTTGGTCGCGGTCGGCATTTATATAAAAAGGAGCTTCTGCTGCCTGATATTCAATGGTCATATTATCCATTTGTTTAAAAATGGTAACGGCCTGGTTCAGCATATTAAATATGTTGATACGTTCGATACGCGTATCCGGCATTTTAGCAAAAGCCGAAAATTCAGAAGCGATAGACGACAAACTCTCAATTTGCTCGACAAATGATTTACTGAACCGCTCAAACTTTTGATCAAATTTAGGGTCCTTATCCCGCCATGACTTTTCGAGCAGTTGCAGTCCTAATTTAAGCGGAGTTAACGGATTTTTAATTTCGTGAGCTACCTGCTTGGCCATTTCGCGCCAGGCACTTTCGCGTTCTGATTGGGCCAGCTTTTGGGCACTATTTTCAAGAGCGGCAATCATATTATTATATTCTTTTACCAATGAGCCTATCTCGTCATCACGATTCCATTGAATAGGCTCGTTCTTTTTGCCATAGATGATCTTACCCAGGTTGGCTTGAATAAAATTCAACGGAGCTGTGATCTGTCTTGCAATAAATACGGCAAATAGCCCAATGGCGATAAATATTAACGCGTAAATATTGATCATGATATTCAGTAATGAACCAATGCGTTCTAAATAATCCTCCTCATTTGAAAAATAGGGCACCTGTAAATAAGCCACTACATTGCCATTTGAATCTCTGAGCGGGGCATAGGCCGATTTATAATTTAAGCCGCCCAGTACCTCGGTATTGTTTATAAACTCGGAGTTTTGCTCTTTGTTTAAACTGATAAAGGCCCTTGCATTCATTTGTTTGGCCAATAATCCATATTCGTAAATTTTTGGTTGGGTGGTAATTAAAAGCTTACCATTGCGATCAAATAATACCAGGTCGGTTGAATAGGAATTTGCCAAACGATCAAGCGCCAGTTGGGTTTCTTCATCAACATGTTTCAGGTATTGACTAAATTGGCCGCCTTCAAATGAATCAGTGATACGGGTAATTTTGTCTTTGATCATCAGATCCTGCTGATTGAGGTATTGCGTGGTAATAGATATATAAGTAATGAAGCCCACCAATACCAGGGTAACAACCACCGTAAATACCATTGAAAACTGGATCCTCGTTTTATAAAGTATGCGGTCGAAATTTATTTTAAAGCTCCATTTAAGCTGGTTGTTATCGGTATAATTTAATATTTTTATGCGTATCCATGCCCATCGTACGATAATAACGACGCAGCTAAACGCCAGCATCACTACAAAAAATATAGTAAGCGAGGTAATGTCATAAAAAACAGCATTCTCTTCCTTGCTCAAAACAATTACATTGTTCTCGCTGGGCCTGTAAACCAAATGATTATATTGTGTAAACGGGCGGTACCATTTGGGGTCATTAATGTCTGTTGTTTGGTAAACATATTTCTTTAATTCCCCCTTAAAGTCTTTATTGGTTAAATTATAAATATAAACCCCATGTTGACTAACCAATTTGTTCCCGCTATAAAAAGCATACGAGTAATTTTTAAAGGCATTTTCATTGCGGGTTTGCATATCAACCAGTAATGCGGGGAAAGAATCGGCTATTTGGAGCGATTTTGATTTCAGCTCCACTACAATAACACCCAGTTTTTCTCCCTTACTTATTACCGGCAGTATTGCAAAATAATTTTGAAATCCGAACGATGCATTTTCCCTGTAAAAGTAATTCGAAACCTGGAACGAGCTATACAGCACCATATCCTTAAAATCGCCGAGGGTAAAGCTTTTATCATTAGATAAGGGTTGGTCATTGTTATTAAACTCATGTATCTTAAACTCATACTTTGACAAATAGCCATCAAAATACAGTTTCTGAAAACGATTTTTCAGGTAATCGCTGCTATGCAGTGTGTCAGCAAAAGATTTTGCCACAGCCGAATCGGTAACGATTTGGTTTTCTATCTTTTTAAAAATATTATCAGCGGTTTCATCATCTTGCTTTTCTAAGGTTTGAATAAGGGTTTTCCGTACTTCTTTTTCTTTTATTGATTCAAAATGATTAAGCAATACGGCCGAAATGAAGGCAAAAAGAAAAATAATGCTTACAAAAAGCCCGGAGTTAAAGCTCCTGTTTGCGTATCGGTAAGAGTAGCCCCTTATTATAACGATAATGGCCCATAAAAAATATACCGGGGTAAACTCCCAATAATAGCTTATAACCGCAGTTGCCAAACCAATGCCCGTTAAAAAAAGAAGCAGCTGGTTTAAAACCGGTATAGAAAGTTTTTTGGATAGGGTTAGGCCCGTTTCAACAAATAAAAACAACAATAAAAAACTAAAACACAGCATTAATATGCCAATTGCGCTAAACCACGATAGGCTAAGCGCATTATTTACATCAAAACTGATAGTAGAGTTAACTACCAGCCCGTAAAAAATTTTCAGAAACGCGGTTATGGATAAGATAAACAGAACAATACAGGTAATTAATATAAGATAACTGCCGCCCTTACCCGGATTATATTTAAATAACCGCTTACGCTGTTGGAAAAGAAAACTGGAAAACCAACAAATTAATAAGATGTTGATACAAAAATTGCCCAGGTCAGGAAACCATTTATTAGATCCATAGAACCGGGGATTAAAGATGTCGAGTTTATTAGTAAGATCAGGTAGGTTATAGTTGAGGTTGATGAACCTCAATATAATAATGAATGATGCTAAAAGCACCACTGAAACAATTACATAACCCTTACGCGCCAGGTATTTGCAAATATTTTGCATAAGAAAACACAGCGTTATCAAGGTTAAGATCCAAAAGGTTAACTCAAAATAAAAAAGCCGTGGACTAACGGCTGTATTTTTTAGTTTGACGGGAAACAGATAAACATTGCCAATACTGCGTATCTCGTAAATATTTTTGTCGGAGAAATTAGCTAATTCAATATTACCTTCGGTGGTGAGGTCCTTTGCAAATGTGTTTTGCAGGTATTGGTTTTGAAACGCGTAATTTGCTTTTATCGGTATGAAAAAGATGGTTGAAAAATTGCCCTCGCTTTTTTTAATGGCCTCATAATAACCATTGGGCTCTTTTATAAATGAGGCCCCTTCGCTAATCAACTCATCGTTACGGGGAATTACCTTTATACCGCTCCAAAAATCTAACCGGTCCTTTTTTAGCGTAATAAACCAGATGTTATTTTTAGTAGTAAACTTTTGAATAAGTTTTAATGCCTCATGATCGTTTCCGGAAAGTGTTTTCAGCCGGTCAAAATCAGTCTTGCTGTTTAAGGTCTCATTTACAAGCTCTTCCTTTTTGTGGAGGTTATCCACTAATAATTTTGCAGATTGATGCAGGTTATCGCGGGGGGTGTACGTTTTTTGGGCAATAATAGCCGTTAAAAACAGCGTAGCTGTTAGCAGGGCCAGCATTAAACGTATTTTACCGGAATAATTCAAAGGCGCAAATTGATTTGTGTAAATTTAGAATAAAAAAAAGCCGCTTTAGTTTGCGGCTTTTTAAATTATTGTTGTAATGCGGCGCTTTCTGTAGGCATTGCGCGGTCAACTTTTTTAACCAGGCCCTGCAAAACGTTGCCAGGCCCCACTTCTGTAAACGAGGTTGCGCCATCCTCTATCATATGCTGTACGGTTTGCGTCCACCTAACCGGGCCGGTAAGCTGGGCAATTAAATTATGTTTAATTACGGCCGGATCGGTATGTGGTTTGGCGTCAATATTTTGAAAGATAGGGCAAATTGGCGCCTTGATCTCTGTGTGTACAATGGCATGCTCCAGTTCAACCCGTGCAGCTTCCATTAGCGGCGAATGGAACGCGCCACCCACGTTCAGTTTTAAAGCCCTTTTGGCGCCGGCGGCAGTCATTAACTCGCAGGCCTTATCAATACCGGCTATAGTGCCTGATATGACCAATTGACCCGGGCAGTTATAATTGGCAGGCACTACTATATCGCTGATGCGTTTACAAATATCTTCAACGGTAAAATCATCCAGGCCCAAAATAGCGGCCATGGTTGATGGTTGTATCTCGCAGGCTTTTTGCATGGCATTGGCGCGGGCCGCTACCAGGCGCAATCCATCTTCAAATGATAATGCTCCCGCTGAAACCAAGGCCGAAAACTCACCTAATGAGTGCCCGGCAACCATTTCGGGCTTAAAATCATCGCCCAAAACTTTCGCCAAAATAACAGAATGTAAAAAAATGGCAGGCTGGGTAACGTTGGTTTGTTTCAGGTCCTCGTCGGTACCGGTAAACATGATATCGGTTATTCTAAAACCCAAGATCTCATTGGCTTTTTCAAATAGCTGGCGAGCCTGCTCAGACCGGTCATAAAGATCTTTGCCCATCCCCACAAACTGGGCGCCTTGTCCTGGAAAAATATATGCTTTCATTTTGCCCCCTAACCCCCTAAAGGGGGGATTTTAGATGTTTATATTTAGTTATTAATTATGTCAACCATCCCTCCCCTTTAGGGGGCCGGGGGCTCAACTTAAGTTAGCTGATATCAAATTTAAAAATTCTGCCCTGGTTTTTTCCTGTAAAAATCCACCGGTAAAAGCAGAAGTAGTTGTAACCGAATTTTGTTTTTGTACGCCGCGCATGCTCATGCACAAATGGCGACACTCAATTACTACACCCACGCCGATAGGCTGCAGGGTTTCCTGTATGCAATCGCGAATCTCGTTGGTTAAACGTTCCTGAACCTGCAGGCGGCGGGCAAAGGCATCAACCACACGCGGTATTTTGCTCAGGCCTACCACGTACCCATTAGGGATATAAGCGATATGCGCCTTGCCAAAAAATGGCAGCATATGGTGCTCGCACATCGAGTATACCTCAATGTCTTTAACCACCACCATCTGGCTGTATTCTTCTTTAAACAAAGCCGAGCTTAATATTTCTTTAGCATCCAGATCATAGCCGTGGGTAAGATAAAGCATGGCTTTGGCAATGCGCTCGGGGGTACGTAATAATCCTTCGCGTTCCGGATTTTCGCCAATTTGTTTCAGTACATCTTTATAGTGGACGGAAAGGCTACTGATCAGTTCAGGATTGTAGCGGTCAATTTTTTCATAACCGTTAATGCCTTCGTCCCGGTTGGGAACATCGTTTTTGTCGATCATTGTATAGGTTTAATCACCAAAATACTCTGCTGAGTTATTTTCGGTTTCATATAATTTTATCGAGTGTAAAAACACGCCCTCGTAAGCCTCGATAGGCGCCTTTAACTGGTTGAAAATTTCGATACAAAGTAATTCGGTCGAGGCCATTTTGCCGGCCATAAAGTCGACATCTTTATTGATGTTTTTATGATCCAGCTTCTCGATCACATAATCGTTGATAATTACTTTCAGCTCTTTCAGATCAATTAAGTAGCCGGTTGCATGCGTAACCTGCCCTTTAACCGTTACAAACAGGTTATAATTATGCCCGTGCCAGTTTGGATTGGCGCATTTGCCAAAAACTTCCTCGTTCTTTTCTGCGCTCCATTCTTCCCGGTACATTCTATGTGCGGCATTAAAATGTTCTTTGCGCGTAATGTATATCATCATAATATTTAATGGGTGCAAATATACAAACTTAATAACAATGGGTTTAAAAAGAGGGTTGTCTTAACTATCAAAAATAAATCACCGTTGTTTTACCCCCACCCGTCCTCCCCCTGAAAACAGGGGAAGGTGCTATCATTTTGCGAAAAATAAAAGCATGGGGACTGTGCGACACCTTCTACTAAAATCAGGGGAAGGAGGAGGATAGGGTAAAATGGCGTACTAAGTGAAATATTAATTAATATATTAGCCTAAAACTAATGACATGCGGATATTACTTGTTGCTGCTACCCTGCCTGAAGTTACCCCTTTAATTGAAGCGTTGTCGCTGCAAAAAACGGACGAGGATAATTTATATACTGCCCGGCATACCTCTGTAACCAATTGCTCGGTGCTGACTACCGGTGTGGGGATGGTACCAACAGCTTTTGCCCTGGCCCGGCATTTACCGCATAATGTTTATCATTTGGTGATTAATGTGGGCATTGCCGGCAGTTTTGATCGTAACATTGCTTTAGGCGACGTAGTAGAAATAACCCGGGATACCTTTGCCGAATTGGGCGCCGAAGATGATAGAAAATTTATCAGTATTGAACAGTTAGGTTTTGGCGCAGGTATTTTTGCGCCGACAAGAAACATTGCCCAGTTTACAAAAAAGATCAGCCCTGCTAAAGCTACCGCCATTACCGTAAATACCGTACACGGTAATGAAGCATCTATAGCCGCAATTGTTGAGCGGTTAAACCCGCAGTTAGAGAGCATGGAAGGCGCTGCCTTTTTTTATGCCTGCCACGAACTGAAGGTGCCCTGCATCCAGATCAGGGCAGTGTCAAATTATGTAGAAAAACGTAACCGCGACAACTGGCAGATAGGGCTTGCTGTGAAAAATCTGAATAACTTTGCGCTGGAGTTGTTGAAGTTGTTGTAAGTGTTGTGGAAAGGTTGTAAACGTTTGAAAGGTTGTAAAAATTTAAATTACTACCCTCTACAACCCTCACCTCTACAACTTTTACAATCTTTGGCCCGCACAGGGTATATGTATATCGAATTAAAAGAAGACAGTGCACTGATTAAAAGCCAGGCAGTGATTGTACTGGAAGGCAATTTCAATATTTAAACTAAATACTATGCTACAGCAAACATTGAAACAACTCTATATCCGCGACCTGAATAAGTTAAAAACCGAGCTTGAACTTTATCAAACAGAAAGCAATATCTGGCAGATAGCAGAAGGCATAACCAACTCGGCCGGTAATTTATGCCTGCATTTGGTGGGTAATCTTAACGCCTTTATCGGTGCCGAATTAGGGAACACGGGGTATATCAGAAAAAGGGACCTGGAATTTTCATTGAAAGATATACCCAGGGCCGAACTGGTTAAAATGGTTGAAGATACCCGCGATATAATAGCTACCGTGTTGGATACAATAACCGCCGGGCAGCTGGAAGCAGAATACCCGTTGGTGGTGCTGGATAAGAAAACATCCACCGAATACTTCCTGACTCATTTAGCCACACATTTGGCCTATCATTTAGGGCAAATAAACTATCACCGGCGACTATTAGATAAGTAAACTTTAAAAAATGAAACTAACCCTCGGCTTTTCGCCCTGCCCAAATGATACCTTTATTTTCGACGCGCTGATCCACCATAAAATTGATACGGAGGGGTTGGCGTTTGAAGTGTTTTATGATGATGTGGAAACGCTGAACCAAAAAGCTTTTCGCGGAGAGCTGGATATTACCAAGCTAAGTTACCACGCTTTTGCCTACATCGTAGATAAATATGTTTTGCTGGATGCGGGCAGCGCGCTGGGCTTTGGTGTTGGTCCATTGTTGATTTCGGATTTCGAAATTTCAATTTCGGATTTACAAAGCGGCCAAATCCGAAATCGTAAATCCGAAATCGTAAATCCCTTAATTGGTATCCCAGGTAAATATACTACGGCTAATTTTTTATTAGGGCTGGCCTTCCCGCTGGCTACTAACAAAGTAGAACTGGTTTTTTCGGATATTGAAAATGCCGTGCTGGACGGCAGGGTAGACGCCGGCCTTATCATCCACGAAAATCGCTTTACCTACCAGGATAAGGGTCTGAAAAAGATCATCGATTTGGGCGATTACTGGGAAAAACTAACCGGCTGTGCTATCCCACTAGGTGGTATTGTGGCTAACCGCAACTTGCCGCCGGATGTTCAGCATAAAATAAACCGGGTGCTGCGTAAATCTGTTGAGTTTGCGTTTGCCAATCCGAAATCGGGATTGGAATATATACGTGAACATGCACAAGAAATGAGCGAGGAGGTGATGTATAAACATATTGAGCTGTATGTAAATAAATACTCGGTTGATTTGGGTGAAGAAGGCCGCAAGGCGATTAAACTGCTTTTTGATACGGCTTTGGAGAAGGGGATCATACCGGAGATTAAGGAAGAGGTGTTTTTGGCCCCCTAACCCCCTGAAGGGGGAACGAATGGCGGAGGTATGCCCACGTCGCATCGCGCTTTATAGAGGAGGCATTATAAATGCCTACCTATGTTAAGCACTCGTTACAAACGAGCGCAAGTATTAACTAATTTGTGCGGACGGTTTGCGTTTGTTTGTTCCTGACCCCGGCTATCAATAGCCACAAACAAATCGACAATTCGCCAAGACTGCCGGGTGTGGTTATAAAAATAGCTATACCGGCTTTACTATACTGTTCCGAAAAGAGCAGATGGCCCATAAAGTTAATAAGATAGCCAAAGCAGCCTATCATTAACAAGACGCCGATAACCTTTGGTAAAAAACCTGATTTGAAAACCAAATAACCGAACGGAAACAGCCAAAGCCCCCAAAATATCGAAGCCACCAGGTTTCCGCTGTTATAATAATCCAAATGCAACATCACCTGGGCCTGTATTTTGTCAGCTTCAAATACTTTTAAATAGGCATCATGGCTTATAAGCGTTAACACGTCGAAATTATTAAGCATGTTGACAAAAGAGATGGGCACACTCGCTGCCGCCAGCGTTACCATTAATACAGCATATGTTTTATTAACCGGGCTTAGTAATTTATACAGAACGATAGGCAAAAGCAGGAATAGGGTGTAACCAATTAAGCCTACCAAAATACCAAGGCGGAAAAGGGTTTCCGACGCGGTTATGTTGCTAACCGTTGCCGCCGGGTTATTCCAGTCGATAAGTTTTGAAGGAACATATTTAAGATAGAAAAAACCGGCAGCTATAAGCAGCAGGTATAACAATCCCGCTATTCTTGCTATTTTGTTTTTCGATTGCATTTCCTTTAATTTTATTTTTTTGACAATTAGCGGCTGCAAATGTTACAGTTGATACCGTTGCAAATTTCAAGACATGTTGATCAGTGGAGGAAATGAATTAAACGCGGGAGCGGGGGCGTTCGGCAGAGCTGGAAATTTATTAACTTTGAAATAGCCCGCATCGGGGAGCACCCGTGGCCAGGCTGCCGGGCCAATAAACCCATTGAAATCACCATAAATGAAAAACCGCATTCATAGCATTGATATCGTCCGCGGGCTCATCATGATTATCATGACGCTGGACCATACGCGCGATTTTTTGCACTTTCCCGGCCCCTCGCCGACAAATATGCAGACAACAACGGTGGTATTGTTTTTCACCCGCTGGATCACGCATTATTGTGCGCCTACGTTTGTATTCCTTGCCGGCGTATCGGCTGTGCTGGCGGGGCAACGGCGAAGCACTGCCGAACTGCGTAGCTTCCTGCTTAAGCGTGGTGCCTGGCTCATCGCCTCCGACCTGCTGTTTATCAGCCTGGTATTTACCTTAGATCCCACTTATCCCGTACAGGTGCTGGAAGTGCTTTGGGCCACCGGCTTCGGTATGATCCTGCTGGCAGCGCTGTTACGCGTGCCGCTCAAAATTATCGCAGCCATAGCAGTGGTTATATTGCTCGGCCATCCCTATTTACCTATACCGTTTTTAACGACGCCCGCCTCCATGCTGCCATTTAGCAAAACCCGCTTCATTTTTGAGCTTTACCCTGCGCTGCCCTGGGCAAGCGTTTTACTGCTGGGCTATGTAGTGGGGCACCTTTACCGTGATACCTATGCCGCGGCAAAACGCCGGCAAATATTGATGCGCACCGGGCTAATTTGTTGCCTGCTTTTTGTAGTACTCAGGCTGATTAACCATTTTGGCGACCCTGCGCCCTGGTCGGTACAGCGTAACGCCGCACATACGCTGCTGTCGTTTTTGAATGCCACCAAGCAGGCGCCGTCCTTATTGTTTTTCCTGATGACGCTGGGGCCGGTGATGATCTTGCTGGCCGTTGCCGAAAAGCTGCAAGGGCGCTTCGTTCAAATTTTACAGGTGTACGGCAACGTGCCTTACTTTTATTTCATTGTGCATTTGACGTTACTGCGGATCATTAACCTGCTGCTCATACCCATCCTCGGCCTGCCGTACCACGCTACCGCCGACCCATTGGTGTGGCAAGCCGCCGGCTTTGGCATCCCGCTTTGGCAGGTTTATATATTTTGGCCGCTTACCGTGGCTGCGCTATATTATCCCTGCAAATTGTTCGGTAACTACAAACGGGCGCACCCGCACTGGTGGCTGTCGTATTTGTAAGTGTTATATCTTGCCCTAATCTAACTAACAATATGTATTCAATACAGTCAGCATCTGCCCGCTCAGTTGCCGCGGAGGCTGTTAGTTTTTCGCGGGTGTTTGTTTTTTATAGGTGCTCAAGAGGGCTGCGCAGTTTTTCCTTGACCCAAAAGTAACCAAAAGGTCAAGCCAGGAAAATGCTTCTGCCCACAGGTCATACGCCCGGCCCGCTTCCCTGGCAGGCCATTACGCTTTTTGGGTGGTCTTCACCTTTTTAAATTTACCATTCTATAGTCGGTAACCCAAAAGATGGGGAAATTGCTGCTGTGAATAGAAGCGCTATGCGCCGTGAACGGGTTGATAACGTCCGGGTAGTTGTTCACGTTGAAAGTCTTGATGCTAACCGAATCGGGAGCTACCATATGATAAGTTAACGTATCGTATTTAGCGCCTTCTTTAATATAAACCTTTCCATCGGCACGAAAATCAAAATAATCGCCGGGAACGCCGACGTAATTTGTTTTGGTTATATAGGCTTCACCGTAGGCAGCCGAGTCATTTACCAACTCCCATTTTGCAATTAGGGTAACCGGGCCGGTAACGCCGGATTTTTTACACGAAGCCTGGCAGGAAAAAACGAAAAGTACAATTACCCAATTATAAAATTTCATAATGGTTGGCTTATATGTACTTTACGGATAATGAGGTGATAGTGATACAAGTTATTTTCGTCTTCGAATGTAGTTATAAACTACAGGCATAGCAGTCCGAAGTCAGAGACATTCGGACAACAGACTACGGACGGCTGTGATTTAACAATTAGAAGGAGAAAGCCAATGCTTAATAAATTCTCCAACGATAAGTAATATTAGTCCCACAGCTAATCCAGTAATAATTAGCTGCCACCAAGCGTTGCCACCAATTTTAGCCCTTAACCATCGAACGAATAAGAACCATCCAATAGCAAGCCAATTTTGATGGCACAGATCTATAGTGTTGTATTCTTTGATCTCGGGCGAAAATTCAAATGCCTTGTGTTCATTATCAGGATTCTTGAGCGCAAACGGATCAACTTGTTCAGTTAAGAAACTGTAAGCCCACGCAGTGAGCTCTAGATTATATGGCGTACCATATCCTACTCTGACGAGCTTATTATGTACCAATATCTGTTGTGTTGGCCTCCAATATCCATCCGGCACACCAGTTTTAATCCAATGAATTCTAACGTCGATAAAACTCACATTATTCCACGGCTTATAGGCCTCTTCTGAAATGTAATTAAGTGTTTTTTTTATTAGTTCCCGAGTCGTTAACTTTTTTTCTTTTTTTGCCATTTCTATAAAGATCTTATACGTATATAAGTTTACCGGCACTACCCATCGCTCTTGGCTCTTGATTCTCCCAGCCTAATACAGCAAATGATCATACGGATACCTTTCGGTATGTATGTCTTTTACGTACTCATACAGCATGCTTCTGAACTCTTCGATGTTCTCTTTCTGTGTAGCCGAAATGAATATCGCCGGACTATTGTTTTTGGCCATCCAGCTATGTTTAAAGTCGTCGAGGGTTATGGGTACGGCTTCTTCACCGGCATTTAACACGGGTTGATAGGCATCTATCTTGTTAAACACGGTGATCATTTGCTTATCTGACGCGCCGATGTCTTTCAGGGTTTCGTTTACGGTGCGGATCTGGTCCTCAAAGCCGGGATGCGAGATGTCTACTACGTGGATCAAAATATCCGCTTCGCGCACCTCATCCAGCGTCGACTTAAAGCATTCCACCAAATCGTGCGGCAGCTTGCGGATGAACCCAACTGTATCCGAAAGCAGGAAAGGCACGTTTTCAATTACCACCTTGCGTACGGTCGTATCCAGCGTGGCAAACAGCTTATTCTCGGCAAATACGTCTGATTTGGAGATCATATTCATGATGGTGGACTTGCCCACGTTGGTATAACCCACCAACGCCGCGCGTACCATCTGGCTGCGGTTTTTACGTTGTGTAGCGTTTTGCTTGTCTATCAGTTTTAGCCTGTCTTTTAGCAGAGAGATCTTTTCGAGAATCAACCGGCGGTCAGTTTCAATTTGCGACTCACCTGGTCCGCGCATACCGATACCCCCTTTTTGCCGCTCTAAGTGGGTCCACATGCGGGTAAGGCGGGGCAGCAGGTATTGCAGTTGTGCCAGCTCTACCTGTGTTTTAGCCTGGGCGGTTTGCGCCCGGCTGGCAAAGATGTCCAGTATCAGGTTGTTGCGGTCGAGGATCTTTACCTGCAGTTCGTTTTCAATATTGCGCAATTGCGACGGCGTCAACTCGTCGTCAAACACCACCATATCAATCTCTTCTTCCTTTACAAACACCCTAATATCTTCCAATCGGCCCGAACCCACAAAGGTGGATCGGTCGGGATGAGACAGTTTTTGCGTAAAGATTTTAACGGTTGCCGCGCCGGCGGTGTCAACCAAAAACGCTAATTCCTCTAAGTATTCTTTCGCGCGTTCTTCCGATTCGTTAGCCGTAATAACGCCAACCAACACCGCCCGTTCCTGCTTCACAGCAGTATCATAAAATTTTTGCTTCATTCAATAATTAGCTATCAATCTCAATGCCATCGACATTAATTGACAAAAATAAGGATATAGTTGCCAAAATAGCAGGTTTACCGCTTTACTTTATTTAATACCAATTGCCAGTCGGGGTAATTTTGGTCAGTTGCTTTTAGTTTTTGGATGAGGTTAATCGCATCCGGGTAAAAATATTCTGTCAATTCTAATACAGCCACGCCATTTTTAGGGTTAAAAGGTGTACCCGCTATATAATCTTTCTCGCCGTTGTTGGCCCGCTTTTTATCAAAGCTTACGGTGCTGTTTACGAACTCGCCATGGGTTTTTTCACCTTTAAGATAGGGCAGCAGCCACTCGACTGATTTCTTAATAGAGGTTTGTTGATCTGAAACGTAGTTATAATAATCAACCCCGGTTGCTCTTTTAATAATGATGGCCAGTTTGAGCAAAGGCTCCAGGTCATACACATGGTAATGCAGGGCGTCGCGTAATTTAAAATCAACGCTCGAACCATCGGGCAGTAGGTTTCTACCGATCTGCTCCTTAATACCCGCTACGGCATATTGGGTAAATTTATCATTGGTAATAGCAAAGCCAATTTCGCCGATCTCTTTCAGGCGGTGCGAGTGCCAGTTATTATAGGATGTTTCACGCCCGGGCCTGAACTTGTTGATCTCCATTTGTGCCGATTGCGCCAGCCAGCCAACTATCAACTTATTATTGGAGGCATCAATGTCACTTTTGAGCAGGTCATAAGCTTCAACAGCCGGGTCAAGGTTCGTATCGTCAATAGGGTCGCCATTGGGTACATTGAATTTTGACCATGCCGCTAAATACTCAACGGCTTTATTCAAATATTTTTTATCACTGCCGGTACGATACATTAGGGCCAGCGCGTACATTTTACGCATATCTTTCAATGCCAAACCTGTTGCTGTTTTCTTCGGATCGCCGGCAAGTTTGCCTTCAGACCGGATGGTATCTATCGGGTTCGGGGCTTCGTTCAGTGCCGCGTCAGCAATTCTTTGCAGTTCGTTAAAGCGCGTCTTCGCCGATGGATCGGTAGCAACCAATTGCTTTAATTTATCTAATTCAGTACTATTTAAACTCACATATTGAGCCTTTGCGCTAAAAACGCATACAGCCAGCACAGCTAACAGGAGTATTTTTTTCATAACATAGGTTTGATGAAGTAAGTTAGGAAATATCACAATAACAATTCAAAAAATAACAAATCCAACCAGCGCCCAAACTTAAAACCAACCTCTTTAAAATGTGCTACCTGCGTAAAACCGAATTTAAGATGCAGCTTTAGGCTAACTTCGTTATCGCTGTCGATCCCCGCAATTAATGCATGCAGGCCGGCGTTTTTTGCTAACGCGATCAACTCTTTTAACAGGAGCTTACTGATACCTAATCCACGATGGTCCTTATGTACATATACCGAATGCTCGGCTGTAAAACGATAGCAGGGCCAAACCCTAAAGTGTCCATAACTGCCGAAGCCGGTAATAACTCCGTCCCCCTCGGCAACGATTACCGGGAAACCTGCCTGTTTGCGTTCGTTGAACCAGGCCTGCCGCATGGCTAACGTATGTGGCTGCTCACTGTAAACAGACGTGGTATTTAGGATAACATCATTGTAGATCTCCAACAATTCCGGCAGGTCGTTTGCTGTCGCCTCACGGAGGGTTATTAACGGCGGATTCATGGATATGAAGTTAAATATTTTGGTTTGAAACCATTTAGTCCAATTTCTTATTTTTAATAAAACTTGCTAACTTTATATTATGACGTTAGTAGAGCTGAAAAAGTCAATCCATAAGAAAATCGATGATCTAAATGACCAGGATTATTTGGATATGCTGAATACAATGATTAGCTACAAAGATAAAGTATTCCAGATCCCTCAAGAGCATCTTACGGGTATCATGCAGGGAGAAGAGGATATCAAAAATGGCGATTTTTTAACTTTGGAAGATCTTAAAAAGAGATACGAAAAGTGGTTAAAAGATTAATAGTCTCAAGAGATGCCTATCTGCACATAGATAGAATTGTTGAATTTAATAATCTAAGAAATCAATCTGATACTTACTCACGAAAATTCCTTAAGGCGCTTTTTAAGGAATTAGAATTGCTTAAAAAATTCCCATTTATGGGAATCGAAACCAATCGAAAAAACACCTTTTTATTGGTATGGGATGATTACTATATCTATTACACTGTTATAGAAAATACAATTGAGATAAAATCAATTTATCATCAAAAGGAAAACGTTTCACGCTAATTACCTCAATTCCGCCACAAAATCCCTCATCGCTGCGCCCGGGTCCTTTTGCTTCATGAAATTCTCGCCGATTAAAAACCCGTTAAAGCCTGCTTTTTTTAATTGTTTGATGGTTTCCGGATTGCTGATGGCGCTTTCAGAGATCTTTAAAAACTCATCGGGGATATGTTCAACCAGTTGATAAGAAGTTTCTACTGAAACCGTAAAATCGGCCAGGTTGCGGTTGTTTACACCGATGGCGTCTACGTTAGGGTCAATACTGCGTTGCAGTTCTTCCAGGTTATGCACCTCGAGCAATACATTCAGCCCCAGTTTTTTTGCGGTTGAAGCCAGGTGTTTTACTTCAGCGGGAGTAAGTATGGCGGCTATTAATAAAATGATATCGGCACCCAAAGCTTTTGCTTCAAAAAGCTGGTATTCGTCAATCATAAAGTCTTTACGCAAAACCGGGATACTGTTCGCTTTGCGCGCCTTTACCAAGTCAGCTTTATCACCCATAAAAAAGCTATGGTCGGTTAAAACAGATAGCGCGGATGCGCCTGCGTCTGCATAGCCATTGGTCACTTCTTCCACCGTTACCTGGTCGTTAATAATGCCTTTTGACGGCGATTTACGCTTAAACTCGGCAATAATGCCGGTACGATCCGGCGCAAGTAAAAACTCTTTGAACGAATAGGTTTCCCGCTCAAATGAATCAAAATCTTGCAAATCTGCTAATGAATAAATTTCTTTAGCGGCCTGTACCTCTACCTTTTTATGTGCTACTATTTTATCAAGGATGTTCATGTATTTTTAGTCTCAACCATTTTTAAACCTAATCACCAATCAACTAATCACTGCCCTTCAGGGCTCAACCAGTTTTTCATCATTTCTTTACCAAATTCAGTCAATATCGACTCCGGGTGAAACTGAACGCCACGCACATCATATTGTTTATGCCGCAGGGCCATTGCCGAATTATCAGCCTCATCAATAGCGGTCACCGTTAATACGTTGGGGATATATTTCTCATCAACTACCCACGAGTGGTAACGCCCTACTTTAAAACTTTTGGGCAAGCCTTTAAACAGTTTTTCCTGTTCATCGGTAACCAGTATAGGCGTAGCAATACCATGCATCGGCTGATTTAAATTATACAGCCTGCCGCCAAAAACCTCGGCAATAGCCTGCTGACCCAAACAAACGCCAAAAATACTTTTTGTTGGCGCATATTTTTCTATTACCTCCAGCAATAATCCGGCCTCGGATGGGATACCCGGCCCTGGTGACAGGATGATTTGGTCATAAGCATCCACATCGCCTATGGCAAACTGGTCATTACGCCATACTTCGCACTGCAAGCCAATTTCATTAACCAGATGCACCAAGTTGTAGGTGAACGAATCGTAATTATCTATTATTAATATTTTGCCCCCCGGCCCCCTAAAGGGGGAGGACGTCTTTATATTTTTATCAGTTGTCATATCAATTTATATTATCAAACTATAGTTCCCCCTTCAGGGGATTAGGGGGTTACAACTCCTCCGCCATCTCAATCGCCTTGCGTAAAGCGGCTATCTTGTTATTTACTTCATTAAGTTCACTTTCCGCTACCGATCCGGCAACGATACCAGCACCGGCCTGGTAATGCAGCGTGTTGTTCTTACTTAAAAAGGAACGGATCATAATGGCGTGATTAAAATCGCCGTTAAAACCTAAATAGCCAATGGCGCCGCTGTAAAAGCTGCGTTTGCTTTTTTCGTTTTCATCAATAATCTCCATCGCGCGGTATTTGGGCGCACCACTCAGCGTACCTGCCGGGAAAGTATCTGCAACAACCTTAAACGATGCCACACCGGGTAATAGTTTTCCGCTAACATGCGATACCAAATGTATCAGGTGCGAGTAATATTGTACCTCTTTAAAGGCTTTCACGTCTACCTGTTCGCAATGTCGGCTCAGGTCGTTACGGGCCAGGTCAACCAGCATCACATGCTCGGCCGACTCTTTGGGATCATTTTTAAGAGCTTGTGCAATCTCGGCATCCTTCTCATCATCACCGCTTCGTTTAAAGGTGCCTGCTATCGGGAATATACTGGCAACGCGGTTTTTGATGGTGATTTGCGCTTCGGGAGATGAACCGAAGATGCGGAAATCGCCATAATCAAAATAAAACAAATACGGCGATGGGTTGATAGAGCGCAAAGCGCGGTATACATTAAATTCATCACCCTGGAATTGTTTGGAGAACGCCCTCGAAGGCACAATCTGGAAAACATCACCACGATAAATATGCTGTTTCATCTTCTCCACTATCGCGATGAACTCTTCGTTGGTGAGGTTTGATTTTTCCTCATCCTTACTGCGGAAACTATATTCTGGGAAGTTCTTGTTCTTGATCAAGTCCTCAATTTTGGCTATGCCTACATTTTCGGTTTCGTCGCCGGGCTGGTTATGAAAAATATACAACTCGTTTTTGAAGTGATCAATAGCGATGATATACCGGTAAATATGATACTGCATTTCGGGTACCCTGCGGGCGGTATCGTCGCTTTTCTTGAGTTTGATGGTTTCAAAATGTTCTACTGCCTCATGTGTAAAATAACCAAACAATCCATTCGAGGCCGTTTTTAAGGCGATTTGGGTGGTTACAAAACGGGTTAGGTACTCATTAATCTGGCTGGTTAGCTCAAAACCACCCGCTTCGTGTTTTTCTTCGCTGCCATCAGGGTAGGTTTTCTTCAGCTCGCCGTTGTTTAAAATCAGTCCTGCAATAGGTTCACAGCAAACATAGCTTACACTGTTTTCGCGGCTATGATAGTCGGAGCTTTCCAGTAGCAATGAATTAGGAAATACGTCTCTTAGGCGCAGATAAATACTTACAGGTGTAGTGGTATCGGCAAGTAATTTTTTGTAGGTGGTTATAATAGTATACTTTTTCATGTCATTAAATATTCCTTAAAGCAAAAAACCCAGCGAATGAGGGTCGCCGGGCTTTTGTATTAGGTTTGCAATTGATTAGTCTGTCTGATCAAAAAATTATCCGGCTACCCATATTCGCAGGGCGCCACCAGAATTTTATATTGTCGTTTTTGATCATTGTGGACGCAAATTTATAAAGAAAATTGAATTAGCAAAATGTTTAGTAACTTTTTTGTAACTTTTCGTACAATTAGCTCAGAACTGGAATCTTACCGGCCACCAATGCACCAACTACCACTAATATGGCTATGGTATAAAATATAAAGATGATGCGATGCTTAGCTTCTGGCAATATTAGCTTTTTTGATTTGCTGTGACCAATGGTTATTAAAACAATTGCAATGATCATCATTACCCAATGCTCCACCGTAAAATAGCGGGTAGTGGCATTTTTCATAGTGTCAGCGTTAAACTGCACCAACGGGCTAACACAATACAATACAATACCGATAAGCAATTGCGTATGGGCGGATATTAAAGCGAATAAATTGATTTTGCGGTTTAGCGGTGTATAGGGGTTTTTGCCCAGCCAACCTAGTAAACTCTGGATAATGGCTAATAAAACCAATACAAATACTACATACCTGAAAATGGAGTGCAACTCCTGAACGATGGCGTACATAACTGTGAATTTTGATGCTAATATACGATAAAAGATAAAATGCAAAGCGAAATAGGCACCGGGTGTCATACTGAGCCTGTCGCAGTATGTGCGTAAAGGCCTTTACCCCGCGTACCGTTCGAGTGACAACGCTCTTTTGTTTCTCAATTACTGCACAATCTTGTTCGCGCAATACGAGCTTGCAAATGCCTCCGGTTTGGCTTTAAATACAAAGCCCATGCTTAAAATGTACCCCATCGCCTCATGCAGCGCCTGGTTCGATTTAAACATGGGGTTGGTGTTGATGTCCGCATGCACTTCCAGATCCACATCATACAGATCAAGCAAGTCGCAAAGTTTGTAGGCGATGTCGATAGATTTTTGGACTTCGCTCAGCATGCGTTCTTTGATGCTCATTTTTTGTGAAGTGCGTTCCTGGTGAATGAACATGAAAGCGCCGCGTTTTTCGCGAAGGAATACAATAACGGTGGCAAAATCAGTTACCGCGCCTTTTACCTGCGAGTCGGTGCCGATGCAAACTTTAAGTTTATTACCCAATAAACTTTCTCGTTCAATGGCCCGTTCAACCTCTTCAATAATTGGCAGCTGGATAACCTCGCCGCTAAATTTTCTCCAAATCATAAAAGCTGTTTTAAGTTATGTTACCTAAACCTTATATGAGGTTTACTAAAGATAAAGCATATCATAGCATATAAACGTAAACCCAGCGTGATTTATTTGTTAACATTTGCCTTAATATCAACAGGTTAATGGGCTGACAATAAAACCGGTGATGCTTATAATACGCTGATAGAAGTAATTTCCTTCACGTTATAATAGCCCTTGGCCAGCGGCAAATACACTTCCAATTCTTTGTATTTAATAGTGAGTTTTTTACCTATATAATTAGCGTCGCCTGCCATAAAATTCTCAGATCCCGGAAACTGCCTGAGCCATATAAACGACTTTTCGTTATTCTCTTCATCCGAAATAATAAAATAGTTAAATCCTTTATTCTCTATTCGCTTTAAACTTCCCGATTCGGTACCGATACTTCCATCATCCTTTGTGCTTTTACCCATTAGCATAGCAAGGCTGCTAAATCCCTTGCAATCTTCCTTTAATAAAGTTAAAGCAATATCTTCACCAATTTTTGACATGCCTTGTTTATCCGATAATTCAATATTACGTTCTGTTGCTACATCTGCTAAAAGGCTCACGTTCTTTATAAGGCAACCAGAAAATGCATCTTTAGCACCTTGTTTATCAGTTATTTTTGACAGATCTAATTCATTTATACAGATGCAAATGCTGTTCAGCATTTTTCTTTCAATAGGCCCTGGCACATGAGCCTGCGAAAACGATCTCTGGATAAATAAACTGGTTAAAATACCAGTAAATAATAAAAATTTTCTCATGACATGATCTTCGTTAATCCAATAGAGATATTGAAAACTACCTTATTAAAGTGTAATAAATAAACGAAGCTTATATACGGCTAAATCAGGTCTAATGTTTTAGTCAGCCACTCAACTGACAAATTTATCCCATCAACAATATAGGTGGCCTGGTTATAATACGGCTCACGCTCAATTAGCTTATCGGCAATAAAGGCAATCAGTTCATCGCCGTGCCTGCCTTGCAATACCGGGCGCTTGGCTTTGCCGCTTTCCAGTCTTTCGGCCAGGGTTTTAGGGGAGAGTTTAATATATAAAGTTTTGCCGTTGCTGTTCATCCATTGCATATGGTCAAAAAAGCAGGGCAGGCCGCCACCGGTAGATATGACAGCATTTTCGGGGTAGGTAGTATCTTTTAATATTGACGACTCCAGCTCACGGAAAGCATCTTCGCCAAAACTGGAAAAATACTCAGCTATGGTCATGCCGGCTTGTTCTTCCAGCACATGGTCCAAATCAATAAAGGCGTAGCCCAGGTGTGCCGCTAGTTTGCGGCTCCAGGTGGTTTTGCCGCAGCCCATAAATCCGATAAAAAACAGCTTCATACAGGCTACGGTTGAGATTGAATAAGCTTGGCAAAGTAATCATACTTAGGCAGGGAATGAAAATGCCATTTATTAATGATCGTTCCGTTTTTCAAAAGCAGGATACCCGGGTTTGACCGTACCATACTTTTTAACGGCACACCATCAGCATAATAGATCTCGCTTATTAAATGATGACGTTTGCTAAATGCCTCGGCATCTTTTACCGAGTTGGAGGTAAGCAATATGGTGCGAATATTAAAGTTTTGAACCAAATTATACGCCAGTGCATTAATGCGGTTAATGGCGTCGTCATTCGTTTTGTCTAAATTATAAGCAACTATCACCAGGCTATAATAAGGGTTGCCTAAAAGTTCTTTATTATAATTATTCCCCTGCGCGTCCTGTATAGCCAGGTCGATGATTTTTGGTGCAATTCCCTTCCTGATTAATTTGCTTTCCGGGTTGCCGGTGATTTCCCAATTGGTATCTTTCCAGATATTTGTCTTTAAATAATCCTTATCCGACATATCCTTTGTCTCACCCGTTTTTTTATTTTTCAGGTGATAGGTCAGCTCGAACTCATCGGGCCGGGCGCCGGGAGGCGGTTTCATTTCATCCAGAATGTTTGCCCCAACTTTATAAGGCAAAAAATCAATCACCGGCAAAAAATTGTAGGTATAAAGGCCAAAACCGATAGACACTACGATCGAAATTTTTAACAGCAGATCACCGGTTTTAGCGGTAAACAACGGGCGAATATTTGCGCGGTTGATAAACAATACCACAATCAGCAGCAATAAAACCAGGTCCTTGCTGAAGGACTGCCATGGTGTTAACGGTATCGCATCGCCAAAACAGCCGCAGGTTTGCACCACTTTAAAAAACGCCGAGTAAAAAGTTAAAAAAGCGAAAAAGATGATCAGCAGCAACAGTCCCCAGGCTACCTGTTTGGCACGTACACCAATCAGCAAACAAAAGCCCAGTATGATCTCCAGGGCACATAGTAAAATGGACATGCTTACGGCAAAGCTGTCTAAAAATGTAATATGAAATACCTCGAAATACTCTTCCAGCTTATACGAGAAGCCCAGCGGATCATTGATCTTGATTAGGCCCGAAAAAATAAACAGCAGGCCTACCGCTATCCGGCAAAACCAAATTAAACCGTTCTTCATTTTACCTCTAATTTTATCAGCGCGAAAACCGCGTAATTCAGCATGTCCTGGTAATTGGCTTTAATTCCTTCAGATGCCAGTGTTTGCCCTTTGTTATCTTCTATCTGTTTTACACGAAGTAGTTTCATTAATATCAGGTCGGTTAACGAGCTGATGCGCATATCGCGCCAGGCCTCGCCATAATCATGGTTTTTGGCAAACATCAGTTCTTTTGTTTCATTAACTTTTTCATCAAACAGTTTGCTCACATGGTCCGGGTCAAGTTCAACAGGTGTTTCGGGCTCACATTCCAGTTGCATCATGGCAATAACGCAATAATTTACAATACCGATGTATTCGCCGGTAATATCTTCACCAACTTTTGATATTTTCTTCTCCTCCAATGTGCGTATACGCTGTGCTTTAATAAAGATCTGGTCGGTTATACTTTCGGGGCGAAGTATGCGCCATGCTGTACCATAATCATAGGTCTTTTTCATAAAAAGGCCCTTGCAAACGTTAATTACTGCCGCGTATTCTGCTGATGTGTTGTTCAAAGTTGTTGTTATTGTTGTAAAAATTGTAGTTGCTGTAAAAAGTTGTAAAGGTTGTAGACGTTTTAAAGGTTGAAGTTGTTATAATTGTTGAGTATTTTTAACTTCTTCAACATTTACAACCCCTACAACGTCTTCAACTAAACAATGGCTAAAGATACATTTTTTCAGAAAAAGGCAACCTTAAATGCAGGCGGTAAGTTGATAGACCTGAGCCGCCCCAAAGTTATGGGCATTATCAACCTTACGCCCGACTCGTTTTTTGCCGGCAGTCGCAAGCCCCAGGTTGCCGAAGCTGTGCAACAAGCCGAAAAGATGCTAAATGAAGGCGCTACTTTTTTAGATCTCGGCGCTTATTCATCCCGCCCCGGTGCGGATGATATTTCCTTACAGGAAGAAACGGATAGATTATTGCCGGCTGTAGAAGCCATTGCCGCTCAATTCCCGTACGCTGTTTTATCGGTAGACACCTTTCGCTCACCTGTTGCCAAAGCGGCAATAAAAGCCGGTGCGCATATCGTTAATGATATCTCCGGCGGACAATTAGATGCGGATATGTTTACTACCGTTGCCCAGTTACAGGTGCCTTATATTTTGATGCACATGAAAGGCAATCCTAAAACCATGAACGCTTTAGCCGGTTACGAAGATGTATTTAGTGAAGTATATGATTATTTTGCTGAACGCTATCACCAGCTGAAGCAATTAGGGGTAAAAGATGTCATCATCGATCCCGGCTTTGGCTTTGCCAAGAAACCCGAGCATGGCTATGCACTGATGAACCGCTTACAGGAATTTAACCAATTGCAATTACCCATACTGGCAGGCGTATCCCGAAAAAAAATGATTTACAGTTTACTGGGTGGTACGGCTGCTGATGCTTTAAATGGCACCACGGTTTTAAATACCATTGCCTTAACCAAAGGCGCAAATATATTGCGCGTGCATGATGTAAAAGAAGCAATGGAAGCAGTTAGGATTTGGGAGGCATGTTTGAAAGCGAATTAGATTTCTTACCGCTGCCTTACATACATGGAAGCAATCATATCATCATAATCAATCCCTAATGTTAAGGTATCTCCTTTTAATGCTATTTCTGTTCCGTAAGTACTATGGTTATAATACAACGCGTCAAACTTTTGTTGCCCTATAGCCAGTCCATTTTTAACATACTGGTAAGTGCCCTTATCGCCAAACTGAAATTGATAATATCTAATATAGGTGCTATCGGCGTTAAATTGCAGGGTGGTGCCGTTACCCGGCGGATAGGTTCTTGTTCCACCAGCAATACCGCCATAGTCGCTTCTTAACTCCCAGGTGCCTGTTAATCCGGTTGGTTTTACAGTGTTGCCCTTTTTACAACTATAAGCCAATAGCAGGATAAAAATTACCGGTAAATATTTTTTCATGTCACTATTTATTGTCGCAGATAAGTATAAGCAATGCCGTCACTTGCAGTGTTGCCTATAATAAGCGTATCAGGCCTCAAGTCTATTCCATTATATAAATTATGATTTAAATACAGCACCAAAAACTTAAATTGTGGCATGCCTGCGGTTTGTTCAACCACGCTATAAACACCTTGGTTTGTCAACTGAAATGTTGTGTATTGTGTAAACGAGCTATCCGCATTAAACTGCAAGGTAGTGCCATTTCCTGCCGCGTAAATTCTATCGGCAGCCAAACCGCCCGACTCACGTCTTAATTCCCACTTACCCGCCAGGCCGGTTGATGCCTGCACAGGCTGCTCGTTTTTGTCTTTTTTGCAGCTTATGGCCATTATCAATACGAGCAGCAAGGGTAAATATCTTTTCATTTTTTTAAGTTTATTGTCGTACATAAGTAGAAATAAAACCATCGTCAACATTGTCACGAACAATCAGTGTGTTGCCATTTAGTTGCATTACACCACTAAAAAGGTGATTATAATAAAGCGCGTCCTGGTTGGTAAGTCCTATTATGGCCCCGCCATTTTTAACTATACTGTAAGTGCCCTGGTTTACCAGGTGAAAGTTTTGATATTGTGCAAAAGTGCTATCGGCATTAAACTGTAACGTGTTGCCGTTACCTGCTGCATAGTTTGTTGTTGCACCTGAAATGCCTCCGGACATTATTCTTAACTCCCATTTGCCGGTTAAACCTGCCCTCGGAATAACATTACCCTTTTTGCAGCTAAAAGCAATAAATAAGATAAATAATAGGAATAAATATTTTTTCATAACCACTTTCATAGCTAATACGTACTTTTTTTAAAAATGCTACAAGTTGATATTCAAAAAGTTATTCCTATATTCAAACTGCCAAAAGCCCAGGCTATTTGTTAACCTAAAACATCACAATATGAATAATTATAAATGGTTAAATAACGTTTGGTTTATAATCCTGGCCGTAATAATTCCTCTTGCAGCCTCTGCGCAAAAACAACCCCAGGTGCAAGAGATAAGTATGCGTGCCCCTGATAACGTAAAGGTTGATGGCAAAATGAATGAATGGCCGAGTCCATTTTTGAGCCCTCAAAAAACAGACGGTTATTTAAACGCCTATAATTCGTCAAGCCGTGTTTTTTATACAGTAGCTAATGATGATAATAATTTATATTTCGTTATTCGCGGTTTAGGTTCGGGCGTAGCGAATAAAATGTTGGCCGGGGGGCTTGTGATCACCATAAGCCATTTGATTGACCACAAAAGAACAAAAGCAGCAGACAACGTAACGATAACTTTCCCTGTACCGCAAGATGTAAAGACGACCGGCATGATATTAAGCACGATAGCTACGGCAGGTGAACTGGTAGATGAAGACAGTGTGGCCAACCGCAAACAAATAGACTCCATCGGGGGCATAGCCAATAAACAAATGAACAATGTCATGAAAGAAATATGGGTGGTTGGCGTAAAAGAGATCCCGGATTCGGTGGTATCGATATATAATACTATGGGCATTAAAGCAGCGGCTCAATTTATCAAACGGCAGCCAATTGTCGAGTTAGCCATCCCGCTAAAATATCTGAACCTCGATATTAATAATCCTGTAAAATTTAGCTATAACATTAGGCTGAACGTGCGGACAAATGACAATCCTCGAAACATCAGGGAAGATGCTCCATCACCCCAGGTACTTATGACCTCTGTGGATGTGGGAACTATGCATGCTTCAAACCCCGGGACGATGTTTATGCTGGCTCCCACCGATTTCTGGGGATTATATACCTTGGTTAAAAAGCCCTAACAACTTGTTGCAATTTTTTTTATTATGGAAAAATTTAGTTACAAAAATATTGAACCTATTTTAATTATAGGTGTGTTGATGGCTGTCACTTTAACTGTCAATGCGCAAAAACTCCCCCAAATACAGGAAATCAGCGTGCGTGCTCCCGACAACGTAAAAATTGATGGTAAATTAACTGATTGGCCCAACCCGTTACTAAACGCGCAAAAAACAGATGGTTATTTAAATGCTTATAACTCTACCAACCGCATTTATTACACCATTGCTAATGATGATAATAATTTATATATAGTTATCCGTGGTTTGGGTACAAGGGTAGCCGTGAAATCGTTAAGCGGCGGTTTTACTTTTACCATAAGCCACACCGTAGATAAAAAGGCGCGGGCAAAAGCTGCGGACAATGTAGTCATCATTTTTCCGGTACCGGTGGATGATAAAACGATCAATAATGTATTGGGGCCTATCCGCGGTGGTTTTAACTTTTATAATGAAGAAGAAATATATCCGGCAGGTTACCCTTATATTAAACAACTTGATTCTATACAGGTTTTGACAAATGCCAGGCTGTCGCCCGTTATCAAGGAAATTAAGGTGAAAGGAATAAAAGAAATCCCGGATTCACTTATATCTGTTTATAATGAAACCGGCATAAAAGCAATGATGCAGTTTACCTGGCGGCAACCTTCTTATGAATTAGCTATTCCTTTAAAATATTTAAATCTTGATGTTAATAACCCGGTAAAATTTAGTTATAACATTATGCTGACAGGTGGCCCACCTGATCCCAGACTTAACGGGGTACAAATAGACCCCGATCCGGGCACCATGTTTATGATGGCACCCACCGATTTTTGGGGAACCTACGCTTTGATAAAAAAATAAAAATTTAATTAAGTTTGATAAAACTCTAAATTACATGAAACTGAAAAATACTTACCTACCTGTTTTACTGGCTGCTCTTCTGTTTGCCGGCTGTAAACAAAAAGAAACTAAAACCGCATCTACCGGGCCTGTTACTGCGGATGACATTAAAAGCCATATCGCTGTATTGGCCAACGACTCTTTACAGGGACGCAAGCCATTTACCGCAGGCGAGACCAAAGCAACAGCTTATATATCCGCCCAATTTAAAAAACTGGGACTGGAACCAGGCAATAACGGTAGCTATTTCCAGGAGGTGCCGATGGTAGAGATAAAAGGCACGCCAACGCCAATCATGAGCATTACCGGCGCACAAGGCAATTTTACGCTTAAAGCAGTAGAAGATTTTGTGATATTCACCCGCAGAGAAGAAACGAATATTCAACTAAAAAATGCGCCGATGATCTTCGCAGGATACGGTATTGTAGCGCCCGAATATCATTGGAACGACTATGCGGGATTGAATGTTAAAGGCAAAGTTGTTGTAGTGTTGGTGAATGATCCCGGTTTCAAATCGGGCGACCGCACCTTATTTAAAGGCGATACCATGACCTATTATGGCCGCTGGACCTATAAATATGAAGAAGCAGCCCGCCAGGGTGCCGCCGGCGTATTGATTGTTCATCAAACCGAGCCGGCAAGTTATGGCTGGAATGTAATCAAGACCAGCAACACCGGCGCGAAATTGTTTTTGCAACAGGCAGATAAACACAAGTCACGCTGCCAGGTTGAGGGCTGGATAACGGACTCGGTCGCCAAAAAAATATTTGCATCGGCAGGCATCAACGGCGATATACGGGCATTGGCACGAAGTAAAACTTTTAAAGCCATCCCCTTAAACATGAATGTTTCGGTGGGTATTACCAACCAGTTAAAA
>Ga0207009_1017_pt1 | contig 28951 bp, 33 predicted proteins | sample Alteio_BWMinCont_81_FD_153479 | JGI IMG/M metagenome (GOLD analysis project Ga0207009, IMG submission 153479) | Enriched cells from forest soil in Barre Woods Harvard Forest LTER site, Petersham, Massachusetts, United States -... | ecosystem: Environmental > Terrestrial > Soil > Temperate forest >... | reverse complement strand
GTATTATACGTTCTCGATGAACCCTCCATCGGCCTGCATCAATGCGACAATGAGCGGCTGCTCCATACGCTTCGGCACCTATGCGAACTCGGTAACACGGTCATCGTCGTCGAGCATGATGAAGATACCATGCGCCACGCCGACCACCTGATCGATATCGGCCCCGGCGCCGGTATCCATGGCGGGCACGTTGTCGCGCAAGGGACGGCGGCGCAGGTGATGAAGGTTAAAAACAGCCTGACCGGGCAATATCTGAGCGGGGTCAAATTCATTGCCGTGCCTGAATCGCGCCGCCCGATGCAGCGGAACAAAAAAATCACCATCACCGGTGCGCGCGCCAATAACCTGCAAAAAATTACCGCCGAAATTCCGCTCGGCACCTTTACCTGCGTCACCGGCGTATCCGGCGGCGGCAAATCGACGCTGGTCATCGAAACGCTCTACAAGGCCGTCGCACGCCGCCTGCATGGCAGCCGCGAAGCGCCCGGCGCGCATGACAATATCACGGGACTGGAGACTATCGACAAAGTCATCGAGATCGACCAGTCGCCCATCGGCCGCACGCCGCGCTCGAATCCCGCCACCTATACCGGCGCATTCACGCCCATCCGCGACTGGTTCACCGCCCTGCCGGAAGCGAAAGCGCGCGGCTACCAGGCCGGGCGTTTCTCCTTCAACGTCAAGGGCGGGCGCTGCGAGGCCTGCCAGGGCGACGGGCTGATCAAAATCGAGATGCATTTCCTGCCCGACGTCTATGTCAAATGCGACGTCTGCCACGGCAAACGCTATAACCGCGAGACGCTGGAAATCCATTACAAAGGCAAATCCATTTCCGACGTGCTGGAAATGACCGTCGATGAAGGCGTCGGATTTTTCACGGCGCAACCGTCCATCCGCGAAAAACTACTGGCCATGCAGGAAGTCGGGCTGGGCTATATCGCCATCGGGCAGTCGGCGACAACGCTGTCGGGTGGCGAAGCGCAGCGCATCAAGCTCGCCCGCGAATTATCCAAGCGCGCTACGGGCCGGACATTGTACATACTCGACGAGCCGACCACCGGTCTGCACAGCGACGACATCAAAAAATTGCTGAAGGTGCTGCACACGCTGGTCGATAGCGGCAATACGGTGCTGGTCATCGAGCATAACCTCGACGTTATCAAAACCTCCGACTGGATCATCGATATCGGCCCCGGCGGCGGCAATAAAGGCGGCAAAATCGTCGCCAGCGGCACGCCCGAAGACGTGGCGCGAAATAAAGACAGCATTACCGGGAAATATCTGGCGCCGCTGCTGAGGAGAAAAAAGGCGGCCTGATTATCCCCTCTCCCGCTTGCGGGGGAGGGCTAGGGAGGGGGATGCGTTACTGCCGCGTCCGCTCCTGCGCGGCGGCAAGGAGTTTTTCTTCGAGCATCTGCTTCGCCCATTGCTTGTCGTGGGTCATTTTATATTCGACGGCCTGCCCGATTTCCGGCGAAATATTCTGGCTGAGCTGCTGGACGATCTGTTGCCGCCGGGCTTCATCATATTCGCGCTCCTGGCGTTTCTTTCCAATTTTTCCACCAATATAAGCACCCAGAATTGGAACGCCGAACAACGCCGCGCCCACGGCACCCACTCCTAAACCAAGCACAACCGGGGCTGCGGCAGGAGCAGCAGCCGCAGTTACGACCGTTGCGCCCGCACCAATCAATCCGACGGAAAAAGCAGCAATACCTGCCAATGCAAGCCCGATTAACCCACCAATCAACGTATCCTTGTTCCAAAAACTCGGTTCGCCAACCGTTTTGCCCTCGCGATTTTCTTTTGCCAGCCGATTTTTTCCGATCAGCCCGCCTAGAATGCCGCCGATGGGGGCAGTAATCAGAGCAGCACCCGGGATCGGAATCAGCAATCCCAGCAAACCGCCGAGCAGCATATCCTTATTGAACAGGCTCGGGTTATGATGTGTCTGTAATGTCATAGGCTGGGCCATAATATTCTCCATAAATCCTTACAGGTCTATTTTATGGTTTTAAGCAACGGCAAACAAGTTAAGGTTTTGTGACACAATAAAAAGGGCGGCACCAATTGTATGGAACCGCCCTTTTTACCTGATATTAAAGGCTCTTACGCCGCTTCCTTGGCTTCGAGCGCCGCTGCCGCCGCTGCGGCGACTTTGGCGCGCAAGAGCTTCATCAGCTTGTCGGTAGCCGTTTTGTGATCTGTTCCCTCGGCAGCGGCCAGTTCGCCCACCAGGCGCGCTAAGGCCGATTCATAGATCATGCGTTCGCTGTAGGAACGTTCGGACTGATCGACATTCTGGTGCAGGTCGCGCACGACTTCGGCGATGAAGAAGATATTGCCGGAATTGATCTTCGCTTCGTATTCCTGGGCGCGGCGCGACCACATGCCGCGGCTGGTGCGGGCGCGGCTCTTCAAGGTCAGGAATACTTTTTTCATCTGGTCGGCCGAGCTGACCGGGCGCAGGCCCGCCGCCTTCGCACGGTGCACCGGCACGCGCAAGGTCATTTTGTCTTTCTCGAAAGCGATGACCAGCATGCGCAGCTCATGATCGCCGATCATTTGCGTTTCCTCGGCCATGATGCGCCCCACCCCATGCGTCGGGTAGACGACATAGTTGCCAACCTTATAGACGGCCTTCGGGACCGGGGTTTTATGGATCTGCGGCTTCGGCGCACCGGATTTCGGCGTATACGTCTGGCTTTGCTGCACTACCGGTTTCGGCGGCAGCGCTTTCGCAGCCGCGATTTTCTGAACTTGCGGTTTTTGCATCACCGGTTTTTTTGCCGCCGTTTTTTTGGCAACCGGCTTTGTAACAGGTTTTTTCATAGCAACGGGTTTTTTCGGAGCGGATTTCTTTGCCATCATCTTCTTCATCACAGGCTTTTTTACCGTTGCTTTTTTGGCGATAATTTTCTTCGCCGCCGGTTTCTTTACCGGCTTTTTTGCCACAGTTTTTTGTATCTTGGCCTTGGCTTTTATTTTGATTTTTTTGGGCATAGCTTTTCCTTGGACTCCAAGTTGCTGCAGGGCCTCTGCACTGTTAAACTATATGTAGTATGATTTTGTGGGACGACCCACCACAAAAAGGGGGCTGCCCATAAAACAGGCGTAACCATAGCACAATCTTAACCGAAAAGAAAGGAGTATTGTACCTAAATTGCATGCGATCCCGGCCTGCGCCAGACTAACGCTGGCTTGCCGGGATGACGCCTCGGGCGTCACTTATTCCCTTCCCCCGGATGGGGGCTGAAAAACTTCTCGAATTTGCCTTCCATGCCCTTGAAACTATCGGCATCCGGCGGGCCGGGTTTTTTGACGGTGATGTTCGGCCATTTGGCGGAATATTCGCGGTTCTGCTCCACCCATTTCAGCAACTCGTCCGACTCGGGGTGAATGGCTTCGGCCGGGCATTCCGGCTCGCATACGCCGCAATCGATGCACTCGTCCGGGTTGATAACGAGCATGTTTTCGCCTTCATAGAAGCAATCGACCGGGCAGACTTCCACGCAGTCGGTATATTTGCACTTGATGCAGGCGTCGGTGACGACGAAGGTCATAAAGTAATTTTCAGGTTGCGGTTTTCAGGAATAAGGCCAGTTTTATAAGCGATAGTATATAAGAAATCAATACCACAATCGCTTAAATCTATAGCTTGTTTCCTGAAAAACGATAATAAAAACCCGCGAAGGAATCGCTCGTCTCATTCGTATTACTTCCGAAATGCCATCGATTTTTTATATGATGGGGAGTAGGGTAATTTGCAAAATGGAGATGATTATGAAACGTTTTATTCCTGTTGCCCGCCATACGATGCTGGCGGCGCTGGCCGCGGCGGCGCTGATTGGTAGCGGGGCGGGGGAGGCACAGGCGCATGGCCGCGTATTCATCGGCGGCGGAGTGATCGTCGGGTCGCCTTATTATGCCTATCCGCCCTATTACGGCTACCCGTATTATGCCTACTCGCCCTATTATCCTTACCCGCCGACATATGCGCCGCAGCCCGCCTATCCGGCCTATGGTTACGCACCGCCGCCAGCGCCGGCCGACCGCTATTACCAGACGCAGGACGACCGTTATTGCCGCGAATACAAGCGCACGGTCCTGATCGACGGCAGGCCAAGTCCCGCCTACGGGCATGCCTGCCGCCAGCCGGATGGAACATGGCAAATCCTCGATTAGGGGCTTTTAAGCGTTAATACTTGCCGCCGCGCCGGAATTCCCTTATGTAAACCGGTCTATGACCGACCTGTCAAAAATCCGCAATTTTTCCATCATCGCCCATATCGATCACGGCAAATCGACGCTCGCCGACCGCCTGATTGAATTTTGCGGCGGGCTGGACAGCCGCGAGATGACGGCGCAGGTGCTCGATTCGATGGATATCGAAAAAGAGCGCGGCATCACCATCAAGGCGCAGACCGTGCGCCTCACCTACAAAGCCAAAAACGGCGGGACCTATATCCTCAATCTCATGGACACGCCCGGACATGTCGATTTTGCTTATGAGGTCAGCCGGTCGCTGGCGGCATGTGAGGGATCGCTGCTGGTGGTCGATGCGTCGCAGGGTGTGGAAGCGCAGACGCTGGCCAACGTCTATAAAGCCATCGACGCGCATCATGAAATTATCCCGGTGCTCAATAAGATCGACCTGCCCGCCGCCGAGCCGGAGCGCATCCGCGCCCAGATCGAGGAAGTGATCGGCATCGACGCCTCGGAAGCGCTGATGATTTCGGCCAAGACCGGCATCGGCATCGAAGAAGTGCTGGAAGCGCTGGTGCACCGCCTGCCCGCGCCCAAAGGCGATAAAGACGCACCGCTGAAAGCGTTGCTGGTCGATAGCTGGTACGATCCCTATCTCGGCGTCGTCATCCTGGTGCGCGTCATCGACGGCATACTCCACCGGGGTATGAAGGTGCGCATGATGGCTGCCGGCGCGGCGCATACGGTCGACCAGGCCGGCGTGTTCACACCGAAGAAGGTACCCGTGGAGGGTTTATACCCCGGGGAGGTAGGGTATATTATCACCGGCATCAAACAGGTGGCCGACTGCAAAGTCGGCGACACCGTCACCGATGACCGCAAGCCGTGCGAGACCGCCCTGCCCGGCTTCAAGCCCAGCCAGCCGGTAGTATTCTGCGGGCTCTACCCCACCGACGCGTCGGACTTCGAACATCTGAAAGACTCGCTGGCCAAGTTGCGCCTCAACGACGCCAGCTTTGAATTCGAGACGGAAAGCTCGTCGGCGCTCGGCTTCGGATTCCGCTGCGGATTTTTAGGGCTACTGCATTTAGAGATTGTGCAGGAGCGATTAGAGCGCGAATTCGATCTGGACTTGATTACGACGGCGCCCAGCGTCGTCTACCGCGTGCGCACCACCACCGGCGACGTCATCGAGCTGCACAACCCCGCCGACCTGCCCGATCCGACGCGCATCGAGCATATCGAGGAGCCGTGGATCAAAGCCACCATCATGACGCCCGACGAATATCTCGGCAATATTTTAGCGCTGTGCACGGAAAAACGCGGCGTGCAGGAAACACTTACATACGTCGGCAACCGCGCCATGGCGGTGTATCGCCTGCCGCTCAATGAAGTCGTGTTCGATTTTTACGACCGCCTCAAATCCTGCTCGCGCGGCTATGCCAGCTTCGATTACGAAATGGACGGCTATGAAATAAGTGAGCTGGTCAAGATGAGCATCCTCGTCAACAACGAGCCGGTCGACGCCATGGCCTGCATCGTCCACCGCGCCCAGGCCGACTATCGCGGCCGCCAGCTGTGCAAACGCCTGAAGGATTTAATCCCCAAACATATGTTCACCATCCCCATCCAGGCGGCCATCGGCGGCAAGATCATCGCCCGCGAAACTATCTCGGCCATGCGCAAGGACGTGCTGGCCAAATGCTACGGCGGCGATGTCTCGCGCAAACGCAAACTGCTCGACAAACAGAAAAAAGGCAAAAAACGCATGCGCGAAATCGGCAACGTGACGATTCCGCAGAGCGCGTTTCTTGCAGCACTGAAGATGGGGGATGAATAGCAGAAAGCGGAAACCAGAAGCCGGAAACAGTTGACAGGTGAAAGTTTATCGCTACTTTCTGGCTTCTGATTTCCGGTTTCAGGTTTCAGAATGGGGCCATAGCTCAGTTGGTAGAGCGCTACGATGGCATTGTAGAGGTCTGGGGTTCGACTCCCCATGGCTCCACCATTATTTCTTATATTCCTACAATTTCAGAGATATTCGCCATCAGGCCCGCGCACAGCGGGCCTTATTTTTTATGGCGACCGGAGAAAACCAATTAAATGGCTCTCTTGGCCCTATTATCGATATTCTCTCCGTCAGCCATTTCAAAGGTCCCGTTAGAACGCTAAAAGCACCCGACTGATTGCAAGGAACGGCAATAATACCAAGCTATTCAGTCAGACTTCGTGCGGTTAATTGATTGCCATTCCGTAGGCGCAAGCCTATTAATTATGCAATCATAAGTAGAATCACCTTGGCAAGTTATGACAAATATAACTTAGAAAAATGATAAATCCATGTCGCTAGAAGATATAACAGCCTCCATAAAGCAATTTCTATCCACAGGCTCACAAGAAGTGATGTGTCTCCATGGGAAATGGGGGGTGGGTAAGACTTATCTTTGGAATCAATGCCTAAATGAAGCTCAGCGCGATAGGGCGATAAAGTTAAATTACTACTCCTATGTATCCTTGTTCGGAATGAACTCTATTGAGGATGTGAAGTTGCAGTTGTTGGTACGAACCCGCTTAAAACCAGGGGAGTGGGTAATGGGCTGGAAATCAAGTCATTGGTGGCTGGATAAATTAAGAACACCTGCACAATTTGTGGCAAGGGTAATGCCATTCTTAGAAAGTATACTTACAAGAAAGAACGGACGCTATGAATTGAAGTAAGGATGCACTTGCGCAGAATCAGGTTGTTTGGCAATACCGACCATCTAACAGGTTTTAAGGTCTCGCTAAGGATAACTATTTTGGGTGCATTGTTATGTTTAATTACAGCCTATTCTGAAATTACTAAGGGAGGCAATCATGATCAGCAATCTACCGTCCACACCGGCCGATGCTTTGGATATATCCTGGGCCTACAGGCTCAAAATAAATATCGTGCTCATACTCGCCAGGATATTTAGATTCTGGGACTATCCTGATAAAAAAACGGCAACCGATTTTGAGGAAATGTCATCACGGGATATATATTACTGGGTACATAAAACTACAAATCCGATCACTCGACCAGAGAAGGGAGAGCGGATTCTGGACATGCTTATGACTGATAACAGCGTGGTCGGACTGCCGCAGGATTTTGAAAAGCAAAACTCGCTTACGATGGCCGCTGGTGGTGATTTGCTCTACCCGCAAGGCAATGAGTATGAAAAGGACTTTCTCTTTGAGAATGTTGCCGATTTACTGTTCGATCAGGACGTTTCATTTATGAGCCTGGAATCGCCCGTAACCACGCAGAAACTGGTAAAAGAAATCATTAGTAACAAAGCGGCTCCCACTGAATGCTGTTCACGGGAGCAGTTTAATATTCTTAAAGGGCACAAGGGTAAATGTTTCACGGTGATGAATACTGCGAACAATCATACGTTCGATTTGGGAATTGAGGGTATGGAAACTACACGGAAGATTTTTGCTGAGAATGATATTCTGAATGTAGGTGTCAACAGCAGGCCAGATGAATTCGGCCAAGGGCAAATCCTTATTAGAAATGGCATTAAGCTGGGTTTTGTATCCGCTACTTTCGGTCTTAACGGACATAAGCTACCAGCAGGTGAAAATTACCGCATCAACGTCTCAAAATTGTCTTCAAAATTTATTGAACCTGAACTGGGCCTCCTGAAACAGCAAATCGATTACTGCAAAAACCAACAATGCGACTTTATAATTGCATCACCGCACTGGGGCTGGGAGTTTGAGTGTTTCCCGCGCAAGAAGCAGATTGAAGCCGCGCATAGACTGGTCGAATTGGGCGCCGATGCAATTATTGCCTCCCACCCGCACGTTATTCAGCCAGTCGAATATTACCGCACTCAAAGAGATCCAAATCGTATTGCGATAATTGCCTATTCTATGGGAAGCCTGACTTGGGGATACTCCGCTCCTTATCTAGTGTTGAGTTTGATCTTGAATCTCACGCTTTCGAAAGGCACCCTTCAAGGCAATGATCTTACATATATTGAAAAAGCCAGTGTGTCACCTGTATTCCGCAGTTCCTTTAATAGCGGCGGTAAAATGGTGACACGTATCGAAAAACTCACCGATCATCTTGATGGACTTAGTAAAAATCATCCACAGGAATATATTACTGAGATCAAGCGATATGCTGATTTAGTGCTGGGCGAGTATGGCTTCTCGGACAAAAAGCTGAAGGATTCCGTCGATATAAAGCCCACAAAAGTTGCGGCCTGACGCTGTTCCGTGATTTAAATTCCCTGTTCCGCGTTTTGAATTCCCCGGTGTTATGTAGCAGACTCACCAAAAATCCCTATTGGTTCGCTGGAACCAGATTCCATCCTTTTCCATACATACAGTTGTTTTGCACAATCGCGGCTTGCAATAAGGTAACATTAGCAACTCCGAAAGCCTGCGCACGACATTGCCCCATACCGTACGAATCGTCCTGACGACCTTGCGACAGTTATTGTTTGGGCGTTTCAGGTACATTCACCGTCACATTTGGTCCTGATGGATGACCGGAATATTGAGTATAGAAGAAGTAGACTGCGCCTAGCGCGACTACAATACCCAAAACCACTAAAAGACCGCCTGAAGCGGCGCTATCATCTGATGCCATAACCATTCTCCTTTGTTACATGTTTTAAAATCATTCTCAGCTGCATTCATCCCAAGCATTATCACATAACACTATATGCTGCCCTATGCCCGGCTGCCTATCGCCGGGCTGCGTAATCTCGAAAACATCGAACTCCTCATCCAGCAGACAGATGTCCATGGGCATGGGAATATAAACCTTAATTAACGACGGTGATTATCCTGTCCCCGGTAATTGTGTCCGCGATGATCGTTTCCCCGGCGGCGGTCATGAGGGTCATGCCTGTGATGCCAATCACCTTCCACGGCATAAGTCGGATATATCGGATATGGCGAAACATATTCAGGCGCTTCGATATAAGCAGGGTAAGGCTCACCGAAGTTGAGATCAACAGAAATCCGTGCATTAGCGGAGGCACTCGCAAGCAGGCACAACACACCGCTTAGAATGATTATTTTCTTCATACATTTCTCCACAGATTCTAATTATTGTGTTTTATTCGCATCTTTATGGGCGTGTTTTTTATGAGGATATGCCATAGCAGCGGCCACTGTTTTACGTTCATCCTGTGAGAGGTGCGCAACAGCAGAGGCAAAAGCATCATCCGTATTTTCTCTCATGGTTTCGTATACTTCCCGTAACTGCTTGCTTTTGGCGCGGAAGGCATTTTCATCGAATGGCTCTGCCGCCATGATATCTTCCATATCATCATGCAGGTCATGGATCTGATCATGGATGGCCATATTTTTCTCATGCGCCTGTTTCATGGTATCGCGAAATTGTGCGGCATCATCTGCAGGCAGCTTGGCTATTGCTTGCTCAATGTAAGCATTATTGTCTTTGCCTTTTCCATCCGCATGAGCAAACGCTGCACCGGAAAAGCTGAGTACGATTAGTATGGCGGTGGTCGATAATAGATTTTTCATAGGATTTCTTTCTCTTTAACAAAGGTTAGCAACGTTTGTTTTCTATTATCTTTATCGTTGTTTCTCCACAGGGGATTAGGGCTGTTTGCGTAAAGAATCTGTAAGTTTGGCGTAAGGTGCTTCCTGCGCATACGATGAAATCTTTACACAAAAAATATACTAGAAAGGCTTTCCCGCATCGCTTCATTACCTATGAGTTTCTAAGTTATATCCTGGAATAGTCTGCAATTTTTAGGACACACTGAATGCCCGATGAAAATAGGATTGCTAAAATTATCTCTGTGGCCACAGCGGTTCCCAAATATAAAATTAGCCAGAATGATGTGGAAAAACTAGCTGCCAGAGTGTTCGGTGTATCGATGGGTGATTTTTCACGACTGGCACCGGTCTATGGCAATGCCGCCATTAAAACACGCTATTCCTGCGTTCCTCTGGAATGGTATGAGCAACGTTGTCCATTTTCCGAGCGCAACCGGCTGTATCAGGAAAATGCGGTGAACCTCTTGGCCGAAGCTGGCCAGAAAGCTTTAGCGCACGCCGATTTGAATTTTGATGATATTGATGGGTTAGTCATCGTATCAAGTTCCGGCATCGCCACACCGTCGCTCGATGCAATGCTTATGGAAAAGCTGCATCTGAAGCGCAACATGGAGCGATTGCCAATTTTTGGTCTAGGCTGCGTGGGCGGTGTCGTCGGCCTGGCACGCACTGCCCAATTGGCAAAAGGCGCGCCGGATAAGCGCTATCTTTACATGGTAGTCGAATTATGCGGGCTTGATTTTATCCATTCCGACCGTACTAAAAGCAATGTTATCGCCACCGCACTCTTTGCTGATGGGGCCAGCGCCGCGGTGATAAGTTGCAAAGGTGAAGGCCCTGCCATCGTTGGCTGGAGCGAACATACGTGGCCCGATTCGCTGGATGTCATGGGATGGGATGTCACGGATGATGGCTTGCGCGTCATATTTTCGCAGGATATCCCAACTATCGTGCGCCGGGACATGTGCGGGGTAGTGGATACGTTCCTGGCATCGCAAAAATTGGAAATAAAGGATATCATGGAATTTTTATGCCATCCCGGCGGCGCTAAAGTAGTGGACGCCATCGAGGCTGCACTTGATCTTCCCGCTGGCCGCCTGCATTACGCACGCAATATATTGCACGATTACGGCAATATGTCGGCTGCTACGGTTATGTTTGTGCTTGAAGCAGGACTGCGCGCGCCGAAACCGGGCCATTACCTTATGTCGTCCTTCGGCCCCGGCTTTACTGCCGGTCTGGTATTGGTGCAGGTGCCATGACTGCGTTTTATGCCATCATGGCTCTGGTGGCGCTGCAACGCCTCGCCGAACTGCTGCTTGCCACCCGCAATACCCGCCTGCTTAAAGCTGAAGGAGCAATCGAGACCGGAGCACGGCACTACCCATTATTTATTCTCTTACACGCCAGTTGGCTGCTCGCCATCCTTTTGACGACGCCTGCTGATGCAAAAGTGAACTGGTGGATATTGTTGGCATTTGTGCTTTTACAGTTGGGTCGCGTCTGGGTGATTGCAACCCTTGGGCGTTTCTGGACAACGCATATTATCAGTGTTCCCGGCGTACCCTTAATCAAAAAAGGGCCGTATCGTTTCTTTTCCCATCCCAATTACATCATCGTCACCGGCGAAATAGCCTTGTTGCCTTTGGTATTTAGCAACTGGCAGGTTGCGCTTGTTTGGTCGGTATTCAATGCTCTGTTGCTGGCATGGCGAATTGATATGGAAGACACCGCGTTGGCAGAAAGGAAAAAACATGGCGAATAGCATCCGTTCCGGTCGTTCTTTCAGGGCCGCTCTGACGTTTCTTCTGGCACTATCACTTACCTCATGTAACGACGATAGCAAAAATCGCTTTCAGGGCTATGCCGAAGGCGAATATGTGTATGTCGCTACCTCCGTAGCGGGCAGGCTTGATAAGCTGATGGTGAGCCGTGGCCAGACGGTGGAGGCGAATGCGCCGCTGTTTGCTTTGGAACATGAAAATGAAACCGCCGAAGTAGAGCAGGCCAAGGCGCAGCTTGGGGATTTAGAAACCGGTAAGCGCCAGCCAGAAATCGATGTGCTGCGTGACCAACTCGAACAGGCAATAACCGCTGAGCATTTATCCGCTACGCAGGCGGCGCGCGATGAAAAGCAATATACCATTGGTGCTATTTCCAAATCCCAGCTTGATACCAGCCGCTCCACACACAAGCGCGATAAAGATCATGTCGATGAATCGCGTAACCAGTTAAAGACAGGTCAGCTGCCTGCCCGTGAAAAACAAATTCGTGCAGCTGTTGCGGCGTTGGCGCAGGCGCAGTGGAAGCTCTCACAGAAATCAGCAAGCGCCGGACAAGCCGCGCTGGTGTTCGATACGCTGTTTGTAGAAGGCGAATGGGTACCTGCGGGCACGCCTGTCGTATCGCTCCTGCCGCCCAGCAACATCAAGGTGCGTTTCTTCGTGCCGGAAGAAACTCTGGGCAGGCTGAAGACGGGGCAGGCCGTAACGATACATTGCGATGGTTGCGCGAAAGAAGTGCCTGCGCAGATTGCCTATATTTCGCCTGAGCCTGAATTCACGCCGCCGGTTATCTACAGCAACGAAACGCGCTCCAAGTTGGTATTCATGATTGAAGCCATGCCCAGGGCGGAGGATGCGACCCTGCTGCATCCCGGCCAGCCGGTGGAGGTGCGCTTGAATGAATAGCGATCTTGCCATCGACGTTCGCGGCCTTAACAAGCATTTCGGCGACAAGCATGTGGTGCGCGACGTATCGTTGCAGGTGGCGCGCGGCGAGATTTTCGGGTTCCTGGGACCGAACGGTAGTGGCAAGACCACCTCGATCCGCATGATGTGCGGCCTGCTCACGCCCGATTCTGGTGAAGGCACTTGCCTCGGTTACGACATCATCAGGCAAAGCGAGCAGATCAAGCGCCGTGTCGGATATATGACCCAGCGCTTTTCCATGTGGGAGGATCTGACCATCCGCGAGAATCTCGATTTTGTCGCCCGCATGTATGCCATGCCCGACCGCCAGCAATGTGTCGATCAAACACTGAAACAGCTTGGCCTTGAAGAGCGCGAATCGCAGTTGGTGAGTACACTTTCAGGCGGCTGGAAGCAACGTATGGCGCTTGCCGCCTGTATGCTGCATGAACCGGAATTGCTTCTGCTCGATGAGCCGACGGCGGGTGTCGATCCCAAAGCCCGCCGCGATTTCTGGGAGGAACTGCACCAGCTGGCGGCAAAAGGCATTTCCATGCTGGTCAGTACGCATTACATGGATGAGGCCGAGCGTTGCCACAAGCTGGCCTATATTTTCAATGGCCAGCTGATTGCGCAAGGAACAGCTGAGGAGGTCATCGAAAGCCAGCATATCAGCACGTTCGCCATTCACGGAGGCGATCTGGCGGCATTGTCGCGGGAATTGAAAGGCAAGCCGGGCGTCGATCAAACCATCGAATTCGGCGATGCGCTGCATGTGAGCGGCGAGGATGTAGAGGCGCTGAAAGCGACGCTATCGGGCATCGAGCAGAATTCCGGTTACGAAGTGCAGCCGATTAATACCAACCTGGAGGACGTGTTCATCCATCTGGTGAGTACCAGGGTCGGGCGGGGCGAAAAGGAAAATGCATGAAGCAAATAGAAGACATACAAGGATTTTCCCTTGCGCGCTGGTGGGCGATCGTGCTGAAGGAATTCATTCAACTCAAGCGCGACCGGCCTACGTTTGGCATGATCGTGGGCATTCCGATCATGCAGATGTTTCTATTTGGATATGCCATCAACACCGATCCCAAACACCTGCCGACCGCCATCGTCTCCGGCGACCAGAGCAACTTTACCCGCAGCTTTATCACGGCGGTGAAAAACACGGAATATTTTAAGTTTGAGGATAAAGTGTGGGATGAAAATAGCGCGAAAGAAGCCTTAACTGCGGGCACGGTGCAATTCGTCATTACTATCCCGGTAGATTTCACCCGGAGTCTCCTGCGCGGCGAACATCCCTCCCTGCTGGTAGAAGCGGATGCTACCGATCCGGTAGCAGTCGGCAATGCGGTGGCGGCGGTGGGAGCGTTGGCCGGTTCAGCAATACAGCGGGATTTTCCCGGCGTTACGGCAGCGCCTTCCGCCGCTCCTTACAATGTCGTGCTGCATAAACTCTATAATCCCGAAGGCATTACCTCGTATAACATCATTCCAGGCCTGATGGGCATCATCCTCACCATGACGCTGGTCATGATGACGGCGCTTGCCATTACGCGTGAGCGCGAACGCGGCACCATGGAGAACCTGCTTGCTATGCCGGCAAAGCCATTTGAGGTCATCAGCGGCAAATTGGTGCCTTATATTTTTATCGGGTTGATTCAGTCGGCTATTATCATTGTGGCCGCAGAATTCCTGTTCCACGTGCCGTTTCTGGGAAGTCTCACCGTACTGTTCGTCACGATCCTGCTATTCATCGCCGGTAATCTTACCGTCGGCATCACCTTATCTTCCTTTGCGCGCAACCAGATGCAGGCGATGCAGATGACCCAATTCTATTTTCTGCCCTCAATGATGCTTTCCGGCTTCCTGTTTCCCTTTAAGGGTATGCCGGTGTGGGCGCAAACCATCGGCAGTTTCGTGCCGCTTACCTATTTCATGCGCCTGGTGCGCGGCATTATGCTGAAAGGAAGCGGCTGGGTAGAACTCTGGCCGAATATCTGGCCGCTTTTGCTTTTCAATGTGGTGGTGCTGATAATTGGCATTAAATTTTACCGCAAGACACTGGATTGATCCATATGAAAAAAAGAACTGTCTGGCTTCTTCCATTCCTTCTTAGCGGCTGCGCCGTTGGGCCGGATTTTCTGCAGCCTGGGGTACCCGCAACCGACCATTACACAGCATCGCCATTACCGGAGAAAACGGCGGGCGAAACACAGCGTTTTGTTTCCGGGCAGGATATTTCCGTCGATTGGTGGACATTATTCCACTCTGAAGCACTGGACAATTTGGTTCGTCATGCGCTGACCGATAGCCCAAATATCGCTGCTGCCAAAGCCACGTTGCGCCAGGCGCAGGAAAATGTAAAAGCGCAGGAAGGTGCATTTTTCCCGCATGTCGATCTTAATGGCGGGGCGACACGTGAGAAAATATCACCCGCAGCATTCGGCGCGCCGTTTCCCGCCAGTATTTTTACTCTTTACAACGCCTCGGTGAATGTGTCCTACGATCTCGACCTGTTCGGCGGCGTGCGGCGTGAAGTGGAAAGCGCGAGCGCGGAAGCAGAATATCAGGCCTACGAGCTTAAAGCCGCTCATCTGACGCTGGCTTCCAATCTGACGACGACGGTGTTCAAGGAAGCAGCGCTACGCGGTCAGTTGGACGCAACGCGGGAGATGATCAATGTGCAGGGAGAGCAGCTTGCGGTAATAGAAAAGCAACTGGCGCTCGGCGGCATTGCGCAGGCGGATGTGATTGCGCAGCGCAGGCAGGCAGAGCAAACGAAAGCCACATTGCCGCCGCTGGAAAAAGAACTCGAGCAAACACGCAACCAGCTTGCCGTGTATGCTGGCAAGCTGCCGAGCGAGGCGCATTTGCCCGAATTCCATCTGGATGCCTTCACGTTGCCACAGGAATTGCCGGTGACTCTTCCTTCGACGCTGGTCCGCCAGCGCCCTGATATTCTTGCCGCCGAGGCGAGGTTGCATGAAGCCAGCGCAGACGTGGGTGTTGCGACCGCCAATCTGTTCCCGCAATTCAAACTTTCGGCGAGCTTTGGGCCGGAGGTCACCAAGGCCAGCGAGTTTTTTAACAAAAATTCGATGATATGGTCGCTCGGCGGATCGCTGACGCAGCCACTCTTTCATGGCGGTGAACTGATGGCCAAACGCCACGCTTCCCAGGCCGCTTATGATGCAGCGGCCGCCAATTATCGCCAAACCGTGCTACAGGCGTTTCAGAACGTGGCCGATACCCTGAAAGCCCTGGAAGCCGATGCCAGAACGCTTGAAGCATTCGCCACCGCAACGGCGCAGGCGAAGGCGGCATTAGATATAACGCAGCGGCAATATAAACTCGGAGGCGTGAGCCATCTGGCATTGCTGGATGCCGATCGCCAGTATCAGCAGACACGCCTTGATCTTGCTCAGGCGCAGGCTGCCCGTCTCGCCGATACGGCGGCATTGTTTGCAGCCCTCGGCGGCGGCTGGTGGAACCAGGAAGCGCAGAATGAAATAACCACTCCAAAAAACAAACCCTAATTTGTAGTGTCGCACAAGAATACATAACGCGTAATTTCACCACGTATTCGGAGACACACCCACATAAAAGAAATTTTGGCTATTTTCTTTCCATATACCGCATAGAGAAAAGATTTGCAGAAGCCTATAAACGGCGAATCCTATAATAGGAGTTTTTGCATCCCATGAAACATGTAACTATTACGTATAGAACGGAACTTATAGCAATACTTATCGCAGTCTCGCTGGTTGCCGCATGCACCACTATCTTGAAAACGTCATCAAACACTTTAAACAATGCCCCCAGTGTGGGCACAGGCACTGACGGCATGCTGGGATCATCCATTTCCGGCCAAAAACTCTGACTTACCTCCTTAATATGGAAGCTGCGTCAGGCAGATGTGATTGTAGGTGATATTTGCGCTGGCGTACTTACAGCTTCCTTATCAGCCGGCGAATAACTCGCATCGTATCATTATCATAAGGAGCATAGCGTAAATTACTTCGCTGCGGCATTCTGCTCAGCGTAACCAACATTTAGGAGAATTAGTATGTCGTACGAACAGCAAAATCAAAAGCCTGGTCAAAATCCCCAGGCTCAGAACATTCCGTCTTCCAGCCAGAATCAGAGCAAAACCGCTCAGGTCGGTAATAACGTGAAGAAGGATGAACCGACTGCACAGAGCGGCAAGGATCGCATGAATAATGAGGGCGGCTGCTCTACCTCTGGCGATAAGTCGTCGCAGGGCTGCACTACGTCTAAATCATCCAACGCTTAAGTATTATTGACTGCAGGGAACTTGGCATACTGCCCGGTTCCCTCTCAGTTAACCATTCTCATAAGGAATATTTTTATGAAAACAGTAGCAGGTATTTTTGACAATAAGATGGTAGCGGACAAAGCAGTAGCAGAGCTTTTGGACGCAGGTTTCACCAAAGACAATATCAGTCTTATTATGTCGGAAGAGACAAAGAAAAAGTTTTTCAGAAGCACAGACGACGAAGCAAACCGAACTGCTAAAGGCGCTACGGCCGGAGCAGCTATGGGAGTGGCATTGGGTGCGCTTATTGCAGGACTTACCGCCGCAGGCACCATTGTCACTTCCGGTGGCGCACTTTTACTAACGGGTCCGATGGTAGCGATACTTTCGGGTGCCGGTGCGGGCGGAGTGGCGGGTGGTTTGGTCGGGGCATTGGTCCGCGCGGGCTTTGCTGCTGACGAAGCCGGCCGTTTTGAAGAAGAAATAAAGCGTGGTAAAGCCGTCGTCGTAGTGCATGCCGAGAGCGAGGAAAAAGCTTCTCGTGCCAAAGTAGCCTTGCAACATTCCGGCGCTATGCTCAAAGCAGCATGATGAGGTTCCGTATCTTTTAGCTAAAGGATCCGAGATTTAACCCGCCAGGTTGTCTGGCGGGTTATTTTTGCGGCATATTTAGAAAAAATGCGGCGATTAAACGTAATTTAAAAAAGCCAAACGCCCGCCATACCTTCCTTTTACATCCCTGGTTTTTTTGCCTGCAGCATTCTTACGTCCCTAGTGATTTGATAGAGATCATCACTTAAGGATAATGTATGGAAAATATCGTCAACTATTCCAACGCCCAGAAAAATGCTCTACTTGCTGCTTTATCTGCTTCGGAGGCGGGTATTGGCTTGCTATATGGTGTGCAGGAAAAGTTGCGTTTCGCGGGCGACGAACTGCAGCGAATGGAAGATGAAAGCGGCGCTCCTCTTAACGATGAACAAGCTGCAAAGATGAATGCCTATTTCAAGGCAAAACAACGTATCGAGAAAATATTGCTCTTTTCACAAAAGAGGCTGGTGCCAATAACAGCTTCTCAACCTCTATTTGAAACCTGCCAGGAGCATTAGCCATGTATTCTCAACTCATTATTACCGCCCCCATCTATGGTCAGAATATTCCCATGATCGACAGCGAATTTGATCATTTTGAATTGGATAATGATATGGAGGCCAACCTGCGTGAAGCGGAGACTCCTGATCTTTATACAGATGATGAATAGCAACCTTATGTAGGAAGAATTTTATGGGAGAAAGCGCAACAAATACGTTCAAAAAATCAGTCGCAGTATGGCACGCTCAGGAGAAACAGGAATCCGATAGCCAACGGCAAGGCATACGTCTGGCCGACTTCATTCATGAAAACAAGAAACAAATCGCGGGTGAATGGGAGAATTTTGCGCGCACACTGACACCTGCTGCCAATGATATGACACCGCTGGCGCTGCGCGATCATATCCAGGAAATACTCGCTTTCATTGTAAGCGATATAAATTCCCCTGAAACCAGCTCGGAGCAAATACAAAAATCGCACGGAGGAAAAGAGAAAGAATCCACCCCTACCGCAGCTGAAACACATGCGGCTTTGCGCTTGGCTGGAGGCTTTGATATTGACCAGATGGTCTCGGAATATCGCGCCCTGCGCGCCAGCGTGATTAAGCTATGGAGCCGTGCCAATACCCAAATGGATAGTGCGGATATTATAGATCTGACCAGGTTCAACGAATCCATCGATCAGGAACTGGCGGAATCGGTCAGCCATTACACGCAGAAGGTCAGTTATTCCAAAGACCTGTTTATGGGTATATTAAGCCACGATCTCCGTTCTCCGCTTAATGCCATATCGATGTCGGCTCAACTCCAGTTGAATGCAGGAACTTCTAAAGAACGACAAACTATGCTGGCTACACAGATTTTTGAGTGCAGTTCCCGTATTACCGCAATAGTCAACGACCTCCTCGATGTAACCCGCGCCCGATTCGGCTCCGGGCTTCCCGTTATCCGCGCTCCTATGGATATGGGGTCCGTAAGCCGACAACTTGTTCATGAAATGCAGGCGGCAAATCCCACGCGCACTATCCTTCTCGAAGTCTCCGGAGATTTGGAAGGAAAATGGGATAAGGCCCGCATCGGGCAGGTATTCTCAAACCTGATTGTCAACGCGGTACAATATAGTTTCAAGGATTCGTCCATTAACATAACGGTAAAGGGCGGTCTGGAAGATGTAGTATTATCCGTGCACAATATGGGTGTACCGATTCCTCCCGAAAAATTTGGAACCCTGTTTGCCTCGTTGACCCGTGCGGTTACGGATGAAGGGGATCATCCGATGGAAGTTAATCTTGGCTTAGGACTGTTTATTACCGAGGAGATCGTTGTTTCGCACGGCGGAACAATTGATGTGACCTCCTCTAAAGAGGATGGCACGACCTTCACCGCACGATTCCCGCGGTTAGTATAATGGGAACTACCCAGGCTGCCACTCTGCCGGATGAAGACCCAACGAGTGAGAAAGCGCATAATTATCACATACTCGTTGTAGACGATGATGAAAATTGTGCCAAAACTACGATGTGGATACTAGAATCGCTAGGACATACAGTAGAGATGGCCCTGGATGGACGAACCGCCATTGAGTTAGCCAAATCTTTGCACCCTGATGTCGTTTTACTTGATATCGGGATACCGGGAATGAATGGCTATGTAATTTGTAAGGCCATGCGTAAGGAACCCGTTCTTCAGAATACTACTTTTATAGCGCTGACTGGGTGGGGGCATAAGGAACATCGGGAGCGTTCCAAGGACGCCGGTTTTGATTATCATTTGGTTAAACCGGTAGATATCGAAATGCTTAAAAATATTCTTCTTGGATTGGATAAGTCTCATTGACCACAGGGAACCGGGCACATGGAGCGCTGTTTATTGCTTTTATGCCGCCTGTGAAACGGCGTGCGGGAAGACTTCCATGCGGTAGCCGATACCAGGCTCGGTCATGATGAAGACCGGGAGCGTGGGGTTTTCTTCGATCTTTTCGCGGATCTGCCCAGTATAAACACGCAGATAAGTGATGTCGTCGCCATGCGCCGTGCCCCAGACTTGCTTGAGGATTTCCTTGTGGGTAAGCATTTTGCCGCGATTGACCATGAAATAGCGCAGCAGGTCGTATTCCTTGGGCGTGAAGGGTAGCCGTTTATCCTTCAGAAACACTTCATGCCGCACCAGGTCCATGCGCAACGCACCATTGCACAACTCCGGCTCGCCCGCCTCGCGCACGGCAGAAGAACGCAGCGAAGCATTGATGCGCGCCAGCAGGACATCGACGTTGAAAGGCTTGGTCACGTAATCGTTTGCGCCCATATTTAGTGCCTTGGTGATTTCCTCATCGGAAGAACATGCCGAAAGAACGATAATCGGCACCTGCGACCATTCACGCAGTGCGGTGATCACATCCTTTCCATCTATGTCCGGCAGCCCCAGATCGAGCAATATCAGGTCGGGTTTCACAGAGGCACACATGCGTATCGCTTGCTTGCCGGACGTACTTCCCACAATCTTGAAATTTTCGGCGTCTAAAAGAATGCACAGCATTTTCTGGATGTTTGGCTCATCGTCCACCACCAGAATAGTGTTTTTTTTCTCATGCATATAAACCTCCATTAAATACGTCCCATTAACATCAGGATTACGATAATAATGAGAACAGTTCCCACGCCATCAGCGGGGTATCTTCCTGTTTGGGTACTAGGCACATATTAGACCCGTTGGTAGAGGAGGGATTTGATCTAGGACAAATGATGAAAGGACTATTTACGGTTTCCTTATCAACTGGCGGATAACCCGCATCGCTTCATTATCATAAGGCGCACAGGCTGTAATGAATGCTTTTAAAGGAAATCAGTCATGCAACCGGCAGAAAAAATCAAAGATTCGCAGGAATATGAGCAGGTGTTCCAGCAGTATCTGGAAATATGCAACCGGGCCATCGAGCAGAACAAGAATAAATTCCCTTATACGGAAATATGGGGCGCACGCTTAAAAACGCTGGAAAATGAAATGAATATACACGCGGTCGTTTTCGATGACAGGCCGAAGCTGGCCTACATACTGCAGCTTACAAAAGACATGAAAATTAAAATCGTGGAAAAGAAAATAATCCCGCCTGAAGACTCATGGCCGTTTACCTACCAGTATCTCAAGCGTGTGGTAGATAATCCGCAGGAATATATCGAAAACCCCGCAAAGCTTGAATGGGGCTGGCTGAAAGAAATCTTTGGACCGGCTAAAACCGTGCTCTGAGTTTCAGTTATTCAATATTCACTGTAAATGAAGGTATCGATATGAAAAAAGATTCAAACCCCCATACTTCCCAGGACTATGACCGCAAGCACCATCAAGGTCATCATCATCAAGATCATATTTCTCATAATCCACGGGCTGCAAAGGACTTGCCCGGCCTGGAGGATAGCGGCGCTACCAGTGAGGAAACCGCTGACCTAATCTCAAAAGGACATACCATTACCGATAAACCGCCCTTGAATACGGCTTTTACCGAAGATATGAGAAAAACGATTCGTCATGAAGATACGAACCATTTTACTAATCGGGAAGGTCATGGAGAAAAGAAATAGCCTTGGCTTCCCCCCCCCCCGCAAATGAGTCTGTGAATAGCAGCCATTCACAAAATCCAAGAGACGTTTTATCGAATGAATGGTTACGCGTGTGCCGCTGATTCGGGTATCCGTTTTGTCGCGCAATATATTGAGTGCGCGGGAAAAGGTCGGCCCCTTCATTCCCAGGGTAGAAGCGATAAGGGTTTTATCATAAGGGAGATCGAGTATAACGCCGTCTTTCTGTTCCTGCAGCGGGCAGAGTCCCAGCAGGAAGCATCCGATGCGCTGGGGTGCGCTGTAGAGAAGGTACTGCTCCAGTTGCAGTTCATGGCGGCGTTGATACTGCATCATAGAAGTCAGCATATTAAATGCCAGCTGGGTATTCACGCGTAGCTGTTCTTTTAGAATAGAAAGCGGAATGCTCAACATTTGCACATCCTCTACTACTTGCGCGCCGCTCGTAAATAGCCCCTGCTCAAAAAGGGCGCTCTCTCCTGTGATGCTATCTCTCGTGAGCATCGCCAGGATAACTTCTTCTCCTTCGTCCGTTGTATTGAATAGTTTTATCCACCCACTACAAATGACATAGAAGGAATTTGCTTCTTCCCCCTCCAGGTATAGAAACTGCCCCCTCTTATATGCCTTGACTTGGGCTACATCGGCGAAACGCTTCACCTCTTTATCAGACAGGCCAGCGAATAGAGTCAGTTCCTTTAAAAATGTGAGCGATTTATACTGCGCTAAATCTGCCTCCCGTTCTTTGATTGTCATCATAAGCATGTGTCCCTTTGATAAAATTGCCGAGTACGGTACAGCATCCGGAACTAAAGTTTTTGCCCTAAATCAAAAAACGATCTTTTTTATGACTTTTTGCCGCAAGTCAAAATACTAACAGTCGGTTTGTGTAATTGGTCGCTAACTAGGTAAATTCTGCCTTAAGTTTAGCGCGGAAGAAGGGGTTACACAACATTTATAGGAGAGATTTATGCGTTTAGTCAGTCAGATCAAAGGATTCCCCGCCATTATTCCTTCGGAATCACCCCATTCAAAATTCGAGGATACGGATTATCTGGCCATTATGTGCCACGAAATAGGTACGCCGCTGACTGCCATCATCGGCCTCTCACATATTCTCTCCGATATGGAATGCAGCCCGGAAAAGAAAAAGCTATGCGCGGAAATGTTGCGCGATAGCTCCAATATGCTGATGGAGTTGATGAGAAAAATGCTTGATTCTTCCAGAATGGATGCAGGCATGATCGAAATAGAGGATATTGATTTCGATCTGGTCAAACTGGTGCAGGAAGCGGTGCATATCATAGCGATCAAGGCCGCTGAAAAAGGCCTGGAGCTGCGGGTGCATATTACCAACCGTGTTCCCCCGCAGTGGGTTGGCGATCCGCTACGTATTCGTCAAATTCTGCTGAACCTCTTAAGCAACGCCGTGAAATTTACGGAAACAGGACATGTCGCGCTCTACGTGAATGCGAAACTCGATAGGCATGGCAACGATCAGCTATGCATCACGGTGGCAGATACCGGCATAGGGATGGAGACAGATTCGCTTAAAAAGATTTTCGGCAAATATACGCAGGCGGATTCCAGCATCAGCCGAAAGCATGGCGGCACCGGCCTCGGGTTATCCATCAGTCAGGATCTTGCGCACCTGATGCATGGCGACATTGCCGTAAAAAGCTGGCCGGGGATGGGTTCTCACTTTGTCGTGACCTTGCCGCTTGCAAAAGCCACGGTGCTTCTAGCTGCGGCGTAAGCGGTTAATAAATCGATGCAGGGGAACGCCTGCTCGTATTTTTGCGTAAGAATGGGTCTCAGCACATAAAAAACTCGCCCGGCGCAGGGAGTGTCACCGGGCGAGTGTAGGTTTCGGTAGGTATCTATGATTATGCAGCCTTAGTAGTGCTGCCAGAGCCACAAGCATCTTCAATGGCTTTAATTTTTTTTTCAGCATCTTCTTTAGCAAGACCATAATGTTCCTTTAGCTTGCCTAAAAACTGTTCACGCTGGCCATTATAGAGCATGATATCGTTGTCGGTGAGCTTGCCCCAGGTTTCTTTAAATTTGCCTTTGAGTTGCTCGAATTTTCCTTCTGTTTGTTCCTTATTCATAAAATTCTCCTTATGTTTCTGGTTAACGCTGCCAATGACAGGCGTACTCAATGAAGTGATATTTTATCAATAAAGATACGATACAGGTTATGTGCTGTTCAGTAAGGAAACTATAAATCTTAACGCCCGCTTTACGCATAATCCCCTTTATCCTACAGCAACTTTACAGCCACTCCTCTAGCGTGATGCTTATAAGGAGGACATTCTCGCTTGCGCCTCCTGAAAGAATCAACCCGCTTTCAACCACAGGAGTTTTTATGCGTACGTTAACCTCTCTCGCCTGCGTCTCCCTGATATCGCTGCTTTCCGCATGCGCTTCGCCTGATGCCGGCTATTATGATGCCAACGGCAACTGGATCGCCAAAAATCCCAATAACGCCAATCATTCGCATTCCCCGCTTCCAGGTGGCACTTATAATCAGGATCGCGCCGATTACGATGCGCCTGCCTACACCTATACCCGTCGCGGCTATTATGATTACAACGGCTATTACATCGCCAAAGATGGCGGCCTGAATGTTCCGACAGATATGTTTCCCCCGCGCGGCATGTGTCGCGTATGGTTTGCGGAACGCTCGCCTGATAGCCAACCCGCTGTTGAATCATGCAGCGATATCAAGTCCCGCGTACCGGCTGGGGCCTATGTTATTTACGGCGGTTGATTCGGTCAACAGCTATAAGAAGTCCCTATGGCACTAACTGTCATTAACCAAAGGAGAATGTTTATGTTAAATTATGTGGTTACTTTTTTTCTCTTGGCAGTGCTTGCTGCATTTCTTGGATTTGGCGGCCTTGCCGCTGACTTTGCCGGAATCGCTAAGTTCCTGGCGCTTATTTTTGTCGTACTCTTTGTCGCTAGCCTGATCTACAGCATGGTGACGGGTCGCAAGGCAAATCCACCGCTATAATGCTAAACAAATGATCGATGTTAAAAGGGGGAGGCCATTAAGCTTCCCCCTTTTTATGTCGTCCGATTTCCTTCGCGGCGAATAGGGATAGAACACACCAGTTTTTGACCGCTATACCCTATCCCTAATCTGGTTATTACTGCTTAGGTGTGGTATCAGTGGTGCTTTCTACAGTCGTACCATCGACCTTCTTTTCATGGGTAGTGGTCACTTGCCCATCCTTGGTTTTTTCCGTGTCCTTAGTGGTTACTTTGTCATCCTTGTTGAAAAGGCCGGTACTGACAACATGCTTGGTTGTTACCGTTTTGTCGGTGTTACCTTTTGCATCTACATCAACATCGACTGTTTTTTTGTCGGTAGTTTTACCAGAAGCATCTTTAGTAACTGTTTTGTCCTTTTCATCGTAATTGCCTTTTGAATCCTTTTCGATTTTGGTTTCGGTTTTTATGGATTCATCGGCTGCAAAAGCAGGAGCGCCTAAAGCAAATGCTGCTACTGATGCCAATAAAATAGTTGTCTTGTTCATAATAAATCCTTTCAAATTGTTTAAACTTCTCTTTCTGTGTAGTATGATAAACATAGTATAATAATACCTCCTTAACAATGGCGCTAAGATTAATGATTTGTAATCTCGCCACACCTATTTCCTTATTGAATCCTTATACATTATTTATGCGTTCATTGACTGCAAAAGCCATGAATTGCTAAAAAGCTCCTCCCTGATACTATGTGATGTTTCCCTGTTCCATGATTTAAATTCCCTGATACTGTAAAATAATTCCCTGATACGATGCGTAGGGAATTTGCTTTGCAACCCGCTGAAATAAGCTATCATATCGATATCACTTTTTTCATTTTGGCGCCCAAAATGATAAAATTCCCTGTAAATACCCTGATAAACAGGGAATGTTGACACAGAGAGGGGTTCGCTACAGACTCTGTCCACCACCATCCGCCTTCGCTAATTTTGGCGGAGCCAAAATTTAGCTACGGCGTGACTACGCCCGAGCGTGCAAAGCGGATGCCACGGCGAAGCCCGTAAGGCGAAGACGGGCTGGTTATGATCGAATACAAGGAAACTTCAAACACGACCCCTTCGTCTAACGGTCAGGACACGACCCTCTCAAGGTCGCAATACGGGTTCGATTCCCGTAGGGGTCGCCATTCTCATGTCTGCATCATGAGACGGAGCGATATTGCTGATTGTATAAGTTCTAAAATTTTCCCAAAACACCCCCAAGATTGTCATGGAATTGTTAAGGTATTGATCTATAGTCAATCCATAAGTTCTAATCCCATAGGGATACATATGGCAACTGTTTTTGAAAACGCTGCTGAAATTCTCAAAAGATTTGCCCGAATTGCGGAACATAATAATCAGTCCGGCATCGATTTGCACACTCGTGATACTACGCCTCCCGAACGAGACATGGAACGCGAAGATGAGGCTTTACCCCATCACATGCAGCAAGCAAAACGAAGCGGATTGCGAAGGTCATGGCTGCTGGAACAATTTGAAGCCAGTCTTTCGGATGACCAACGCGCATTGCGCGAGCAAGCCGCGCAGGAACAAGGTGTCAGCGCCACACATTACCAGACTTTGGCTATTGATGAGGTGCTTACGCGCCGGGATCGATTTTGGAACAGCCTGACAGAGAAGCAGCGCCAATTATATGAACAGAGTCTCGTTGCGTTCGACGAAGAAGCGAACCATGCAGGAACTGTCATGGCAAAAGGATTGGAAAATGCACTGTTTGAATCGCCATTGCCCAATGCTCCATTGCCCCTGCTTACTATTAGTTGGCCGCCGGAAATGGACGATAGACAGGCACGCACAGTATTATTCCTGCTTAACAAAGCATTGGGTAGCGATGCCCATAATGGTTTTGATCCAAGTTCTGGCCCCTTTCGATTTGCTGCAAACGCTGAAGACAGAAAAATTCATTTGTACAATGAAAAACCGCAATACCAGGAGCCATTGAATTGGGATAAATTACAACAGAATCTCGAGAGACTTCAAACCGAGATGTCCAATCCCAAACATTGGCGGCCAGTCAATACTACGCGTGGCCAAGGATATGCCTTGACTGTTCCACACAATATCTTTCAGCAGCGCGAAGAGCATTCCTCTAAAGAAAATGTTATCGATGCGATAGAATTACTGGCAATGTCTTCGCGGCTCCATTTCAATCACGAGTATTATTCGCCGCAAACAGGCGTTAGGATTACTTATTTAGAACATGGGCAACCTATCAGCCATGAAGAAAGAAATGTGCAATGTGGGCATTCGCCTTACCAGTATTACGGCCATGAAGAAAAAATGGTTACGTTAACTGGGGCAGCCATATTGGACATGCAACGGAATTTAGGCATCTCCTTTCCGCCTGAACGACAATCGACTGTGGCGATGAATTAGCGTGGATTCATTGGCCAAAACCGATTGCGTGGTAGCGATATAATGAGTAATTTCAACCGCCCTTGGGCTCCTTCAAAAGTGGGATACCTGTATAGGGTATATGCTTTTTCAAGGCAAATACATTTAAGCTGCCTTGCTTTTTTATAAAAAATGTAAATAGTGACGCCTATGTCCATACAAAAAATCTTTACCCCTGTCCGGTATATGAAAACACGGCCACGGCTGCTGATCGCTGCCGCGGTCGGCGGCCTGTTGCTGGTCCTGCTGCCGGACGACTGGCAGCGGACGACGCGGCTGCTTTTGGCATGGGACGCCGCCACCGGGCTGTACCTGTTGCTGGTGGCGTCGATGATGATGCGCTCGACTACCGATAAAATACGCCGCCGCGCCGCGCTGCAGGACGAGGGGCGTATGGCGATACTGGCGCTGACCACCCTTGGCGCGCTGGCGAGTTTAGCTGCGATCATAGCGGAGCTGGCGACGGCCAAGGCGCTCTCCGGCCACGCCGAAGGGCAGCACATCGCGCTGGCGGCGCTTACGGTGTTCCTGTCATGGAGTTTCATGCAGACGATGTTCGCGCTGCATTACGCGCATGAATATTACATGGAGCGTGATGGCGCACCGGCGGAAGGGTTGGAATTCCCCGGGCAGAATCACAAACCCGATTACTGGGATTTCGTCTATTACGCTTTTGTCATCGGCACCTCGACGGCAACGGCGGATATCAATATCACCTCAGGCGTCATGCGCCGAACCACGGCTTTGCATTGCGTGGTCGCTTTTTTCTTCAATACCACCATCCTGGCGCTGACGGTCAATATCGGGGCGGGATTGTTTTAGAAATTTCAGCGCTTGGGAGTGCTGGGCGTTTTGCCTATTGCCCTTTACCGGGCGATAATTTGCCTTTTTCCTCCGCCTCTTGGATTGCCCGTTCGAGCCACGGCAAAGAAGGTTCTTTACCTTCCCTAACCTCGTATTCATTCACACTGTCATGTGGCAGATTTTCAAATGCGGCATCGCGTCGTTTAAGCCATGCGGCCTGCGCCTCTTTCTGCGCCCGTTCCATTGCTTCCGTAAATCCCGTAACCGAGGCTTGAGCAAAACTGCCGCCATGTGTCTTAAATCCGTCTGCTACATTAAAAGCCAGGGGCCCGCCACACCCTTTATGTACCAGTTTACCGAATTCCTTGTGCGTTTCCTTAACCAGGGGGATGACGATGGCAGTCGTATTGTCAGTAGTTCCCTGACGGCTCTCGCTTGCCTGTACCAGTGCTTCTGCAGGATTGGCAACGGTTCCGCTACGCATGCCTTTCATTACCACCCAGGCAAACAAATCGTTCGGCACAGCGTGTTGAATGTCGAACCCTCTTTCCAGCCCGTCGGACATGACCACCAATGTCGCCTGAATTTTCGACGGGTCATTCATGCCCAAGCGCTTATCGGCGGCTACTTTATCAATTAATTGATTAAGGCCGAGCGGCGCATATTCATCAGCAGCGGATTTCTTGGGGTAATATATCCTTTTATGCGCCCTGTATCTTGCATGCTGCGCCAGCACGGCTAACGTTTTTTTGATGTCCTTATTAGCGCCCTTGGACAAGTCAACTCCCGGATGGTTTTTTTTGTATTCTGCAAGTGCCAGATCGTAGGACATCTGCGGCGTATCCGGCTCAAGGCATACTACCGGTCCGTGAGCAGGCTCCCTAACAGGCTGCATGGAATGAAACATGGTAGAACCTACTCCATCGATCGGGGATGTAACCCGGAGAGCTACCGCATGGGCGCCGTCATGCAACACGATATAGGCGGGGCTGTCACCGCGTGAGCGGATGAATAGCCTGAAATTCCGGGGATCGTAAATGCCGATGGTCGATGTACAGCCGCCCCTCTCTTTTGCGTTCCATATGGCATCGACTTTTTTCTCGGATTCTTTCATGGCTTCTTCAGCAACCGTATCGAGGCGTTCGGAAGGCACGTTCTCAAGGCTGACCACTGCGGCGCGATCATCGTTGCTTTCGCGTTCGTTCTGAAGGCTGGCCACGCTGACCGGGTGCCCTGCTATCGTTTTTGCCTGGCTGAACTGCGTGGGCGTCACAGCAAAATCGTCAGT
>Ga0207009_1016_pt1 | contig 29533 bp, 35 predicted proteins | sample Alteio_BWMinCont_81_FD_153479 | JGI IMG/M metagenome (GOLD analysis project Ga0207009, IMG submission 153479) | Enriched cells from forest soil in Barre Woods Harvard Forest LTER site, Petersham, Massachusetts, United States -... | ecosystem: Environmental > Terrestrial > Soil > Temperate forest >... | reverse complement strand
GAATGAACCAGGCACCAATGGTCCGACATCGCTTTCGGAAGCAACCTGGGGTTATCGTTTTATCGAGAAGACTATAACAGATTTCCACAAAAATAACTCCTATGACGTTGGCGCCTCATTACAGGGAACTTTTGATCCTTCAACCAAAAACTTTGGTTATGTATTTATGGTGGGTAACAATAGCACTTCAAGCTTATTATCAGCAGCTAACGCCAATACCGGTTTCTACAAAATATTTTATGGTGACCTTTGGGGTAAATTCTTAAACAAGAAGTTATACGTAGATATTTATGCCGATTACGCTCCTACAGCAGCAGCTACAGCAACAATTGGTGGTCAGAATCACAGCATCAAGAAAATTTTTGCTGCTTATAATACAAAACCACTTTCTATTGGCGTTGAAGCTTATACCCAACAAATTACAAACGGTGTAACTAATACTACCACAAAAACACCTACAGATGCGACGGTAAACGGTTTTACTGTATGGTTAAAGGGAAATATCACCAGCAAATGGGGTTGGTTTGCACGTTATGATAGCTATAACCCAAGCACAGATTATGATAACACTGCTTCTTATACCGTTAATACCAATTACGGATCTTATAACCCAAGCTACAAAGAAACTTTTTATACAGCCGGTTTAGATTTTCAACCTGCTCCAAAAATTCACTTTTCACCAAACCTTTGGTTAATAGACTATAAGGATCAAAGAGCAGCTACCACAGCCGGTTATGTTGCCCCTGATCATACTTTAGTTGTAAGAGCTACTTTCTATTACACCTTTGGTAAATAATAAGTAACCCCCAATTAATCATATAAAACAAAACAAATTATGAGTACGTTAAAAAGTTTAAAGTTGGCAGTTGTTGCGGTAGCAACATCATGCGTAGCGTTGTCAGCATCGGCACAAGACTTGCGTGGTGCTGGAAGTTCATTTGTGAACCCGCTATTTCAAAAAATGTTTTCACAATATACAGCATCTAAAGTTGATTATCAATCAATTGGTTCAGGTGGTGGTATAGCGCAATTAACTGCTAAAACTGTTGACTTTGGCGATTCAGATGCTCCACTGAATGATGAGCAAACAACAAAAATGGGTGGTCCGGCTGCTGTGCTTCACATTCCAATGACATCAGGTGCTGTTGTAGTAACTTACAATGTACCGGGTGTTGCTTCAGGCTTGAAATTATCAGGAAAAGATCTTGCTGATATCTACCTGGGTAAAGTAACTAAATGGAACAGCCCGGAAATTGCGGCTACTAACAAAGGTGTTAATTTGCCAGATCTTCCTATCGTAGTTATACACCGTTCAGACGGTAGCGGAACTTCATTCATTTTTACTGATTATTTAACTAAAGTGAATGCTGATTGGGCTTCAAAAGTAGGTAAAGCAAGCGCACCTAACTGGCCAGCAGGTTTAGGCGGCAAAGGCAGCGAAGGTGTTGCCGGTTTGGTTAAACAAACTCCGGGCGCTATTGGTTACGTTGAGTTAGCTTATGCTATCCAAAACAAAATGCCTTATGGCTACATTCAAAATAAAGGTGGTAAATTCATCGACCCCACTTTAGCGGCAACAACTTTAGCAAGTAATGTTGCTATCCCTGCTGATACCAAAGTTTCGATAACCAATACCGATAATCCTGCCGGATATCCAATTGCCAGCTTTACCTGGGCCTTAATATACAAAGAACAAGATTATGATGGCCGTACAAAAGAAAAAGCTACTGCCTTATTAAAATTGTTATGGTGGAATATTCACGAAGGACAAAAATTCTGTGAAGCTTTAAATTACGCGCCGCTTTCAAAATCGGCTGTAAAGGCTGCTGAAGCAGTATTAAAGTCGGCCACTTACAAAGGTAAAGCCATATTATAATCAGATAAAATCAAAAACAAGGGTTAGAATAAGAAAGATAATTTCACTACTCATCTTTAACCTTGATATTGATGCTTAACTTTAACAATTACCAGTTCCCGGTTTAAACGGGGACTGGTAATTGTTTTGAATAGAAAACCCAAAATTTGTGGAAAATAAAAGATTAGAATTATCCGACGGCCAGTTAAAATGGGAAACTATTTTTAAGCGGTTATTGATAGCAATGAGCGTTCTTTTATTGCTTATCATTTTAGGGGTACTTACCACGCTCATCATTGAATCCATGCCTTCTATTAAATCATTAGGCATTGGTTATTTATGGGGGAAGGTTTGGGACCCGGTACAAAACATTTATGGAGCTTATCCATTTTTAATAGGTACGCTGCTTACGTCGTTCATAGCGCTTATTATCTCGATACCATTTTCATATGCTATAGCTATTTACCTGGGCGAGTATAATCCAAAAGGGTGGCTTTCGGATCTGCTAAAAAACACGGTTGAACTGATAGCAGCGGTGCCATCTATCATCTATGGTTTTTGGGGCCTGTTTGTATTAGTGCCGTTGGTGCGTACGCTAGAGATCAAATTCCATATATTACCTTATGGCGTAGGTATTTTTACCGCATCGATAGTTTTAGCGGTAATGATCATTCCTTATGGCGCGTCATTAGGAATAACTTTAATAAGGATGGTCCCATCGCCGTTAAAAGAAGGTGCTTATGCTTTGGGTGCAACCCGGTTTGAGGTTATTCGCAACGTGGTTATGCCTTATACACGTACAGGTTTGTTTGCAGGAGTGCTGCTATCATTAGGTAGAGCTTTAGGCGAAACCATGGCTGTTACCATGCTGATAGGGAATACCAGTGCGATAGCCAATACGTTTAAAGATTTGATTTTTGGTCCGAGCAATACAATGGCCAGTGTTATTGCGAATGAGTTTACGGAAGCTGACCATACCCTATATGTTTCGGCGTTGATTGAGCTTGGTTTAGTATTATTCTTTGTAACGGTTATTATTAACCTTATTGGTAAAAGAATAATTACACGTTTTACTAATAACTAATATGGAAGCAAAAATTGGAACCAGGAACGTTAAAAGTTTGATTTTTAAAGGGATCGTCATATTTTTTGCCTTTTTGATTACACTGCCGCTAATTATTATTTTACTGTATATTATAAAACAAGGCGTAACCCAGGTTAATTGGCATTTTTTAACCCATGTTCCGGCGCCTCCGGGCGAAAAGGGTGGGGGCATAAGCAATGCCTTAGTGGGTAGTTTTATAATGGTTATGTTGGCATCGGTTGTTGCTATACCGGTAGGTATGCTTGCAGGTATTTACCTGAGTGAAAACCCGGGCACCAAACTAGCTTATTATAGCGGTTTGTGTGTTGATATTTTGCAGGGTGTACCTTCAATTGTTGTGGGCATTGTAGTTTACTTTTGGGTAGTTAAGCCATTGGGCGGCTTTTCTGCAATAGCGGGCAGTATTGCTTTGGCTATCATGATGTTGCCTATTATCATACGATCGACCGAGCAAACCCTCAAACTACTTCCTGACTCGCTTAAAGAGGCGGCATTATCATTAGGCGTGCCGTATCACCGGGTAATCTTAAAAGTTATTATTCCGTGCGGCTTTGCCGGTATATTATCGGGTATTACACTGTCTATTGCACGCGTTATTGGCGAAACCGCGCCTTTATTATTTACTGCATTAGGTAATAATTTCTTTTCAACCACGCTTACCAAACCTATGGAAAGCTTGCCGCATGTTATATTTACCTATGCAACCAGTCCGTATGACGACTGGCACGATTTGGCATGGGGAGCCTCATTTGTACTATTATTATTTGTTTTAACATTAAACATTGTCACAAAACTGCTAACAAGAAAATGGAAAATACAATTGTAAAAGCTGAAAACTACAACTCATACTTTGGTGATAACCATGTGGTAAAAGATGTAAACATCAGCATAAACAAAAATGAAGTTATAGCGGTAATGGGCCCTTCGGGTTGTGGCAAAACAACGTTTTTGCGCGGCATTAACCGTATGCATGAGCTAATACCCGGAGCCACGTCAAAAGGTAAAATATTGCTTGACGGGCAAAATGTTTATGACATGAATGCCATTTATGTACGGGCCAAAATAGGTATGGTTTTTCAGCGCCCTAATCCTTTCCCAAACCTTAGCATTTATGAAAACGTAGTTGCCGGCTACCTGCTTAATGGTATTAAAGTATCAAAGGCGGATAAGGATGTTATTGTTGAAAAATCATTAACCAGCGCAGCGCTCTGGAAAGAGGTTAAAGACTCGTTACATAAAAAAGGAACATTTTTATCAGGCGGGCAACAACAGCGTTTGTGTATTGCGCGGGCCATTGCCATGCAACCCGAACTGATACTGTTTGATGAGCCGACATCGGCGCTTGATCCTATCTCTACTTCGAGTGTTGAAGCTTTGTTTCATGAATTGAAAGCTAATTATACGTTAATCATCGTAACCCATAACATGCAGCAAGCTGCGAGGGTGAGCGACAGAACAGCGTTTTTTTATATGGGCGAACTGGTTGAATTTGACGACACCAAACAAATGTTTACCAATCCGACAGATCAACGCACGCAGAATTATATAACAGGAAGGTTTAGTTAAGTTGGAAAAGGTTATAAAGGTTGTAAGGGTTATATAAGTTAAAATACCCTGTCCAACCCTTCCAACCTGTCCAACCCTTACAACAATTTAAACATTAAGAAATGACACCATTAGAAAATGAATTAACCGCGCTTAAAACAGAATTGGTTAACATGTGGATATTAGTTCAATCACAATTGAACAAGGCTAAAGAGGCGATGATCCAATTTGATAAGGATTTGGCGCGCGAGGTTTTGATCAAGGAGAAACGGGTAAATTCGTTCGAGCTGAAAATTGACCGTGACTGCGAAAATATCTTTGCCCTGCATTGTCCCGTTGCTATTGACCTGCGCTTTTTATTAGCGTCGCTTAAGATCAATACCAATTTAGAGCGAATTGGCGATATTGCCGCGGGTATAGCACTATATGTGGTGGAGTCGTCGGTTAATTTTGATGTGGATGCATTGGAAAGAACCTCATTGATACGGATGTATGAAGAGGCGGTAAATATATTGATTGATACCCGTACCGCATTTGAAAAAGAAGATACCGTATTGGCGCGCAGCATTTTTAAACGCGACGATGTTTTGGATAAAATAAACGACAATGCACCAAATACCGTTGCCGAAATTATAAAGGCAGATATCGATAGCCTGCCGGAGGCTTTGTATATCTTGTCTATCATCCGCAAGTTGGAAAGAGTGGGCGACCAGGCAAAGAATATTGCCGAGGAGATTATTTTTTACGTAGAGGCCAAGATTTTAAAGCACTACGAAAGCAGTAAACAAGAAAAGCCAGGCGACGACCAGAGCTAAGGATTTAACCGATTTCTTTAATAAAAAGGCGGATAGGACTATCTGCCTTTTTTGTTTTACGGTTTTTTTGAAAGGATAAAATCCTGCTGACATAGGGCTGTCATTAGCCTGTTGTTTCTTTGTGGTATAAACATCAAAAACCACAAAGCTATGTCAATAATTGAATTATTATTAAAAGAGATTGAGCAGGAAGCTCAAATCACCCGTAAATTTTTAAGCATCGTACCCAATGATAAGTACGATTGGAAACCACATCCAAAAAGTATGAGCCTGATGCAACTGATAGCCCATATTGCCGAACTGCCCGACTGGTTTACCCTCGCACTGACTACCGACGAGCTTGACTTTGCCCAAAAAGCCTACATGCCTGTAATTGTAAAAAACAATGCGGAAGTAATGGATAAGTTTGAAACCGCTTATGCCGAGAGTCTACTGCACCTGGAATTAGCCAAGGATGATGTGCTTGCCGAACCGTGGAAACTAAGAAACGGCGACTACATTATCTTCGACCTTACCCGGTACGAAACCATCCGGGTAACCATTGCCCAGGGCATCCATCACCGTGCGCAGTTAGGTGTTTATTTACGTTTACTGAATATCCCTATCCCCGGTAGTTACGGCCCAAGTGCGGATGAGTTAGAAGCACAACAGCAGTTTGTGTAATACTTTGTAAGTGTCCGTCCGATTTAGGTACGGACACTTTTGAGACAGCCGGACAACTACCACTTTAACTTATCCCTGAACCAAAATGCTACGTTAACCAGCGCTATCAGTGCCGGCACTTCAACCAACGGGCCAATCACCCCGGTAAATGCCTCGCCGCTGTTAATGCCGAAAACGCCTATCGCGACAGCAATAGCCAGCTCAAAATTATTGCCGGTGGCCGTAAAGGCGATGGAGGTGCTGCGCGAGTAATCGGCGCCAAATGATTTGCCGATAAAGAAGCTTAACAGGAACATGATAGTAAAATAGATTACCAGCGGGATAGCTATACGTAAAACATCCATCGGGATCTGCACAATCAAATTACCTTTTAAACTGAACATCACCACAATAGTAAACAATAAGGCTATCAGCGTAATGGGCGAAATGAAGGGTACATATTTGGTTTGGAACCATTCTTCGCCCTTAATTTTGATAAGTGTGTACCTGCTGATGATACCTGCGGCAAACGGAATACCCAGGTAAATGCCTACGCTTTTGGCTATTGCGCCAATGGTGATGTTTACCGCCAAACCTTTTAAGCCAAATAACGGCGGTAACACGGTAATAAACACATAAGCATAAACACTATAAAGCAACACCTGGAAAATACTGTTCATGGCAATTAACCCGGCGGCATATTCGCGGTTACCTTCGGCCAGTTCGTTCCATACCACTACCATGGCGATGCAGCGTGCCAGGCCTATCAATATTAACCCCACCATATAGGCAGGATGATCGCGCAGCAGGGTGATGGCTAATACAAACATCAATATGGGGCCAATTACCCAGTTTAACAGTAAGGATGCGCTTAATACTTTGGTATTTTTAAATACCTCGCCCATGTTCTCGTACTTTACTTTGGCTAATGGTGGATACATCATTAATATCAACCCAATGGCTAATGGAATATTGGTAGTGCCGCTGGAGAAGGAATTGATAAAGCCGGCTGATGATGGTATAAAATAACCAATGGCTACGCCGATAGCCATACCCATAAATATCCATAGGGTGAGGTAACGGTCTAAAAAGCTTAACTTTTTCCGTTCGGCTGCCGGGGCACAATCGTTGGCTGCCATTAGTTGAGGTGTTCGGTTATAAACGCTTTCGAATATTCTTTTATCATATCCCTAACCCGCCTGAACTCGGCCATCACCTCGTCCGGCGTGCCGGTTGCTTTCGCCGGATCGGGAAAGTTGTAGTGGAACCGTTGAGCGTTAGTAGGAAAGTACGGGCAATTTTCTTTGGCATTGTCGCATACCGTAATTACATAGTCAAAATCTATACCCATATACTCGTCCACGTTGTTTGAGGTATGATGGCTGATGTCGATACCATCCTCGGCCATTACCTGTATAGCTTTTGGGTTAACGCCGTGGGTTTCAATACCGGCGCTGTAAATTTTGGCTTTGTTGCCCGCAAAATGTCTTAAATAGCCCTCGGCTATCTGGCTGCGGCAGCTGTTGCCGGTACATAGTACTAATATGTTTTTCATAATTTAAATAAGTGTCTTTTTCATAACTATAGCCGACTGCGGGCAAGCGTAACTAAACTCGGATGATTGCTGAACCAGCTGCGGAACGTCCGTCCGGTTGAGTTGCTGGTAATTATTGCGACTAAAATAGCCGGGTGCTGTCTCGGTTAGCAGGTAGATGGTTGATAGTTTCTTGGCCGCCGCTAATGCCTCGATTTGCGTCAACAGTAATTTAGCTATGCCTTTGCTGCGATGTGCAGGAGATACGGCTAATGAACGTAACAGGCCATAATCGCCATAAATCTCTAATCCGGCTACGCCGATAATGACTTCGCCATCTTTTACTACCACAAAATTATTAAGCGTAGCGGGCAGATCAGCCACCGGCAGTTTTTCTGCTGCCAGCAGGGTAATTATGCTGTCGCGATAGGGTAGGGCGGCTTCTGTTTTCATCTGCAATAAATTAACAGCAACCGCCGCCAGGCGTGCAACAGCTTTCGGCTACGGCCAGGTTCTTGAGTTCCACTTTAGTTTTTTGAGCAGGCTCGCCGCAATTGCCACCACGGTCAATAGCCTTGCATTGTACGGTATCGGGGCGAAGATCCACCACCAGGTTGTCGCCGTCTATTTCAATTCCGTTGGGTAGCATCTGGCGGGTATCAAACTGCGCGTTACCAAATTCTATCTTTACTATCCCGTTAGGGTTCAAGGGTAACGCTTTTTCTACCACATCAACTATTTTCAGGGCTTTGTTTACCTGCATGGCCCGTAATTGCTGCTGGTTCTGCGGCTCGTATAGTTGTACAATAATCTCGGTCCAGGCGTTCATTACCCCACCGCAATCAACAGAGGTTATGGGCGCCTGCTTAATTTCGGTGATGTGATAGGCCGCGTTTACCCATTGGTTATCGGCATATTGAAATTGAAGATGCAGGTCGGGGTTGTTGCTGAGCATTTGCTTAAACGCCTGCCAGTTAATAGGTTCCTGATTCATTGTAATATTACGATCAATTAGTGTAAAAAATTTTAACAGCAGCTTTCCGGTTCTTTATACTGTCCGAAAAACGTGCTTAACTCTTTGTTTAATAACTTCCATGCTTTGGGCTCAATACAATAGCATACGCTAACACCCTCAATGGTGCCCTGTATCAGCCCTGCATTTTTTAACTCTTTTAAATGTTGCGATATGGTAGCCTGTGCCAGTCCCAGCTCGTCGCACAGGTCGCCGCAGATGCAGGCGTTAGCTGCGATGATCTGCTGCAAAATGGCTATCCGTGCCGGATGCGCCAAAGCCTTCAGCATCACGGCCAGCTGGTTTTGCTCGCTGGTAAATATCTCTGTTTTGGTAGTTCCCATATATTCATCGCAATATTACGATATATAGTTGGTATATGCAAATGGTAATTGATGTTTTTAAGTGTTCGTCCGGTTACAGGACCGAACAGCACGGACAGCCCGAACACGCCATGCGGCGAATAAATTACTAATTGCCGCATATATGCGGTGAATACTTGGATATGCGGTGAATAACTCCTATATTTACCGCATATATGCGGCGAATATGTATATCCATCAATTAAAACAATGGCCCGGTTTTACCTGGGATTACCAGGCACTAAGCAGTAAGCTAAGCCATATACGGCATAGGCAAGGCAAGGTATTGGGCCAGATGAACATGATGGGCTTTATATTAAAAGAGGAGGCCCTGCTGCAAACCTTAACGCTGGATGTGGTAAAATCAAGCGAGATTGAAGGGGAGGTGCTTAATACCGACCAGGTACGGTCGTCGATAGCTAAACATTTGGGGATAGCAATTGGCGGATTAAAGCCGGTAAGCCGGCATATTGAAGGCGTAGTTGAACTAATGTTGGATGCCACGCAAAAATACAACGAAACACTGACCAAAGATCGGCTGTATAACTGGCATGGCTCGCTGTTCCCGACCGGCCGGAGTGGGTTGGCTAAAATTCAGGTAGGCAAATGGCGGACCGGTATAAAGGGGCCCATGCAGGTCATATCGGGCGCGGCGGGCAGGGAACGGGTGCATTTTGAGGCGCCGGATGCGCAGGTGGTTGACGAAGAAATGTCGGTGTTTTTAGATTGGTTTGAGGAAAAGCAATCTATCGACCCAGTTTTGAAAGCTGCTATAGCTCATTTATGGTTTGTTACCATTCATCCGTTTGATGATGGTAATGGGCGGATAACCCGGGCAATAACCGATATGCAACTGGCAAGGGCCGATCATACCGAACAGCGGTTCTACAGCATGTCTGCACAAATTCAAAAGGAAAGGAGCGCCTATTACCATATGCTGGAGGTTACACAAAAAGGTAACCTTGATATTACCGGCTGGCTAAACTGGTTTTTAGATTGTTTGGATAGGTCGATGGATAGTACCGATGAGACTTTGCAAAAAATAAACCAGCGTAACCGTTTTTGGGAAATGCAGCGCAATACCCCATTTAATACCCGGCAGCAAAAAATGCTGGATATATTGCTGGGCGACTTTTACGGCAAGCTCAATGTATCTAAATGGGCAAAGATGACCGGTTGCTCAACCGATACCGCGTTGCGGGATATACAGGATTTGATAGCCAAAGGTGTATTGGTAAAGGATGATGCGGGGGGTAGGAGTACGGGATACTTATTGAAAGGTTAATACTATATCCCCAACACCTGTTTCAATTTCACATAACCAGTTTTGCTTACGGGTATTTTGGCGCCTGATTTGAGGATTGCGATGTGGCTGTCTTTTTCGTAGGGGTCGATACGGGTTATTTCCTGCACGGCTACCATGTATGAACGGTGTACGCGTACAAACTGCCGGGCATCCAGCGTTTGCTCAAAAAAACTCATGGTTTTATTTTTAAGGTAGCTGCCATCGTGGGTAAATACGCTTACATAATCGTCGTCGGCTTGCAGGTATTGCACATCGGCAACAGGGATGATCTTTACCTTGGTGCCGGTTTTTACCACAATACGCTCGTGCTGCGCAGGGGATTGGGCGGCATATTCCAATAGTTTTTCGGTTTCTTTTGGTGCATCGCTGGTATTGGTTTGTGCCTGCGCCAGGAATTTCTCAATAGCTTTGTTAAACCGCTCTTTACTGAATGGCTTTAACAGGTAATCAACCGCATGGGTCTCGAACGCTTTAATGGCATATTCGTCAAACGCGGTGGTGAAGATAACGGCGGGTTGCTTATCAACCAGCTCGAGCATCTCGAAGCCGTTTATTTTAGGCATTTGTACGTCGAGAAAGATCAGGTCGGGCTGGTGCAACTGGATAGCCTTAAGACCCTCGAAGCCGTCATTACATTCCTGCAACACTTCTATCTGCTCAAATTGTTGTATATATTCCTTTACCACCATACGGGCCAAAGGTTCATCATCAATAATTAAAGCTTTGATCATAGCTGCGGAATTTTAATTATGGTTGTAAATATATTATCATTTTGATGAGTTTCCATCAAATCGTTGCGTGCAAAAAGCAAATACAGGCGGCGTTGTACGCCCCGCAGGCCAAAACCGGTCCCTTGGCGTGGACGAGAGGTTTGCGGGTCGTAAGGGTTCTGCACAATTAACTCCAGGTAATTACCTTCCATTTCAGCACGGATACTGACCACTACATCTTCGGTAGTATCATATAAACCAAACTTAATAGCATTCTCCACAATAGGCTGTAGCATTAAGGCGGGCAGTATGGCCGTGCCGCAAGCACCATCACAACTTACCTCAGTTTTTAACCGGTGACCAAAACGCACTTTCTCGATCTCTAAATACAGGTTCAAATGTTCCAGTTCCTCGTTTAAAGTAATTTGCTGCTGGTCATCTTTTTTTAAGGTTCCGCGTAAAAAGTCGGACAACTGGTGGATCATCTTACGCGCTTCATCGGGCTTAAAGCCGATAAGGGCATTGATAGAGTTTAGGCTATTGAACAGGAAGTGTGGCTGTAATTGCTGGCGCAGGTTGTATAACTCGGCATCGCGGGCCAGTTTTTCGGCTTCGGTTTTTCGCTTTTCGTTTTCTTTCTGATCGAGCTGCGAGTACCATATCATACTGATCATCGCCATCCATCCAATCGCCAAAAAGTTAGTGAAGAACCGGATAACCAATGACTGCGACATGAAGTTGACATAAACTACTTCGCGATTGATAAAGGGAAGTATCCAGCGGCTGCCGGCCATACAAATAGCGGCTAAGGCGGCGCACCATATCAGCAAATTGAGGTAACTGCCCTTGCCGGGCTGATAATAACGCAGGTTGTTATTAATTAACCAACAGGCGGCTGCCAGCAGGATAGAGCTGGTTACCCCATCAATAGCGGCCGTGTACCAATCAAACCCAAAACTATGGATAATGTAAGTTTGCAGGCCGGTCCAAACCAAGCCACAGACTACAAAAGCCTTTAATAGCTTTGAAAAAGTTAATGTTGATGGTGTTGAAGCCAAGGTTAGTTAATTAAGTTGATTAGGTTGACTAAGTTGATTGAGTTAATTTAAATAGCGACGGGTTTTAAGCCCATCGCTATGCATATCATTTCAATTAATAGCTACGGATATCTACCCCTGCGAAAATGGAAACGCCTTTAAGCACTAAAATTTTATCGCTATCAGCCGGAGCGGATGTTTTCATTCGTTTATCGTCGACACTGGCAAAAACAGCGGACATATCGGGCACGACGCGCCAGTTTGCCGGAACCAATATTTTGGTGCCGCCGAATATTTGGGTGATGTCAATAACTACATGCCCGTTAATATTGGCCTGGGTAAAATCAATTTCGGCGCCGCCAAACACGTTTACGATCTCGCCACCTTTAAAGTTTTTTGAAAGGATGGTTTTCTTTACACCGCCAAAAACGGATACCGCATCCAGGTAGTCATCGGCGCTGGGGCGAAAGCCTGTGGCAGATGGGTCGGGCGGCGGCGTTGATGAAGCTGTGGTGGTGTAATCAACTACCGGCTCGGTTGGATTTGATTGCTCATAATGGCGCCAATCCCATTTTTCTTTGCGGTAATTTTTCCAGTCGTGTTTGTTCCCTTTAATATTCCAGCTTTGGTTTCGCCTTAAAATCATCCATAAGCCAAAGCCTATGATCATGATGGGCCATGCTACATCATGCATGTTAAATCCGGGGACGATATCATCCAGCAAAAACGCCACACCAACAATGATCATAATGACCCATGTTGAGTTGCGCCAGTTATGGCGGGCGCCTATATACAGGCCCCAGGCAATTACCCACATTGGCCAGCTAAATATCCAATTGGGGAAGAAGAAGAAATCAAATTGTTTTATTAGTAGTATGGCTCCCACCACTAATAAGATTGCGCCGGCAATGGTTTTACCACGGTGCGGGTTGGGAGCGGGGCTGTTGGTATAATCTATATCGTTACTCATGTTCGTAATGTTAAATCTCTAAATCAAAAGTAAAGTAACGATAAAGCAAAGCAAAAACAAAACTGGTAGTATGATTGAAGATGTCGGTGAAAGGGGGGGAAGTGTCGGTGAAAAAATCATAACACTTTCGGCTCCTGCCTACTTAAGGAGTGAAGGCTCAGGGAATCGCTTTTAAAGTCTGTTAGCTATTTTACCCTATCCTCTTCCTTCCCCCTAATATTAGGGAAAGGTATCGCATGAGGCCGGCATTATTGCGGCCTGTGAAATAAACCCACATAGCCGGCTTTACCCAAAATATGGCCCTGCATTAATTTAAAGATATTGGCCCTGGTTTCAACAACAGTAGCACCAGCTTTTTCATCCAGTTTTATATCTAATGCGTACAACTCAAACACATAATGATGTAATGGACCAGAGGCTGGTGCACCGGGGCCACGGTAACCCGGCCCAAAATAGCTGATCTGGTGGCTGCCATCGGGTAGTTGTTCGCCGATGGGTACGTTCTCGGGCAAAGTGGTGGTTTGACCCGGGATGTTCCATACCATCCAGTGTAAATTATCTTCGGAAGTTTTATTTATTGACAGGTCCACATCGTGCATCCAAAGCATGAAGCTTTGCGTACCGGCGGGTACGTTGGTCCAGGTCAGATCAGGCGAAACAGCTTTGTCGCCAGCAACCTGGGTGTATTTTAAAGGAATGACCGTGCCGTCCGCAAAGGCTGTTGTGGTTAGCACCATAGGAACCGGACGGACGGGTTGTTGTGCAAATGCTGCGAAAACAGCGGCTAAAAGTATGGCAAAAGCAAGTGATAGTTTCTTCATATTGACAGGATTGGTTTATAACAATTCAATACGTAAATATCAGTAATTTTTGATTTAAATACTTTATAATTTACAACTCCGGGCTCTTGCTGGCTTAAGCAGTGAAAGCTCAGGGAAATCGCTTTTAGAGCCTGTCAGCTGTTTTACCCTATCCTCCTCCTTTCCCTAATATTAGGGAAAGGTATCGCGCGGGGCCATACTTTATTACTCTTTGAATAAAACTATTTGCTGAATGCATGAAATTCTTAAAATAATATGCCCTGGTTTATAGTTACCAAAAGCTAAACCTCAGGTTCCTGCTGACTTAAGCAATGAAAGCTGCCTAAACCCCAGATGATATCTGTTGAATCAATACCAATTACCTTTCTTTCGGGGAAACAGCTTTGCAGAATTTCGAGTGCTTTTTCGTCTTTATCGCAGCGGTAAGTGGGTACTACAACAGCCGCATTGCCTATGTAGAAATTAGCATAAGAAGCAGGCAGACGCTGACCGTCATAAATCACCGCATCGGGCATGGGCAGTTCAATAATATTGAGCTGTTTGCCGTTTAGCAGGCGCATGGTTTTTAGCGTTTTTAGGTTATCTTGCAGGATATGGTAGTTGTCGTCGTTTTTGTTTTCTTCTACAACCGTCACTACGGTATCCTCGGTAACAAAGCGGGTAATATCATCGATATGACCGTCGGTGTCATCGCCCACTATGCCATCGCCTAACCATAAAACCTGCTCTACACCATAATAATTATGCAGGTAGTTTTCTATTTGCTGTTGATTTAAATGCGGATTGCGATTTTTGTTTAACAGGCAGGCAGTGGTGGTCAAGATGGTTCCTTTTCCGTTAAAATCTACCGAGCCCCCTTCCATTACAATACCGGGATGATAAACGGGCAGACCGAAGTGCTGCGCTATTTTTGTGGGTATGACATCATCCAGATCATAAGGTGGATATTTGTTTCCCCATGCGTTGTAACCCCAATCGACAATTACCTTTTGTTTGGTTTCGGTGTTAATCAGAAATGCCGGCCCATGATCACGGCACCAGGCATCGTTTGTTTCAAATTCGAAGAATTCAATACGGCTCAGGTCGGCACCAACCAACTGCAATTGCTGTTTGGCAAACGCAGCCATTTGCTCGTCTTTTACGTTTATGCGCACCAGTTCGTCTTTGGCAAGTGCTTTGATAAATTCGCAGTAGCGTGGATATATGGTAGCGATTTTGCCTGGCCATGATTCTTCCTTATGTGGCCAGCTCAACCAGGTAGCGGTGTGTCGGTGCCATTCGGTGGGGAAGTGGAAGCCTTTAGAAGCAGGGAAATCGTTGGTCATTTTAAATAGTTATTTGATTAGCGTGTGTAGGGGTTCCCACTCCGCCTATTGGCGGATCGCAATGACGCGCGTTTTATTAATCTTCGTCTAATAATCTTTTTGTTATGGGTTGATAGGAATCAATTCTCCTATCCCGTAAAAATGGCCAGTGACTGCGGTAATAGTCGGATTTGTCGAGGTCAAGTTCCTGAACTACAACTTCTTCATCGTTATGTGATGATTGATAGATAATAGCACCAAATGGATTGGAAAAAAATGACCCTCCCCAAAACTTAACACCGGCTTCTTCGCCTACGCGGTTTACGCTTACTACGTGCACACCATTTGCCACTGAATGTGAGCGTTGAATAGTTTGCCAGGCATTATATTGCTCGGTGTTGGTGGCTCCATCCTGTGTAGTAGCCCAGCCTATTGCGGTTGGGTAAAACAGGATTTCGGCGCCCATTAAAGCGGTTATGCGGGCAGCTTCAGGGTACCATTGGTCCCAGCATATTAACACGCCCACTTTAGCAAATTTGGTTTGGAAAACTTTATAGCCCAGATCACCAGGAGTAAAATAAAACTTCTCGTAAAAACCGGGGTCATCGGGTATATGCATTTTTCGATACTTACCGAGGTAGGCACCATCGGCATCAATAACTGCGGTGGTATTGTGGTAAACGCCCTGTGCGCGTTTTTCAAACAGCGACGCGATGATAACCACGTTCAATTCGGCAGCTACTTTGGTAAGCTCATCCGTCGATGGACCGGGGATAGTTTCGGCCAGTTTGAAATTATCGTAATCTTCTACATCGCAAAAGTACAGCGAGGTAAACAGCTCCTGTAAACAAACTATTTGAGCGCCTTTTTTAGCCGCCTCGCATACTTTGTTAATTGCTTTTTGCAAGTTTTCCTGCTTATCGGCTGTGCACGACATTTGCACCAATCCTACATTTACTTTGCTCATGGTGCAAAAATAAGGTTTTTAAAGAATAGTTGACCGGGGTAAGTGAATTAACAGTAATTAACTAATCACTAATCAAGTTTTCTTAGCTTTGCGGAAATTTGAGTAAGCATGACAGATGAGCATACGATAAATGATAGTGAACAATCGGAGAAATTCGACCCAAGCGAATCTTTTCCTTATGAAGATCCGGACACCATAACTGACGCCAAAAAGCCTAAAACATTTAAAGGAAGGTTATGGAATGTTACCAAGCTATTATTAAAAATTGGCGCTACCAGCCTGTTGCTCTATTACGTTTTAAGTAAAATAAATTTTGACAAAGTTAAAGGGCTGATAGAGCAATCTAATCCCTGGTGGATGATAGCAGCTATTTTTACTTATTTCATATCGATAATCATTTCGGCATTCCGGCTATTAAGCTTTTTCAAATCAATAAACCTGCATATCAGCTGGAAATTTAACCTGCGGTTATACATGCTGGGCATATTTTATAATTTATGCCTGCCAGGTGGTATAGGCGGGGATGGTTACAAAATTTACCTGCTTAATAAACGTTATAAACAACCTGCAAAAAAAGTGTTTTGGGCCATATTATTTGACCGTTTAAGCGGTTTTTGGGCAATAGGGTTTATTACTGTAGTGCTCATTATTTTTTTACCACAATTACAAATACCTATTGTATTAGCATGGAGCGTGTTTTTGGCTGGTACTGCTGTGTATTATTTTGTGGCTTATAAGTTTTTCAATGATTACATAAAACACTTTTGGGAAGCACATATTAAAGCTATCGCGGTACAGTCTTTCCAGGTATTGACCATATTATTGGTGATGATCGGCTTACATCATGACGGGAAGTTTGCTCCTTATTTATCGGCATTCCTTGCATCGTCGATGGCGGCCGTTGTGCCATTTAGTATCGGTGGTTTGGGGTTCCGTGAATTTATTTTTAAGTATGTAGTTACTGATATTTTTCATTCGGACGGGGAACTGGCTGTGGTGTTAAGCTTGTCTTTTTATGTGATATCAGCAATAATTGCGTTATTAGGCGTTTATTATGTGTTCCGCGATGATAAGTTGGAAGAAGTCTAATTTGAATAATTAACGATGAATATCATTATAACCGGTGCAAGTAGCGGAGTTGGATTTGAAGCAGTTTTAGAGTTCATTCTATCGGGAAAGCATAGGGTTATTGCTCTTGCGCGATCGGAAGATAAATTGAAACGATTGGCAGAAATAGCTGCCAGTTTAAACCCCGATTGTATTTTGTATCCGATAGCTTTTGACATTGTACATGATGATTATGTAGATCTGCAACAGTTTATCAGTACACATTTTGAAAACAGAGTTGATATTTTGATCAATAATGCCGGTGTTTTAGTAAATAAGCCATTCACACAATTGTTGGAAACCGACTTTGTTGAGATGCTGCAAAGTAATTTTATAGGGCATGTACGTATTATACAGAGCCTGTTTCATTTAATACCGGTGGGTGGTCATATTTTAAATATTGGGAGTATGGGTGGTTTCCAGGGGAGCGTTAAATTCCCCGGTTTGGCAGCCTATTCGGCAAGCAAGGCGGCATTACATACGCTAACAGAATGTTTGGCCCAGGAATTTGCCGAACAAGGCATAAAGGTTAACTGCCTTGCTTTAGGCTCGGCACAAACCGAGATGCTGGAGAAGGCTTTTCCGGGTTATGAATCGCCAGTGATGGCTTTTGAAATGGGTAAATATATTGCTGATTTCGCCTTAACGGGACATCGGTTTTTTAATGGAAAGGTATTGCCGGTTGCGGTGACGACTCCTTAAAATTACAAAGCCCCACAGTAAAACTGAAGGGCTTATGTAATTTTTTAAACAGTTATTTCTTTAAAAATAACATTACAATGGCTGTCATAGCCGCCACTTGTCCAATCCAGAAAATAAACATCCACTTAATAGAGTTAGAAATTTCTTTACTAAGATCATATTTAACCTTGGCAAGATCATCTTTAGTGGCTAATGTTTGAATAGTGTTTTCCACAGATCGTTCTGTTTTGTTATCGATGTATTTGAACATGGCCTCGGCGGTGTCATTACCCAATTTATCGGATAACAAAGTATAAAGCCGGGCGGTTTCTTTTGCTTCTAAGTACATAACAAATATAATGATAAGGTTTAGGATTTCTATTTCAGTATATCTAAAAATTTGTACTTAGCTTCTGCCGCCCAACTTTATAAATTCATTCACTACTACCTCGGATACGTAACGTTTAATGCCATCTTTGTCGGTATAATTTCTATTGGCCAGTTTGCCTTCGATGGCCACCTCATCGCCCTTTTTCAGATATTCTTCAGCAAATTTTGCCTGAGTGCCCCACATCACTAAATTATGCCACTGGGTTTCTGTAATTTTTTCACCTTTGTCGTTTTTATAAGTTTCATTGGTGGCAATTGATACGCGCACCAGTTTTTTATTGGTGTCAAATGTTTTTACTTCGGGATCCATGCCCAGGTTTCCTACTAAACGTACGCTGTTTCTTAATGAGTTCATGTGTTTTTAATTTATCGTTTGTTATTTGTGATTGACAGGACAAATGTGAGAATAGGAAGAAATATTAGTCGGTTATTAAACGTTTATAGTCGACAATTTTCGTTTGCAAACGTTTGCAAACGGATATAAATTTGATTACCTTAGCTTTATGAATACAGAAAAAACCTGTTTGGATTGTGGTTCAGTTATACACGGACGCGCTGATAAGAAATTTTGCAACGACCTATGCCGTAATAATTACAACAATCAATTAAACAGTGACAGCTATAATTTAGTACGGAACATTAACAACGTATTAAAACGTAACCGCAGGATACTGGAGGAATTAAATCCATCGGGCAAAACAAAAACCACCCGCGAGCGGATGGCGACCAAAGGATTTAATTTTAAATACCTAACCCATAAATACGATACGCAAAACGGCAAGACCTACCACTTTTGTTATGAATATGGCTATCTGCCATTAGAAGGGGACGAAGTTTTGCTGGTGAAAAGGGAAGATAAAGGCGAATAAATCAACGTTTTAAATAACACAGAGCGTATTTTACAAAACAGTGAAAATAGTGCAAGTGTTACTTGTCATATTTGTATAAAAAACTCATGCCAAATCTTTTTTCTCCTCTCCAAATAAAAAATGTTGAATTTAAAAATCGCATAGTAGTGTCGCCCATGTGCGAATACTCAAGCGAGGATGGTTTTGCTAATGACTGGCACCTGGTACATTTAGGCAGCCGGGCAGTTGGCGGAGCCGGATTAATCATCACTGAGGCAACAGCTGTGTCTCCCGAAGGGCGGATTACCTTTGCCGATCTGGGTATTTATAAAGACGAGCATATTATAAAATTAAAGGAAATAACCGACTTTATTCATGCACACGGCGCAGTGACGGGTGTACAACTGGCACATGCCGGGCGCAAAGCCAGCCACGTTGAGCCGTGGAATGGTGGCGCACAAATACCGTCAAACCAGCCCAATGGGTGGAAAGCAGTTGCGCCAAGCGCCGTGCCATTTACCGGGAGCGAAGAAGCTCCGCTTGAATTAGATAAAGTAGGTATTGAAAAAATAAAAGCCGATTTTAAAGCGGCAACCCTAAGAGCGATAAAAGCCGGGTTTAAAGTGATTGAACTACATGCTGCGCATGGCTATTTGGTACATCAATTTCTTTCGCCTATAAGTAACCACCGGACAGACGAGTATGGTGGTGTGTTTGAAAACAGGATACGCTTATTATTAGAAATTATAGAAACGGTACAAGGTGCTTGGCCCAAAGATAATCCATTATTTGTGCGGATATCAGCAACAGACTGGACAGAAGGCGGATGGACGGCGGATGAATCAGTAGCCCTGGCTAAAATATTGAAAGATAAAGGGGTTGACTTGATGGATTGTTCTTCGGGTGGTAATGTGGCGGGGGCTAAAATTCCATTAAAGCCAGGTTACCAGGTTGAGTTTTCGGAAGCGGTGCGCTCCACGGGGATATTAACCGGCGCGGTTGGATTAATTACCGAACCTAAACAAGCCGATGACCTGATTAAAAACGGACAGGCCGATGTTGTGTTTCTTGCCAGGGAAATGTTAAGGGATCCTTACTTCCCGTTGCGTGCAGCACGCGAGCTGGAACAGGAAATAAAATGGCCGGTACAGTATGAAAGAGCAAAGTGAAATTATAAGGAGAAACATAATCAATAATTAACAATGTTGCTGATTTAACATCAAAAACAAAGCGTATTTTTAACCTAATAACTACAATAAAACTCAAACTATGAAACGTACAGCAAAAGCCCATTGGAATGGCACTTTAATGGAGGGTAAGGGAGAAATTTCTACCCAAAGCACAACTCTTAACAATACACAATACTCTTTTAAAACCCGCTTTGCGGATGGCGTGGGCACTAACCCGGAAGAGTTGATTGCCGCCGCGCATGCCGGTTGCTTTACTATGGCAGTTGGCGCAGCTTTATCGCAAGCCGGTTTTACGCCCGGCGACCTGACTACCGATGCTGTTTTAGATTTGGATATGGCTACCCTGAGCATCACCAATATTCACCTGGAGCTTAAAGGATCGGCCATTGAAGGTGTGTCAGAAGAAAAGTTTAAAGAAATTGCCGAAGGCGCTAAAGCAAATTGCATTATATCCAAAGCATTGAGCGTGCCCATTAGTTTGGGCGTGAGTTACCAATAAAATATAATGGTTTAATAAAATTAAGGCCTTTTGTTTAAACATAAACAAAAGGCCTTTGCCTAAAGTATATGCAGGTTATTACCGTAGCTACTGATGTGAATGATGAAGGATTTACAAACTTTCTAAAGCCATCCTGCGAATTTTACAAATTAAACTTACTGGTACTTCAATATGGAGGTTCTTTTTTTTCCAATCGCCTTAAAGATGTCTTGTTGGAAAATTATTTAAAAGATGTTCACGATGATGAGATCATTTTTTTTACAGATGCCACAGATGCCGCCTTCTTATGCGGCGAAGATGAAATATTAAAAAAGTTATATAGTTTTAATTCACCCCTGGTTTTCTCAGCAGAAGTTAATTGCTGGCCAGACAGAACCATGGAGGCCACCTATCCTTCATCATCAGCTCATTTTAAATATTTAAACAGCGGCGGTTTTATCGGCCGGGCCGGATTTATAAAGCAACTTTATCAACGATATCCCATATCTATAACAGCTAACCACCCCCAATACAACTGGAGTAACCAATATTATTGGAACTACATTTTTATAAAAGAACACGAAACGATAAAACTTGACCATAATTGTGAAATATTTTATAACACGTCCATTTTATTGGATGATATTAATGATTTTAAAGCCCGGTTACAGTCTACAGAACAAGTTCAAGCCATGTATAATGCCGAAAAGCAAAGATTAGACAAAGAAATTATTCCTGCTAATCATCGGGTAAAAAGCCATGTCACCGGCTCATTGCCCTGCCACATACATTTCCCCGGGCCAATCTCAAAGATATTAATGGATAATGGCTACTTTAATACAATAAAAGCCTGGGAAGCCTTGCCTCATTCCTCTTCGAAATAAGTGGGCTTTAATTTGTGTTTTAATAATCAACTGTTTCGGCTTCTCCAATTTATTTACCCTTTCTTCCTCAATTCGTTCTGATCAGGCTTCTCACTCATTGTTTTAAACAGTAATCGGCTGCGGCTGAAAATTTTTATATACAGTAGCTTTTCCAAATACACCTTTATTTACTACCGCGTTTTTACCGTTAAGATTTGCTTCCATTATTGACCGCGTATAAATAAAATGCTTAAAGGTTAATATGGTATCAATTAGTTTGTTATCGGTTATTGAATAAAAAATCGATGAATTATCTGTATCTATTAATATAGTTTGGCCGTCCTTTTGTTGTTTGATGAAAATAAGCTTTTTACTACTATCGGGAGAAAATTTGATATGGTCATTTTCATTTATCCAGGTACCGGTTTGCCAGCCGGGTTCATTTAAGCTGTACTCAAAATGATATTTTCGTGGGGTATAAGCGTAGACACAGTTTGCTGCGTCTTTTGTAAAGTTATCAACCAATACACCCTTTTCAAATCGGGAATCTTTATATAAAAAAATGGCTTCTGATGTTGACGGAGAATGATAGTTTATATATATGGCCCGCAAATCATCCGTTGGCAATGCATATCTTTCGTTATTATTATGGCTAATGTATTGTAGGTAAGTAAAATCTTCAATAAGTAAACGTTTTACATCAATCATTTCCAGCCGGTTAATCAGATCGTAATCTTCAAAGCCATATCGGTCCATTCTTTCGTCAAAACCTTCAATTTTTAAAAAATCGTGTTTTTTAATGCATACTTCTCCTAACACATCGTTTGCCGGTTGATAATCTGGCTTGCTCCTGTGAAAATCAATTGGCGTTAATACAATGTCGGTGTTTTTGTTAAATAGCTCATTAACATAATGTGCGAAATTCTTTCCCGTAAAATTATCAGCAGCTTTACCGCATATAATTTCACCGGTTGCCAGTTTATAAGCAATGTTTTTAGCGTGGCTCGGGCTCCATGATACGGGTTCGGTTGTTTTATAGTATTTTAAGCGGCCATTTAAAATATGTTCGCTCATGTTTTCTTTTATCCACTGCTCCATGTCATCATGCGAATTATAATTCAGCACTATAAATTCAAGATCGTCGTACCCCTCATTGTCCTTTATATTTTGCGGAAGTGTTTGTCTTAACTGGTGCAGGCGGTTCATGCAGGCCACGCATATTGATATTTTATAACTCTTCATATAAAAGTATACGATCAATAAAGTAGGTTAGCATCGAGTCCATTTTTGTGGATAATGCCAAATGTGTATCAATGAGCGACAGCATTTTAATGTAAATGGATGATGCTGTTACTTCATCGCCATATTTATTCATATTTTCTTTGCATATAACCATCCATTGTTTAAACCATACGGGCAGATGGGGTGTCCTGTCTACATCGAAAATATCCCGGGTTATTTCTATTAAGGTTTCCTTAACTTCTTCAAACTTTAAAGTATTTATTTTGCTTTCCGCTGTTTTACTGCTAACGGCATTTAAGGGAATAGCCCTGCTTTTTAAATCGTTCACCAATTGGGGATAAACCGGGCTGGCCATTTTTATTAATCCCATCCTTAAATAAAAGGCAAATGTTAAAATGATCTCATCATCAATTACATCATCTTTTAAAGCATACAACATGATTTGCGAAAAATGGAGCGAAAGCGAATAATTATCTAATTTATCCGCTGTTATTTTTTTAGGTGGATAAAGCCCAAATTGAATAGTATTAGACGGGAAAGGAATGAAAATACCATTAACCGGCAATTTTAGCTCTTGCTCCGATAAACCGGCACTTAAAAAATAATTATTAAAATATTTGTCTGCAAGTTTTGCCAGTTCAGGCGCATTTTCTTCATCAGTTAACAATGACAACCTTATGTTTTCACCGCTTAAATAATTAAACTCGATAGTAAATCCATTCAAATACGCATTCTTACTTGCAAAAGGCACCACAGCGCGACTCAGCAATTTATTCCATTGATTTTTATGAGAAAATAAGGAAACGGACAGCCAGATCATATTTAACTGAAATGTTACTAAGATATTTCAATAGTAATGGTTATTTTTCATTACTAAAGTACGTTCATCAAATTGTATAATAAGGACTAAAAGTGGAATAATTATGTCGGCTTACAGTACTATCAACTTGTTTTTAATGGCATATAAAACCAGTCCGACACGGCTTTTAGTTTGCAGCTTTTCAAATAATTGATCGCGATAACCATCAACGGTGCGTACGCTTATACTCATCTGGTCGGCAATTTCTTTATAGGTAAGTTCAGTGCCTACCAATTTTAAAAACTCAAGTTCGCGGATGTTTAGTTTTACCTCATCGGTTTGCCGGTTAAAATTGCTGATCAAGTGCCGGGTAACAAAATCAGGGAAATAGACTTCACCCTGCGATACGCTTTGCAGCGCTCTTTCAAACTCAAGCGGTTCAGCATCTTTTAATAAATATCCTTTTACACCAATTTTAACCATCTGTAACACCTTTTCGGCATCCTCAAACATAGATAGCACAATAATATTCACTTCCGGGTAGTTGGAGCGTACCCACTGCGCTGTAGCTATGCCGTCTTTTTTGGGCATATTAATATCCAGTAACAATAGATGCGGTTTAAGCTTCGGCGTTAGCTTTCGGCTCAATTCTTCACCGTCCCCGGCCTCAAAAATGATTTTGTATTGTGGGAATTTGTTAATAAGCGATGCGATACCGCTTCTAAACAGACGATGATCGTCAACCAAGGCTATTTGGATAATTTCCATCCGCGTATTTGTCTTGTTCTAAGGGATTTAGGATAATCTTAATACGACAACCTCTACCAGGCGAGCTGTTGATATTTGCTACAGCGCCAATTAAAGCCGCCCTATTTTGCATGTTTTTTAACCCTGACCCTAATTCATTACTTAGCTCATGGGGCGAAAAACCTTTGCCATCATCTTCGAGGCTTAAAGTAAATAATTGTTTTGAATACTGCAAACTGATTTTTAAATGCCTGGCGTTAGCATGTTTCAAAGTATTATTCAACGTTTCCTGGAAGATACGGAACAACACCAGTTCGCGTTGTTCGCCTAAAGAATAGTTGTCGCCCTCAATAATTAATTCTATTTGTAATAAGCCGCTGTTGTTAATACGGTCAACCTCTATTTCTATCGTTTTTACTAAACCCAAATGGGCTATATGTTCAACACTCAGGCTTTTTGATAAGTTACGCAGATCGTTTATAGTTTGCGCTACAAGCTCGCGGCTTTCATCAATTTTAAATTGTTTTTCACTTTCGTTTACACTGCCTGCCATAGCCAGGTTTAGTTTTACGAAAGATAATACCTGGGTGATATTATCGTGTATTTCGCGACTGATATTGGTTAAGGTTTGTTCCTGAACCTCCAACCGCGACTGTAGCAACATACTTTGAAAATTTGAGATGTCTACTTTATGTATCCTTCTACGGTTATAGTAAAGTATGGCGGTAACAATTATGATGGTGATCAATAATATAAAAAATATGCTCGCCAGCTCTATTGTATTGAATATCTCTTGGTTTTTAGTAAGCATATAAAACTAATAATAATGCATATGTATAAAATAAGGTTTAATGGTTCTGTTGTTTTCTCAAACATTCCCATTGCCTTCGTGGGGTTAATATTAAGTAAGGCAGGATAAACGCCAAAAGAAACAAAGACTCCGCCAAAAAATATCAATATACCTGTTGATATCCAAAAATCAGGATGTGCGAAAATGAGCCTATGCTCATTTACTTCCAAACTAAAAAGCAGGTGAGTATAAATTATAAATAATAAAAAACCCTCTGCATCAATGTTAATTGCCGGCAATCCATCAAAATGATAATGAAAAACAGATATACAGAGGCAAAACATAATATACACCGGGATTAAAATTTTTACCAGTTTTTTAAACCTGTCGGTTTGGCAAACCTTTAAATAGTATAAACAAAATAAAACGTATTCTATTAAATTAAAAATATGATAAACAAATGTATACCCCTTTAATTTGTAATAACCGGCGACTACAGCTATTAATTCAACCAGCAAAGTTGCCAATAGTATAAAGAAAAGAAGCAAAGAACTTTTAATTCCTTTTTTGTAAAGTATATAAGATAATAATAGGGCTATGACTATGATGCTAAGATAAATTTTATAAAACGGACTGATGCTGAGATAAATTTTATAAAGCGTATTCATATGAATATTTAAGCAGGCTGATAAATTAAGGTTGATTGAATTTTAAACCCTAAATTACTTATTTTTTTCTGCCTGCTTAAATATAAGCCATTATGTAATGGAGTACTTGAAAAAGGGGAGAAATTAAAAGTAATTTCCCCTCTTAATTAAGCCAACAAATTTTTATTTTTCTCCTTTCTGAGGACGCTGGGCAGCCTGCAATTCGCCGCTTTTTGCATTTGCCATTCGTAATAAAACATAGCGTTCATCTATTAACTTTTTCTCTAATTCATCAATATGAACGTGATCTGCACCGGTTTCGCTTGGTGGTGGCGGCGAACCATACTCTGCAGTTAACGAGCGGGTAATAAGTGGTGTACTTTCGCTAAGTGTGGTTGCTGATTTTAATTTTCTCATCGTGGTTTCTAAGTCGGGTGCATTATAATGCAAATCGAAACCCTGGGCATCTACACCTACCATTACCATTGATAAATGCATTTGTCCATTAATATCTCTTCCACATAGATATGCCCTAAGTCCTTCGCATGTTGGCTGGCTCAGTATTTTTAACATGATGTCCCTGTCAAAGGCTACACCATAGGTTATTTTTACCAGCTTTTTAATAAGCCTTCTCGATTTCTTATGTTGCTCTTTCAGCAAGTTAAACTTTGTTTCATCAAGATTTTCCTCGTTAAAAGTTAGCTCTTCAAATTGCGTACCATCAGGTTTCGATACGGTTTTCGTTTTCGAGTAAAGAGCTTTATCCTGTTCACAATAAAGTTTAAAATCCATCAGGAAATTTTTAATAAAATACACAGCCAGGTCGGCATCTATCGGCATTCCGAACGGTGCGCTGCCGCCGGGAGAGCTTACGCAAGTAGTGTCTGATGGGATAGGTATTTCTTTCATTGCAGGGTTTGGATTTCCGGAAGAAGCTGCCATGGATGCGTCTCCAAGGCAATTTCCCTGTACGCTCCATTGAATGGGGGGTAAATTGTTGTCTTTTTTGGTTGCCATAATGTTTTGAGTTTAGTTTCCTCCAAAGTACAAGCTAATTATCGCTTTTTCAACCCCGTGTTTTCACGGTATTTTCACTGTTAATAAACGGTTTAAATACCGTTTTGTCCTCATTTCCAAACAAGTAATGTTTATTGAATTTTGGGATATGCATTCAAATGTTGATTGCATTTAAAAACCATAAAACAATTTAAATCAAACAAACAATTAACAACCAAAATCACAATCATGAAAAAAAACAGCAATTATCCTAAGTATGCTATTACTGGTTTGCGTTGAGGTAAAAAACGCAACCGCATTAGCAAAGCCACCTGTTACAAAGCACAAAACCAATAAACATTTTGGTTCGCCGGTGCTTTTTTGGACAAATAATAAGTCATACGGCCCTATCGAAGTTTTTGTGAACAATGTCTACAAGGGGGACATTACCGAATCTTACCAGTCTACGCCTGAATGTGCATCGCAAGGCTGCGTAACCGTAATAATTACCGGCGAGAACAATGTTTGGACCGCACAAACAAAGGATGGTAAGCGTAAATGGGCCAGCAAGCGTGTTAAGCTGGAAGATAAAGAATGCAATGCTGAATGTTTGTTATAGGCGATAAGGCAGGCCATTAATCAAATTTTTGGCCTGCATAGCCTTTTAATTGAAGGGAAATGCAACTGTGGGGAAACTCGTGCTATAAGTCATCTTAAAAATTCCGGTAATGAAAGTTAATTTAAAAAATGTTTTAGCGGCAATGTTAATTGCCGGGTTAGTAATAATGGGTAATGGCTGCAAAAAAACCAAACTTACGCCGACACCTGTCTTATCTTTCCAGAATTCGGCTTTAGCGGGCTTAATAAATACAACTTACACTAATACGGCAACATCAACGGTTGCCGGCGGCGGCCAGATAACCTATGCCGTTGATAAGCCGTCCCTGGTAACTATAAATTCCTCTACGGGAACTGTAAAGGCCCTTGTGGCCGGGACATATACGATAACGGCTACACAGGCAGCAGTTGCCAGTGTAAATTTATCAGCCACAGCCTCGTACGTATTTACTGCTGCCGACCCATTAGCTACCCTCGCTTTTGCAAAATCAAGCTATACAGTAGCGATAGGCAGCACTAATAATATAATTACAGCCACATCAACGGTTACCAATGGAGGTGCATTAACATACACGATAGATAAGCCGGCCATAGCCACAATTAATTCGTCTACCGGGCTGGTTACGCCATTGGTGGCAGGTACGGCTACTATTATGGCTACCCAGGCGCCAAAAGCCGGCCTAAATCAGCAGGCAAGTACCAGTTGCACATTGGTGGTTACTGATGCTTTGCCGGTACTAAAATTTGCTACTCCAACCAGTTTTGCATGTGTTGTAGGGTCTAATAATACCAGTAATACCGCTACTTCATCCATTCCTTCCGGTGGGGCAATTACGTACGCAACAAATAACGCCAATATCGCCACAGTAAATAGTTCTACTGGTGTTATTACAGCGCTTGCCATTGGCACAGCTACAATAACAGCTACCCAGCAAGCCAAAGCAGGAGTTAACCAAACGGCCACGTTATCTTACGCGCTTACTGTTCAGGCACCTGCGCTGACGGTTACACCTACGGCACTTACGATAAATTATTCGGGAGTAACAGGCGGCAGCGTCGCCGTAACTTCTAATGTTAGTTGGACAGCCAGTAGTAATCAATCATGGTGCAGGCTTGCATTTGGCGGCGCTTTACCGGCCACCGTTTGTGATATCTCCTGCACTGCGAATACTTCTACGGCCAACAGGGCGGCAGTTGTTACTATCAGTGGCCCTGGGGTAAGTTCACAAATAGTAAATGTTACGCAAGCCGGTTATCCAACAAATCCATATATAACCGTAACTTATAACGGACCTGCTGGAGCTATTACCGGCACGAATATTCAGACCGGCGATTTCAACGGCGCGCAGCCCTGGAATTTTAGCATATCCGTAAGCTCAAATATCTACTGGACGGTAAAGAGCGACCCCAACGCGCCCTGGTGCGCTGTTTCGGGTTCGGGCTTTGGAAACGGAACTATCGGTGTCAGCTTTTCTACTAATCCTACTCCTTCAGTTTTTAAGACAGCAGTTATCGAGGTGGTTGGTTCAATGGGCACTCCAATAGCCTATATCACCATTGTTGATAGCTAATAGAAACCATTGTAAGATCAAAAAAAAGTAATTGAATTATTCCGGGAAAGCCGAAAACGGATCAGAGTAGGCACAAATCGAATCACAATGATAAAACTTTTTACCACAGCCAGCATTTGCCTGTTAGCAGTTAGTCTAATAAGTGCGAATGGATTTGCACAGGACGCACCGCCTCCGCCGGCAACGACGTTTCCCACTCTGAGGCCGCCATCCGGGCTTAATATGAATAACGGTGACGCAGGCGGTTTTTTTTACTTAAATGTGAGCACCCCTGTGCAGGCTACGCCTATGTACACTTATACCAGTGGTACTATCACCGATAATTATGGCCGAACTTATCAAAGTGGGTCCTTTCAAAGGTCGTCGCCACTGAGCTTTTTTGGCCTTAAACTTGAACCTGTTTTTCGTTTAATCAACACCAACTTTATCAAGTTAAAAGTTTCAGGTTCATTTACTTACACTAATTCGCTTGTGCTTAGTAGTTTGGTGTCTGCGGTGGATAGCTCATCAAATTCATCAGGGGTTACTGAGTTTGACTATACTTATGGCGGCGAGCTTGCTGTAGGACCAAAATTTTTAAA
>Ga0207009_1015_pt1 | contig 29617 bp, 24 predicted proteins | sample Alteio_BWMinCont_81_FD_153479 | JGI IMG/M metagenome (GOLD analysis project Ga0207009, IMG submission 153479) | Enriched cells from forest soil in Barre Woods Harvard Forest LTER site, Petersham, Massachusetts, United States -... | ecosystem: Environmental > Terrestrial > Soil > Temperate forest >... | reverse complement strand
CGCCGGGGGCGCAGCACGGCTTACGACCTGTCGGGAACCGATGCGGCATGGTTTTCGGATTTGCGTGGCCGCCTGAAACTGGCTGCAGATGAGATGACAAGGCTGGAAGGCGAAGGCGGCATACCTGCCAGTAGGGAACAGGCGGAAAAACCCGAGAAACTGCTTGAAACCGTACGCCGTATCGAAAAACTGCTGAACGTATATTAATCTCTAATCGTTCTTCAACATACGGGCTAAATTGGGAAATGCCTCTTTCATGACAGCCATGGGAGCGGCAAGGCGCGGATTGTTGATACGCAATTTTTCCTCGGCCAGCGCCATGGCGATTTGGGCGCAGGCCATCGTGGGAAGCCCCCGGAGATAACCCGCCGCAAACCCGGCGAAGGATGTATCTCCCGCCCCCAGCGTATTGACGATATCCCGCGCCTCGATCGGCATGGGCGCTACATACTCGATGCCGTCACCCGTAACGATGGCCGCTCCCGTCTTGCCGGAGGTAATGAAACCTACCGCTCTCTTTCCCTTCCCCTCTTTTGGGGAGGGTTTACCTAATGCCATCTGTAGCTTCACCAACGCTGCTTGAAACGCTGCGCCATAGACACGAACAAGCTCGCTCTCATTGCCGAGGACAAGACTGGCATGCGGAATCAATTGTTGAAAACGCCGGGCATCGTCCTCGCTGAATTTCGTCTGTGTGGGCAACGTCAGCCATAATTCCTTTGCATGTTTTCGGCATAATTCAATCATCCTGTCAGGAAACCCGCGCTCAAACTTATGCCACAGCGACCCCTGCACCAGCAGGACATCGCATTCCCTGACTCTATCTTCTGAAATCACCGACAATTTCAGAAGATCGCGGGCATTGCCGGGATGGGTAGCGATGGTGCACTGGCCGCCTTCCCCTACCATCACAAACGACACCGCCGCTTGCCCGCCCGGCAAATGTTCCGGCAGTAACGCAATACCGGCCTCCTCCAGCGAATCCCTGATCATGCCGCTATAGAGCCCCTCACCCGCCACGCCGAGAAACCGCACTTCGACATCCTTGCCCATCAGTTTGCCAAGTGTCGCAAGCATATTGGCCGACGAACCGCCCGGTGTCACCGTAACGCCATGCCCTTTCGCCGCCGCCGAAAATTCGGCCAACCGCGTATCATCCAGCGCTTCCTTGCCGCCCGGTTTCAGGTGATATTTCTCGACCAGCGCCGCCAGCGAAGGGTTTCCCTCAAGAGAAACGATCACATCGGCAATCAATATATCGCCGGAAAGAATACGTATCATGCGTTTGACATTAGCCTGCCGTCTTTCAGGCGCAGGACGGGATGCCCAAACAGCGAGATCAGATGCTCGTCATGGGTGGCGATCATCACCGTGGTGCCGGACTCGTTCAGGGCTTCGAACAGGTACATGAAACGCAAAGACAGCTCCGAGTCGAGATTCCCTGTCGGCTCGTCGGCCAGCAGCAAATCGGGCTTGGTGACGACGGCGCGGGCGATGGCGGCCCTCTGCTTCTGCCCCCCGGAGAGAACGGCGGGCCTTGCATCGTGATATTCCGGCAGGCCCACCCATTCCAGCAACTCCTTCACCTTCTCCTCGACAAGCTCTCGCGTCTCGCCGGCCACCTTGAGCGGCAGACCGACATTCTCTGCGATCGTCAGGTGATCGAGCAACCGGTAATCCTGCAATACGATGCCGACGCGGCGGCGCAAACGCGGCAATTCCTCGCGCGGCATCTGCGTCACCTCCTCGCCGAACATATGGATATGGCCTTTGGAAGCCCGATGCTGCAACGACAGCAGCGACAGAAGCGTGCTCTTGCCTGCCCCGCTGGCGCCGGTAACAAAATGGAAGGATCCGCGCCGGAGATTCAAAGAGACATCTTTCAATATCTCCTGTCCAGGCAGGTATTCCATGGCGACATGTTCGAGCGTAATCATAATTCCTCTTTTGTCATTCCTGCGCAGGCAGGAATCTCCCTATCCACGTTCTCCCCTGTTGAGATAGAGATCCCCGCCTGCGCGGGGATGACAATCCTAATTGATGACACGTCCCAGATATGCTACAGCCATTATAAAGTTGCAACTATATCCTGTCTCATGAGCTTGTGATCTTGGAATGTCCTGAATGTAAAGCGCGTTACCTCATACCCGATCAGGCCCTCGGCGTAAGCGGACGCACGGTGCGTTGCGCCAAATGCGCCCATACCTGGTTCCAGATGCCCTCCGGCGCCGTACCAGTCATGAACGAGCTCGACAAGATGCTCGACGATATCAACGCCCGTCCCAAGCCCATCCCCAAAGGCTCCAACCTTCCGGTAATAAGGCGTGAAAAGGTATCCCTTGCTCTTCGGATATCAGTATTTGCCATGGGCGCTATCGCCATTGCCCTGATCCTGTTTACCACCCTGCCCGGTCTCTTTGGCCTGCAACACAGTACCGGGATAGTGCTCGCCGATGTCGCTATAGTCAAATTAGCAGCGGACCAGCATAGCGCTTACCAGATCAACGGAAAAATATCCAATACGACCGACACCGCTATGCTCGTGCCTACCTTACGCGTCACTGTGGTGGATGCTGACGGCACGTCACTGCAATACTGGGATTTCAACGGTAATGCGAGAATCCTGGTGCCCGGTAGCGCCATGCCGTTCTCTACCGACAATCTGGAGATACGTTTCAGCAAGGCGTCACGTTTTGTCCTGGAGCTTGGCAACCCGCTCGAACTGGCCCTGCGACGGAAGCCTGGATGAACCCGGCGCCTCTCCTTCCTGATACCGTAGAAGTCCTCATTTCCGCACGTGAAATTGCCGGACGCGTCACGGCGCTGGCTGAGGAAATCGCCAAAAAACTACCGCCGGATTTGATGATCGTATCGCTCTTACGCGGTAGTTTCGTCTTTACCGCCGACCTGATACGCGCCCTGCATCTTGTCACCGCCAAAAATATTCGCCCTCAGGTAGACTTCATGACACTGGCCAGCTACGGGCGCGGCACCACTTCCAGCGGTACCATCCAGATCGTGCGCGACCTGACCGAAAATGTCGAAGGGCGCGACGTGCTGATCGTCGACGATATCCTCGAATCAGGCCGTACCCTGACCTTTGCCAGAGAACTGGTGGAAAGCCGGAAGGCAAAATCGATCCGGATCGCCGTACTGCTTGAAAAACCCGGCAAACGCAAGGTGGACATCCGCGCCGATTTCATCGGTTTCGTCATTCCCGATAAATTCGTCGTCGGCTATGGGCTGGATTACGCCAATTACTACCGGGAATTGCCGTTTATCGGGGTGATATCAGCCTAAAGATTTGATTGTTTTTTTCAGGCGATTCACCGGTACTTCCACGCAATGATACAAAACAAAGGCGACAACGCTGCTTAAAATAATATCCACGAAACATAATGCAGAACTATGCAACGGCAACGATGGAAAACTGGCATACAACAATACCCCAAGCGGCATGTGCACCAGATATATCGGATAAGCAAGATTACCTATAAAATTATCCAAAGCCCGTATCGCTGCCGGAAGAGTTTCCGAAGCAACCCGGCTTAAGTAAGAAATGACAAATGTATTGATAACCAGCGCCGCGTAAAACCCGGTAAAACGCGGTTCGGTAAAAAGATCTGGCGCAAAAAATAATAGAATAAAGAATGCCAGTATGGCGATAATACCTGCCTTGTGCGGGACAATAAAACGCCCCTGAAGCTTCATGATAAATAACATCAGCCCAATGCAAAATGGCAAAGATACTGCAAGCGCGCTATAATAACGGGGGAAAAGGGATTGCGATGGTAACAACATAACAACCAGCAATGTATAAGACACGGCACCTAATGCTAACAGCCAGCGTCCACTTTTGCTGGTTAAAAATTTTGGTATCATAGCCCAGAAAAGAATCTCAACCCCAAGCGACCAGCCTACCGGTAGGACAAGCGGTTTCAGCATGATACCCTGTAGCGGATCCGTCATCCCGATAAGTAAAATATTGATAAGCCACATCCACCAGTGATCCGGATAGCCGTATGCCGGGTGCATCTCCCGAATCTGATTCGGGTAGTGGATAACCAGCCAGAGCGACCCTGCAAACACTATCCAGTAAGGCGGATAAATACGCAGAAACCGGTTAACTGCATATTTCCACAGCCCATGACGTGATGGCAGATAGGTATAGTGCAGAATATAGGAAACGACATATCCGCTGAGAATAAAAAAAGCGAACACGGCATATTCTCCTGCAAAGTGCCACGTATCAGGAGCAGTATGCGTCACCACCACCATGCATGCCAGAATATAGCGGTAGATGCCAAACGTTCCGAATACACGTGCCGATGGCCGTTCAGCACCAATATTAACCATGCAGCCATTGCGGCAACTTGTCCCGCCCAACTAACCCCTCATAACTCTGCCGTGGCCTGACAAGAGCATGCTTATTACCGTTGACCATCACTTCAGCAACCAGCGGCCGCGCATTATAGGTGCCGGACATCGATGCGCCATAAGCTCCGGTTGAACGGAACGCGACAAGATCGCCAGCTTTAGGTAATTTCAACAAGCGCTGCTCGGCGAAGACGTCGCCACTTTCGCAAACCGGTCCGACGACGTCCACCAGTTCGGTCGGCGCATCGCCCGCTGGCGGGATGACATGAACGATATCATGGTAAGCGTTATACAGCGTCGGCCGGATAAGGTCGTTCATAGCCGCATCGACGATGACAAAAATGCGGCTCTCGCTTTTTTTGACATAGATTACGCGCGACACCAGGATCCCGGCATTGCCTACGAGCAAACGCCCCGGCTCGAAGATAAGCTGGCAACCTAAACCTTTTGTCTCGCGCTTGACGATTTCCGCATAAGCCTCCGGCAGCGGCGGTTCTTCCTGGCCATAAGGGATTCCCAACCCGCCGCCAAGATCGAGCGTTTTGATGGCAAACCCGGCAGCGCGCAATTCGCCGATAAACGTAACAACGCGGGCAAACGCCTGCGCGAATGGCTCCAGCCTTGTCAACTGCGAACCGATATGCACCGACACGCCCTGCACTTCAATACCCGCAAGCGATAACGCCAGCTTATAGACCGGCATGGCATGTTTCATGGCGATGCCGAATTTGCTTTCCTTGTGGCCGGTGGAAATTTTAGCGTGCGTTCCCGGATCGACATCGGGATTGACGCGCACGGCGATGCGCGCTTTCGTGTTTTTCGATAGTGCCACTTGGCTTAATAGTTCAAGTTCCGGCTTCGATTCTACATTGAACTGGAAAATATTCTGCTCAAGCGCAAACGCCATTTCGTCCGCCGTTTTGCCGACACCGGAAAAAACGATATCGGCGGAGTTGATGCCTGCCGCCAGCGCAAGGCGTATCTCCCCTTCCGACACCACGTCGGCGCCGCAGCCGAGGGATGCCAGCGTTTTTAAAACTCCGAGATTGCCGTTGGCCTTGACAGCATAACAGACCTTGGCATCCATGCCGGAAAACGCGCCGGAAAAAACCTGGTAATGACGGGTCAGTGTCGCCGTCGAATAGCAATAAAACGGGGTGCCGACCTCCCGCGCCAGCTTATCGAGAGGAACATTCTCGGCATGATAAATGCCATTTTTATAAGTAAAATGATCCATCTACTTAGTCTCAGCAGGCACAGCAGGCAGTGGAGTTTCAGGCATGGATTGAGATCCGGTAGGAACTTCTTTCGCTTCCTTGCCCTTCTTTTTTTCTTTCTTGGCTTCGGCTTCCTCAATCTGCGTCGGAGATTTGAGTTTGCCCTTATTACCGCAGGCGACGAAGCCGCACGCCACCGATGCGATTACCAATAACTGCAACCAAATTCTGATATTCATTTCAGGAATCTCTTCTTCGCCTCGAAAACGGCCTTCCTGACATTGTCCGGCGCCGTGCCGCCAAAGCTCACGCGGCTGGCCACGGAACTGGCCGCAGTCAGCATGGGAAAAATATCCTTGCGGATTTTCGGCTCAATGGTTTGCATATCCTTCAGCGTCAATTCCTCAAGCCTCTTGCCTTTGCCGGTGGCCAGCTTTACCAGCCGCGCCGTGATATGATGGGCGTTGCGGAACGGCAGTTTCAATTCGCGGGCAAGCCAGTCGGCAAGGTCGGTGGCATTGGCATAAGCCTCGCCTGCCGCTTCCTCCATCCGTTCCTTGTGCACTGCAAAATCGCCTACCATTCCGGTCATGGCCTGCACGCAGACCATAAGGTTTTCTGCCGTATCGAACAATGGTTCCTTGTCTTCCTGCATGTCCTTATTATAGGCCAGCGGCAACGCTTTCATCGTCGCAAGCAAACTGACAAGATTGCCAAAAATCCTGCCCGATTTGCCGCGCACCAGCTCGGCCGCATCGGGATTGCGCTTCTGCGGCATGATCGAACTGCCGGTAGACCACTTATCCGAAAAACGTATGAACCCGAACTGGGCGCTCGACCAGCTGACCATTTCCTCCGCCAGCCGCGACAGATGCACAGCGCAGATAGCGCCCAGCGAAAGAAATTCCAATGCGAAATCGCGGCTGGCGACGGCATCGAGCGAATTAGCCATCGGCCTGTCGAATCCTAATTCCTTCGCCGTAAAATGCCTGTCGATAGGAAATGACGTCCCGGCCAGCGCCGCCGCACCGAGCGGCGATTCGTTGAGGCGCGCTCTTGCATCCGCAATGCGCGAGCGATCCCGCCCTGCCATCTCGACATACGCCAACAGATGATGCCCCAGCGTCACCGGCTGCGCCACCTGCAGATGCGTGAAACCCGGCATCAGTGTTGCGGCATGTTCTCCCGCGCGTTTGATCAGCGCTGCCTGTAATGCCGTAAGCCCCTCGTCGAGCGCATCGAGCACATCGCGCACATACAGCCGCACGTCAGTCACCACCTGATCGTTGCGCGAACGCGCTGTGTGCAGGCGTCCCGCCGCTTCGCCTATTTTATCCTTAAGCGCCGCTTCGATATTCATGTGAATGTCTTCGAGGTTTTTCTTGAAGATGAATTTTCCCGATTCAATCTCTTTTAAAATGCCCTGCAATCCGGCGACAATTGCTTTGCCGTCGGCCTCGCTTATGATCTTCTGACGAGCCAGCATTTTCGCATGCGCCAACGACCCGGCGATATCCTGCCGGTAAAGCCGCTTGTCAAAAGCGATGGATGCGTTAATCTTGGCCAGCAACTCGGCGGGCGCGTGCGCAAACTGCCCACCCCACATCGGATTGCCGGAGTTTTGTTTCTTTTTTGAATCAACCATAGGATATTCCTTATATGTCACATGTAACTATATGGTTTTCTGGCCTTTTGGCAAGTTGTGTATTGATGGCGACTGCCGCTTTCGCCGATGATAATGTGAGTCTCACTATCGAATCCCCCAAAGCCGCCGCCGCCGCCATATTCAAGGATGAAAAAGGCGATGTGCATCCCCTGAATCCACAGCAACACAAGCTCTCCGCCGTGCACTTCTGGGCAACATGGTGCGCGCCCTGCGTCGCGGAATTGCCCCAGGTCGATGCAGCTCAGCAGGCATACGGCGATAAAGGATTGAGGGTCGTTGCCATCTCGCTGGACGGCGACAACAATATGCCCAAGGTCAAACAATTCTTCGCCGACCACAAGATCGAGCACCTGACGCCGTATCTCGATTTTGGCAACGCCTCGTTTAAAGGCACCGCCGCCAAAGGATTGCCCGCAACGGTATTCATTGACTCCGAAGGCAAGGAAATTGCCCGCGCCAACGGGCCGCTGGACTGGAAGAAAGTGGACACCACCGGATTTATCGAATCCCACCTGAAATAATGGAAAAGCTCGAAAACATCGAAGTCTGGCCGGCGCACCAACAGATCGTAGCAGCGGGCGATCCCGCCATAGGCCTGACGCATTTCACCGACATGAGGCTCTATCACGGCACGTTGCAGGAAACCATACTACGGCTGGAACGCAGTTCATCGCATAGGGAAAATCTGCCGCGCGGAAGTTGCGGCGTGAAGGTGCATCATGTCGAAAAATGGACGTGCCCGGCAGCGCAACTGCTTACCCAGCGTGCCATCGCCCTGTTCAAACATATGCTGAAGGTCGACAGCGCCCATATCGATGCCAGCTGGGCCAACATTTACCGCGACCGCGATTACTGCGTGCCGCACAGCCATATCCGCGCGCAGGCCAGCGTCGTCTACCTGCTTGACCGCGGCGACGAAGACCCGCGGGACAAGCTGATGGGCAAATTCTATTTCGCCGACCCGCGCCTTCCCTACTGCTGCCAGCACCATCCCGGGCATATGACGCGGCTGCTGATTCCCGACATGCGGCCCGGCTCGATGATTGTTTTCCCCGGGCAGGTCGTGCACTCGGTCAATCCCTATTTCGGCGCCCGCCCACGCCTTACCCTGTCGTGGAACATCAACTCGCAGAGCACTGCCGGCGATCCGAGAAAAACGTTCGAGGGCAGATAATTGTCATCCCGAGCGAGCGAAACGACGAGGAATCTTAAGATACCTCACATACGTTCGGGATGACAAAATCTACCACGTCAGTTTGGACATAATATAACGAGGCCTTAAATTTAATCTACCGCACATCGCCTCAATTTCCTCCCGTGTGTTTTTCTTAAGGATACCGCCGGTGACCAGCGCACAGTCCATCCCGAAATTCACCGCGCCCGGAATGTCGGTTTCCAGACTATCGCCAACGGCCAGCACACGCGATTTGCCGATGGGCGAAAATGCTTCCATGCAGCGTTCATATACCGCCGGATATGGCTTGCCGAACCATATCACCTGCCCGCCCGCATTTTGATAGGCATGGCCGATCACACCCGCGCAGGGAAAGCGCTCGCCGGTTTGCTTCACCACTTCAAGATCGGGGTTAAGGCAAACCATCGGAAGCTTCAGCGCTCGCGCCGCACGCAGAAACGGCATCCAGTCCTCCGTCGATTGGTCCTCGCTGCCGAATCCAACATTGAGCAAAAAATCCGCATCCTTTACATCGTCAATGCGCGTAAAATCCAACCCATCCATAACATCGGCATCCCTGGACGGACCGATATAGTAATAACGTTTGCCCCACGGCGCTTTTCCGGCCGCCAGCCATTGATACCCCACTTCGCCCGACGACAGCACTAAATCATAGAGCGCCGTTTCGACGCCCAGATGGTTCAGCATGGCTTCGGCCTTGCGCGCGCGGCGCGGCGCATTGGACAGCATGATGATTTTTTTGCCGGCTTTGCGCATTTCCACCAGCGCCTCATGCACACCGGGATAAAGATGCGAGCCATCATGAACCACACCCCACAGATCGAGGATGAAAGCATCGTAACGGTCGGCGATGGCGGAAAGGCTGGTGAGGGGCTGCATGATTTTATCTGTCATCCTTGGGCTTGACCCGAGGACCCATCATATAAAAACGATGGGTCCTCGGGTCGCGCTTCGCTTGCCTGAGGATGACAAATAATAGTCACGCCGCCAGATCCTCTTTCGCCAGCACTTTGCGAATAAGCGCCACCGTTTCCTTTTTTCCATACAGCGCCACGAACGATCCCATGCGCGGACCCTGCGGCTGGCCGAGTAGCGTTTCGTAGAGACATGAGAACCATGCCTTGAGTTCGGCGGCGAAATATTTTTTGCCGATTTCATAGATTTCCGTTTGCAATTCTTCCGCCGTGGCCGATTCGGGCGCACGTTCCAAATAATCGGCCAATTCGGTCAGCGCTTTCGTTTCCACTTCATTCGGCGCGCGGTATTTTTTCGTCGGCTTGATGAAGTCGTGATAATAATTCACCGCGCCATCGACCAGCTGCGCCAGAAACGGGTGCGTCTGCGGCGAGAATTGCGGCATGTAGCGCGTGACATATCCCCACAGCACTTTCGGGTCTTCCGCCTGCGCCACGCCCGCTAAATTAAGTAGCAGGTTAAAGCCGGGAATGCCTTCCGCAGCGGGGGGCTTGCCGCTATGGATATGCCACACCGGATTATCAAGCTGCTTGGCCGGTTCTTCCTTCGGGAATTTTTCGAGATAAGTCTGGTAATCGTCCACGGCGCGCGGGATGACATCGAAATAAAGCCGCTTGGCCTTGCGCGGCGAATTATACATACAGAGGCTGAGCGACTCCGGCGGCGCATAGCGCAGCCATTCGTCGATGGTCAACCCGTTGCCCTTGGATTTAGAAATTTTCTGGCCTTTTTCGTCGAGGAATAATTCATACACATACTGATGCGGACCGCGCCCACCGAGTATATGGCAAATGCTGTTATACAGCGGCGCCGAAGGCTGATGTTCTTTACCGTACATTTCAAAATCGACGTCGAGCGCCGCCCAGCGCATGCCGAAATCCGGCTTCCATTGCAGCTTGCAATGCCCGCCGGTGACGGGGACGGTGACCTCTTCGCCATCCGGCTCTCGGTAAGTAACGGCCCCCTTCGCCACGTCGCGCGCCATCATCGGCACCTGCAGCACATGGCCCGTTCTGGGAGAAATCGGCATGAAAGGGCTGTAGGTGGCGCGGCGCTCTTCACCCAGCGTTGGCAACATGACCGCCATGATCTCGTCATAATGTTTCAGCGCTTCCAGGAGTTTTTCGTCATATACGCCTTTGCGATACTGCTCGGTAGAGCTGATGAATTCGTAATCGAAGCCGTAATGATCGAGAAATTCGCATAACCGCGCATTCATATGCGCGCCAAAGCTCTCATGCGTGCCGAACGGATCGGGAATCGCGGTCAGCGGCTTACCCAGGTTGGCGGTAATCATCTCCTGATTGGGCAAATTATCCGGCACTTTTCGCAGGCCGTCCATATCGTCGGACACAGCGATAAGCCGCGTCGGTATATCGCTCATCGTCTGGAAAGCATGGCGCACCAGTGTGGTGCGGAACACTTCCATGAAGGTGCCAATATGCGGCAGGCCCGATGGCCCGTAGCCGGTTTCGAACAGCACATAGCCCTTGGCCGGCGGCGCATTTTTATAGCGCTCCGCCAGCGCCGCCGCTTCCTGAAATGGCCAGGCGTTGCTCTGGATGGCAAGTTCTTTGATATTTGTCATAGGCATTGCACTACCATGCAGCGGATGTTGTTGGCAAATTATTCCTCTTTCTTTTCCCCGAAACTGACATTCTGCTTATACCATTGCGTGACAAAATCACGGCTTTGCCTGATCTCGGGATAGTGCCTGAGCGTCGGTGTATAATCCCTGATTCTAAGCGGATCTCCCGCGTTGGCGGCATACTGAAGGCGGTAGGCTTCGTCCTGTTCGCCGTGAAAGAAGCCGACCAGTATGAAGCGTTCGCCTTTGGTAACCGGCCGGGCTTCATGCAGCGTCGCGCAGGAAAAGGCGATGCCGGCGCCCGCCGCCGGACGGTAAGTGTTTTTGTCGTATTCCGGAAAATGCAGCCCGCCGCCTTCGTAATCGTCGTTCAGATGTATCGTCGCGGCAATGCGGCGATAGCCCAGCGGCTTGTCGAAATTATCGCGATGCTGCCTGAAAAATCCTCCCTTTTCACCCGTATATAATCCAACTTTATAGAGCTCGCGGCGGGTGACTTCAAACCCGAATATTTTTTTGATTTCGGGGAAAAAACTACGCGACAATTTTTCGTCGATCTCTTCGAGCAATTTTCCCCCGACAACATGGTCAGTGCGTAATTTGGTATCGGGACGATAGGCTCTGGTGGGAGCAATCCCCACCGTACCGTCGAACGTATAGCCGGTGCGAAAAGACTGAATGCATTTGGCACAGAGTTCCGGCGTCAGGACATCAGGGACAATCAGCGCCGGTGGCAATTGTGAAATCGTTTGTATATTGCGGTTTTCAAGCCGGTAATTGTCCAGCGCGCGGCGGCAGTCATTCACCACGGCAGCCGCCAGTTGTGCCGGGTTCATATTGATGTGACGACGCAAAATCTTGAGATTGGGGCTAAGAACATAGCCAGCGGGAGGCATGGCCGTATCTCCGGGCTTGCAGATGCCGAAAGCCCGCGCCAGCTTATGATCGGGGTCTGCCCATAACGGATGGGGCGTCCCGGTCTTTTCCTTAAAAGCAATCAGGTTGTCCACCGTATCGTCGATAACGAACATCTGCCAGATTTCCAGCCTGGATCGGCCCAGTTGTCGCTGCAATTCCTGGAAAAATCGCTCGCTGTAACCACCGGCGGGCAGGAAAAAAACTATGCAGTGCCTCCCGCCATACGTCTCCACGGCGCGCATTTTCCGGTCGGTATCGATAACTTCAAACATCGGAACGAAATCGCCGGGCTCCAGCATGGTGACGGGCGGTGCAAGCCTGACAGGCTCGCCTTCGGCCTTTTTCTGCCCATCGATTTCAGGTATGTAAATCGGCCGGTCGCGGTATTGGTTCAGGTCCTTGATGAACAGGCAGCGAAGCGCTTTTTCCGAGGCGGCCTTGCGCTTGAAATCAACGCCGGTATATTCCTCGAACTGTTGCAATGTCCGCACCTGGCCGAACCCGTAACGATCGAGTTCTTTCGTCACCTCCGGATCATCGGACAGTTTAAAACCCGTCATATGGTTGAAGCGATTGTAGCCGCGCTCGCGCAGAAAATGAATCCGCCGGCTGTCCTCTTTGTGCATATCTTTCCAGTGCAAAGGCCTGACCGAGCCGCCCGGAGCCTTGCCATCGTTGTAGTAGTGATATAAAAACTGCCGGCGCGGGCTGAACACATCCCAGCCGTGCGTATAAAGACGCACCGCGTAGGTAATCTCCTCCTGGTCGAAATAGAGATAAGGATCGTAGGGCACTTCCTTGATAATATCCGAACGCGAGAACACGAAATTGGCTACCAGAAATGCTCCCTTCAGTGGTTTGGACGGCGCGCGGTCAAGCAATTCGCCCTGGCAGCGGATATTGCCGTCCGGCATGAACGGCTTAACGCGGCGGATGGTAGGGTTCATATTCGTTCCCAAATGGTCCGGCGGGATATAGGGCACGGGGCTGCACGACAATACCGGCTTGGCGGACTCGCAGGCGGCAAGTTCCTGTATCATCAGCTCATCCCAGCCGGGCACGAAGCGCATATGGCTGTCGATCATCAGCGTATAGTTTTCGCCTTCCCATAATTGCTGCGTCTGCCAGCGCGCCCAGCACACGCCCTCCGCCTCCCGCCAGTCCACCGGCAGCATGCGCACCTGCTCAGGCCGCGTCACAACCTCGAAACAATGCTTGTCCTCTTCCGGGTCGAACTGCCAGCAGATGCCGACATTTATACGATCGGGATACGTGGCTTTTTCAAAAAGATCCTTGACCGTCCACTGGCATTCCGGATCGCGGTAACTGGCGATATTGACGAAAATGCTGGCTATGCCAGCATCCCGGATGGATGGCCGCAGGTCAGACAGTCCGGGATCCCCTGCAATATGCGCTATAGCGTTATCTTTTGCCGCCATATTCCATCGTCCTTCTTCCGCAGCCTTTGCAATCGTGCGACGCTGCCAGTCTATACCGGCAAATTCCCACAAATCCTTAAGGGAACGTTCGCGGCCCAGCCCATAGCGTTCGATTTCAACCAGCGCCGCCGGGTCTTTCGCCTGCTCGAATCCCAGCACATGCCTGACACGGGCAAACGAGGACTGGCTGCGCGGCGTGCCCATCTGTCGATAGTCTTGTATCGGCACGAGCTCATCGCGCCGCCAGTAATGATAGAGCACCACCCGGTCGGGCTGATAAATATCATAGCCATGCGTCCACAGCCGCGCCGAATAAGTGATTTCATCGCCCCAGAACTGAATATACGGGTCAAACGGCACCGTTTGCAACAATGCAGCGCGGCAAAACATAAAATTGGCGATATAAAAGGGCGAACTATACAGCCCGCTGCGTTCCTGATCGGCCAGCGGCACATTCACACGCGTCAAATGCAGCAATTGAGGGCTTTCCTTACTGCCAAACTCATGCACGCGGATACGCAGTATCTGTCCCGGATAGGCCTGCCTGTCATCGGGCGGGGTGTAGCGCGGAACGTAAGTACTCAGTACAGAATGTTCAGACGACGGGCAGCGCTCCAGCATATCGATAAGCGTTTCATCCCAGCCCGGTTCGAAACGCATGTGGCTATCGATCTGCAACATATATTCCTCGACATTCCATAACTGGCTCGCCTGATGGCGCGCCCAGTTTGCACCCTGGCTATCCTTGTAATGCACCTGCATAATGTGCACTTGCCCCGGGCGATCAATATCGACCATACACGCTTTATCCGCCTCGGGGTCGACTTGCAGGCAGATGCCGACATTAATCCGGTCAGGATAAGCTGCTTTTGCAAAAAGGTCCCTGATCGTCCACCGGCATTCCCGATCGCGGTAGCTGGCGATATTGACAAATATGGCGGCTTTGCCGCCATCCCGGACCAATGGCCGCAGGCCATGCGATCCGGAATCTCGTGCAATCGCCTGAACGTTACTCCATTTTCCCTTCCGCGCCTTTTCATCAAGCCTGCGCCGCACCGGATCGATACCCGCAAATGCCCAGTAATCCGAAAGGCTGCGCACTGTTCCGAGCGGGTATTTGTCCAGTTCGCGGATGCTATCCTTATTGCTGGCCATTGCCAGCCCGAACAGATGGAGATTACGCTCGCGGGCGCGCTGGTGGCGGGGATTTTTGCGATCGCGGTATTCATCGCGATCCTTGATGGATTCCGGATCCCAGTAATGATAAAGAACACGGCGGTCGATCTGGAAGAAATCCCAGCCATGCGTCCAAAGACGCACCGACTGGTTGATCTCATCACCCCAGAAATCGATGGCGGGATCGAAAGGCACTTCGCTGAATGCGCGGGCGGGCCCAAACAGGCAATTAACGGCGCAGGAACAGGCCGGGTCCATGCGCCCCCTAACCGACGCTGCCAGTTCGTAATGGCGACCCAGGTTAATGAACTGTGCTTCCTTTTCGTCTCCCAGATAGGCGATATGCAGGCGCTCTATCTTTTCATTATTCGGATCGAGCGTATGGGGAGGCTTGTAACCGGGAAGCCAGCCGGTCAGCAGCGGCTTATCGCTGGGGCATTGTTTAAGCATAGCCAGAAGCGCATTGTCCCAGCCCTTCTCAAAACGCATATGCGAATCGATCACCAGTATGTATTCTTCTCCCTGCCATAGCGTCAACGCTTGCGTTCTGGCCCAGTTCGCGCCATGGCTGTCGCGGGCATGATACTGGATGACCCGCACCTGTTCCGGCCGTGGATAATCGACGGCAAAACATGCTCCGTCCTCCATAGGATCATACTGCCAGCAGATGCCCGCATTCACCCTTTCCGGATGCGCCGCTTTTTCAAAAAGATCCTTGACCGTCCACTGGCATTCCGGATCGCGGTAACTGGCGATAGTAACGAAGATACGCGGCGCAGCGCCGGATGCTGTCATAGGACAATATTCTTTGGATGTTTCATCATTTACTACTAGAAATTCCGGCCATATTCCATTAATTTCCTTGATGTTTTCACATCTATCGCCAAAGCAGTCCCATGCAAATCATCGTTTTAGGAATGCACCGTTCCGGCACTTCGCTGACCACGCGCATGATCAACATGATGGGCGCCTATGTCGGGCCGGAAGGCATGTGCGGGTTTAATAACGACAATCCCAAAGGTTTCTGGGAACGCCGGGACGTTGTGCAGTGCAACGCATTGCTGCTGAAACTGAACGACCCCGCCTGGCCCGATATCCATATCGCCAACTGGATAGCCAGCTGGGCGGACAAGCAACCTCCTTATAGAATGGAGGATGTGCGCCGCAGCATGAAAACCATCCTGCTTAACATGGATGCGCATCGCCCCTGGGTAATGAAAGATCCTTACCTTTGCCTGACGCTACCCTACTGGAAACCGTTGCTTGAGGTGCCCGTATGCATCATCGTCTACCGCGATCCGCTGGAAATCGCAGGCTCTTTGCGTATACGCGAAAACAATGCCGTACCGTCCTTCGAGCGTAGCATGGCGCTCTGGGAATATTACACCGTCGGCATGCTAAACGCCACCGGCTCGATGCCGCGCCTGCACGTAGCGCACGCCGATTTGCTGCACCGCCCGGTGGAAACCTGCGAAATGCTCTGCACACAGCTTATGGCGCAGGGCGTGCGCCGTCTGGCCATGCCCATGGCGAAGGAAATCGAAGCTTTTATCGACCCCGCCCTGTACCGCTCCAAACCCGGCATGGCGGACACCGTTGAACTTTCTCCAGCGCAACAGGCGCTGGCGGAAATACTACAGGGCCTGCGCCCGCAAAAAGATGCGGTTACCGTATCCGAATCCAGCCAGTCTGTCATCCGCGCCCGCCGCCCGACACCGGCATAGCAAAACCTGTTTTACATTCCCCGCCATGATGCTAAAACCATGGGCATGGCCACTCAGGATGAACTCCGCATATTACAACGCATAGCACAGGGCATCGAACGCCTTGCGCCCGAGCCGGAGCCGATGGCCGACATCAGGAGCGCCGACGCTTATACATGGGACGCCGGGCGCAAAACATTGCTGCCCGTGCCCGACACCAGCCATATCGACCTGCCGCTGCTGCAGGGCATCGATCAGGTGCGCGACATATTGCTGGCCAATACGCTGCAATTCGCCAAAGGCTATTCGGCCAACAACGCGCTGCTGTGGGGGGCGCGCGGCATGGGCAAGAGCTCGCTGATTAAAGCCGTCCACGCCCATATCAACCGGCAAACGCCCGGAAGCCTCGTGCTGGTGGAAATCCACCGCGAGGACATCAACACCCTGCCCCATCTGCTGCATATGCTGCGCGGCTGGGTCATCCGCCGCTTCATCCTGTTTTGCGACGACCTGTCCTTCGACAGCGACGACAGCAGCTACAAATCGCTGAAAACCATTTTAGAAGGCGGCATCGAAGGCCGTCCCGACCATGTATTATTTTATGCCACTTCCAACCGCCGCCACCTGATGCCGCGCGACATGATCGAAAACGAGCGCTCCACCGCCATCCATCCCGGCGAAGCGGTCGAGGAAAAAATTTCGCTCTCCGACCGTTTCGGATTATGGCTAGGTTTTCATGCCTGCACGCTGGAAATCTACCTCTCCATCGCCGAAGCCTATGCCGAGCGCTACAAGCTTGAAATGCCGCGTGATGATTTGCGGCAGCAGGCGTTGTATTGGGCCAACACCCGCGGCGCGCGCTCAGGTCGCGTCGCCTGGCAATTCATCCAGGATCTGGCGGGGAAAATGGGGAAGAAGGTTGGATAAATTCCCCTCTCCCGTTCTTCACGGGAGAGGGGAAGGAAAGTCATCCCGCCCCATGACTTGCCGATGCCGCCGGTGGATCAATACGGATACAATTTAGAATCGTTCCAGGTACGCCGTAAAGCGGTCAGATGTTCTGCTTTCAATTCAACCATAAAACTCCTTAAGTGTTACTCCGCCCGCCGCCTGTCCGATTCCTCGATCTCGCTCAGCACATTGACAGCGTTGCCGGCAGCATCCAGCGCATGATCGCATTCATCGAGGATGCTTTTATCGCTGACGCGCCCGCCGATGCGGCTGAAGCTGATGCTGACGCTAAGGCCGATACTGGTTTTATCGGGCAACAGGAAAGGATTGGCGGCAATCTGCCAACGCAGGCGATTCAACGCCATGCGTCCCGATTCCGGTGTGGTATCGATCAGCAGGACGCCCAGGCGTTTATAACTGATGCTCCCCACCACATCGTCCGGCCGCAGGCTCTGGCGGCAGAGCGCGGCTATATGCTTTATAATGCTGTAACAAGCCGGACGGCCATACTGTGAAAACAAATCATCGTAATGGTCGAGCTGGAGGATGGCGAAGCAGGAACGAAGGTCGCTTTTATGGCTGTAATGCCCCATCAGCTCGATGTCTTTACCCAGCGAAGGGCGATCGGGAAGACCGGTCTCCGGCTCAAGCGCCTCATGGCCCCTGAAATTCTCCTGAATGGCCTTGCGCAGGGCTTCATTCCGGCGCAGTCCGGTCTTATCCTGCAGCACCAGTTTAAAAAAAATCGTATCGCCGGTGGATTCGGCCCGCACCACTTTAAGGCGGTAACCGGTTTCCTTGCCGTCCTTGCCGATAATGCTGAAACTCTGCACCTTGGTCAGCACCTGCCCGACATCGTTGGCATCGGCCTCAAATTCGACATATTCACTGAGCATTTCCGCAATGCGCGGCGGCAGGACTTCATACAGCGGCTTGCCCGCAAGATCGCGGCTGGCATAGCCAAGCATGTCCTCGGCAGCCTTGTTCACATCGCTGATTTCTATCGACTTCGCGCGATTATTCTGGCAAATGGTGACGACAGCATCAGTGCTGCGATAGCCAAGTATCATAGGCATACAAATACCTTAATAAACAACATGCGCTGAGGGTACCCTACCGTTATAATATGAAAAAACAATTAATTTGGTCACATTATGCGTGAAGAATTGCGCCTGAAGCGCCTGCGCTACCGCAGCTGGCATCGCGGCTGCAAGGAAACCGACCTGATTCTGGGTGGTTTTTCCGATAGCGGCCTGACCCGGCTTGAACCGCAAATGCTCGACATCTATGAGCGCCTGCTCGATGAAGACGATGCCGATATCTGGAACTGGCTGACTGGAAAATCGTCGCCGGGGGAATATGCGGAGTTAATTGAGGTGTTGAAAGAAACCGTTGCTCGTTGCTAGTTGCTCGTTGCCAGTAGAAATTACTATATATCCAATATGACTTATCCTTTATCCCACGAGCAACCGGCAACCGGCAACGAGCAACGCATACTTGCCGACGTCCCCACCGGCGCTGAAGCGCTGGTGCTGTCCGGGATTCTGTCTGGTCAGCGTCAGCTTGGCAAGCAGCCGAAGATGATCGTGCACGTTGCGGTCAACGACCGCAATCTCGATATGATGGCCGATTCGCTGGCCTTCTTCGCGCCCGACGCTGAAATCCTGTGTTTCCCGGCATGGGATTGCATGCCCTATGACCGCACTTCGCCCATGCCGATGCTCATGGCCATGCGCATGCGCACGTTGGCGACACTGGCTTCTGCACCTGCGGATCATAAACCTCGCATCGTGCTGACCACCGCCAATGCCATCGTACAGAAACTGCCGCCGCGAAACCTTATGCGGCAGGTAGTGTTCTCCCTGAAAACCGGGCAGGCGCTGGGTCGGGACGCGCTGATGCATTATCTGGTCAGCCAGGGTTACCAGCGCAGCGGCAAGGCGATGGAGCCGGGCGAATTCGCCGTGCGCGGCGGCATCATCGACATCGTGCCGTCGGGCATGAGTCAGGGCATCCGCATCGACCTGTTCGGCGACGACATTGAAAGCATCCGGCCTTATGACGCGCTGACACAATTGACACAAGGCACGCTCGGTCATGTCCTGCTCTACCCAATGAGCGAGGTATTGTTGAATGACGCCTCCATAGAGCGTTTCCGGGAATCGTACCGCGACCTGTTCGGCGCTGTGAGTAAAGACGATCCGCTCTATGAATCCATTTCGCAAAGGCGCGGTTATCCGGGCATGGAGCACTGGCTGCCGCTATTTTACGAGCAGGTCGAAACGTTGTTCGATTATTGTGAAGGCGCGCTGGTGACGTTGGATCATGAAGCCGGGATGGCCATCGCCGAGCGCCAGGAAAGCGTCCGTGATTACTACGAAGCACGCCAGAACGCACTTAAATCCGCTTCGGCGAAAAACAGTTTTGCCTCGGGAAGCATATACAACCCGATACCTCCCGAAAAATTATTTCTGACGGAGGCGACATGGAAAGAAGCGCTATCAGTGCGTGAGTGCGCGATATTTTCGCCATTCACTGAAACTGGCACAGCGTCACATATACTACAGCTAGGCTATCGCCCTTCCTTACGTTTCGCGCAAGGACAGGCCGACCGCACGCCGTTCGACCAACTCAAAGATGTCGTTGAAGCTGCGGCAGCCAAAAGTAAAGCAACCATCCTCGCCTGTTTCTCGCAAGGCTCGCGTGAGCGGTTGCAGACATTACTGATGGAACGGGGTTTCCATTGCCTGACGCTCGAACACTGGCAGGATGTCAAAGACGTGCGTGGCAAAAACATCGGCCTTGCCGTATTGCCGCTCGAAAACGGCTTCGAATCTGACAAAGCGCTGATCCTCAGCGAACAGGACGTGCTCGGCGAACGCATCGCCCGCGCCCGGCCGAAAAAGCGGAAATCGGACGTGTTCCTCGCCGAATCCACCAACTTCGCCGAGGGCGAGCTGGTAGTGCATAAGGAACACGGTATCGGCCGTTTCGACGGGCTGGTAACGCTGACAGTTTCCGGCGCGGCGCATGACTGCCTGAAACTGGTTTACGCCGATGACGATAAATTATTCCTACCCGTCGAAAACATCGAAATGGTCTCGCGCTTCGGGCTGGAAGAAGAAGGCGTCAAACTCGACAAGCTGGGCGGTGCATCATGGCAGGCGCGCACGGCCAGACTCAAGCAGCGCATCAAGATCGCCGCCGAAGCGTTACTCAAAACCGCCGCCGAACGCCTGATCCGGCAAGGCGCCGTCATCGAAGCACCCGTCGGAAGTTACGACGATTTTGTCTCGCGTTTTCCTTACGTCGAAACCGAGGACCAAGCGCGGGCGATTGAGGATGTTCTGGAAGATCTGCATTCCGGAAAACCAATGGACCGCCTCATCTGCGGCGATGTCGGCTTCGGCAAGACGGAAGTGGCGTTGCGCGCGGCGTTTGCCGCCGCCTGCAACCCGGAAGGAAAAATGCAGGTCGCCGTCATCACGCCGACCACCCTGCTCGCCCGCCAGCATTTCCGCAATTTCCGCGAACGCTTCGCCGGCTTCCCGGTTACCATCCGCCAGCTGTCGCGCATGGTTCCCGCCCGGGAACAAAAAGCCACGCGCGGGCAACTGGCCGAGGGGACAATCGATATCGTCATCGGCACGCACGCGCTGTTATCGAAACAAGTACAGTTTAAAAATCTCGGGCTGATGATTGTTGATGAGGAACAACATTTCGGCGTCGGCCAGAAAGAAAAACTGAAAGAACTGAAAGCCGACGTACATGTGTTGACATTGTCGGCCACGCCCATCCCGCGCACGCTGCAAATGGCGCTGACCGGCGTGCGCGACCTCAGCCTGATCACCACCCCGCCCATCGACCGGTTGGCTGTGCGCAGTTTTGTCATGCCGCTCGATCCTGTCGTCGTCAAGGAGGCCATGCTGCGCGAGATGCACCGCGGCGGCAAATGCTTCGTCGTCACGCCGCGCATCAAGGACATCGGGGAGTTGAAGTTGCATCTCGCCGAACTCGTGCCGGAAGCGAAAATCGCCGTCGCGCACGGACAAATGCCGCCTTCGGACCTAGACGACATTATGAACGATTTTTACGATGGCAAATATGACGTGTTGCTGTCAACCGCCATCATCGAATCCGGCCTCGACATCCCCACCGCCAACACTATCGTCATCCACAACGCCCATCTGTTTGGCCTGTCGCAACTCTACCAGTTGCGCGGACGCGTTGGTCGCGGCAAGATCCGCGCCTATAGTTATTTCCTGCTGCCGCACCACCGGCAACTTACAAAAAATGCCACGCGCCGCCTCGAAGTGATGCAAACGCTCGACACGCTCGGCGCCGGCTTCACCCTGGCCAGCCACGATATGGACATACGCGGCTTTGGCAATCTCGTCGGCGAAGAACAGTCCGGCCATATCCGCGAAGTCGGCATTGAGCTCTATCAGCAGATGCTGGAGGAGACGGTTGCGGCGCTTAGACAATCCCCGCCGAAGGGCGGGGTCCGGTCCACTTCAGAACCAGACCCCGCAACAAGTGCGGGGATGGACTGGTCGCCTGCGATTAATCTCGGTATCTCCGTCCTCATCCCCGAAGAATATGTAAACGACCTCCAGTTACGCCTGGGACTTTATCGCCGTGTCGCCGATCTGAACAGCGAAGCCGACATTAACAGTTTCGCCGCCGAGCTGACCGACCGTTTCGGCGATATGCCGGAAGAAGTGCGGCACCTCATTTCCGTACTCGGCCTCAAACTATTATGCAAACAAGCGGGCATCGAACGCATCGACGCCGGGCCAAAAGGCGCGGTGATTTCCTTCCGTAATAATATTTTTGCCAAACCCGACGCGCTGCTGGCCTATGTCGCCCGCAACACCCACACGCTCAAAGTCCGCCATGACCTGAAACTCGTATTTACCCACGAATGGAAAGACGTCGCCGATAAAATCGCGGGGATCAAAAAACTGGCGGTGGAGATTGCGGTATTGGCCGCATAGCGCAAAATCCCTTGAAATCCGCTGATTTACTGCTATGTACCTCCTTATTGTCATTCCCGCGAAAGCGGGAATCCATCTAAAAAGAAATGGATTCTCGGGTCAAGCTCAAGAATGACAAAGCAAAAAGGGAGCACATGGCCGATCTGTTTTCACAATCCAAATCCTCCAAAACCCAGTCCTACACCGCCGAAGATATCGAGGTTCTGGAAGGGCTTGAGCCCGTTCGCCGCCGCCCCGGCATGTATATCGGCGGCACCGACGAAAACGCCATGCACCACCTCGTCAGCGAGGTGTTCGACAACGCCATGGACGAGGCGGTGGCCGGGTTCGCCAGCAAAATCGAACTGGAAATGCGGCCCGACAACGTCATCATCGTGCGCGACAACGGCCGCGGCATCCCCATCGACCCGCACCCCAAATTCCCCAAAAAATCGGCGCTGGAAGTCATCCTGACCATGCTGCATTCCGGCGGCAAGTTCGGCGGCAAGGTCTATGACACCTCGGGCGGACTGCACGGCGTCGGCATTTCGGTGGTCAACGCCCTGTCGGACTATCTCGTCGCCGAAGTCATCCGCGACAAAACCAAATACCAGCAATCCTACTCCCGCGGCGAACCGACCAGCAAACTCGCAAAAGCCGGGCAGGACGCGCGCGGCAAAGGCACCTCCATCGCCTTCCGTCCTGACAAGGACATTTTCGGGAAGGCGAAATTCCGCCCGGAAAAACTTTACAAGCTGGCGCGCTCGAAAGCCTATCTTTATCGCGGCGTCGAAATTCGCTGGAAATGCGACCCGACTTTATTGCCCGAAGGCTCCGAAATCCCGACGGAAGACACTATCCATTTCCCCGGCGGCCTGCGCGATTTCCTCGAACAGCAACTGGGTGGTCGCGCCACCGTCGTCGCCGAGCCGTTCTGCGGTGAAGCCGATCTGCCGGGCAAAATGGGCCGCGTCGAATGGGCGATCCACTGGCCGATGGATGAGGAACCGTACGAGAGCACCTATTGCAACACCATCCCCACCCCCGAAGGCGGCACGCATGAATCGGGATTGCGTGGAGCCATCCTCAAAGGCGTGAAAGCTTACGGCGAACTCGTCGGCAACAAAAAAATCTCGCAGTCCATGGCCGAGGATATTCTGGGCGGCGCCATCGTCGTGCTGTCGCTGTTCATGCGCGACCCGCAGTTTCAGGGGCAGACCAAAGACAAGCTGGTCAATGTCGAAGCGACGCGCCTGGTGGAAAACGCATTGCGCGACCATTTCGACCATTACCTGAGCGGCGATCCCGAAAACAGCAACAAGCTGCTCGCCAACATCGTCGAGCGCATCGAAGACCGCCTGCGCCGCAAAGCCGAAAAAGAAATCAGCCGCAAGGCAGTGACGCAAAAATTGCGCCTGCCCGGCAAGCTCGCCGACTGCACGCGCAGCATGGGCAAAGGCACCGAGATTTTCATCGTCGAGGGCGATTCCGCCGGCGGCTCGGCCAAACAGGCGCGTAACCGCGAAACGCAGGCCGTGCTGCCGCTGCGCGGAAAAATCCTCAACGTCGCCAGCGCTTCGCTCGACAAAATCAAAGCCAACCAGGAACTCGCCGACCTGGTGCTGGCGCTGGGCTGCGGCACCGGCAGCTATTACAGCGACGACGCATTGCGCTACGAAAAAGTCATCATCATGACCGACGCCGACGTCGACGGCGCGCACATCGCTTCATTGCTCATGACCTTCTTCTATCAGGAAATGCCCGACCTCATCCGCAAAGGACACCTGTACATCGCCCGTCCGCCGCTCTATCGCATCACCATCGGCACCACGACGTTTTACGCGCAGGACGATAAGGAAAAAGAACAGATCGTCGCAGCGAATGCCAAGGGCAACAGCAAGGTCGATATCGGCCGCTTCAAAGGCCTCGGCGAAATGATGCCGGCGCAGCTCAAGGAAACCACCATGACCATCGGCAGCCGCATATTACTTCAGGTGATGATCCAGGAAGACGACATCGGCATGACGGCGCAGCGCGTCGAAGAACTCATGGGCCGCAAGCCCGAGCATCGTTTCAATTTCATCCAGGAACAAACCGCCAAAGGCGGCAGCGGGCTTCTGGAACAGCTGGATGTATGAGTTATGACTGAACCACACCCAGATTATAATACGTTAGAAAAAGCAATAAATAAGGCAATGGAGGTTATTCATAGCCCCGAACACAGGGAAGAACTTTTTCTTTTGCGCGAACAAGTCCGTCAGTCTCCATCTCTTAAAGCCCATTTTATCAAAGGGGCAACACAAACGGAAACAAACAACAATGCAGACAAAGCCATCCGCCTTGCCATTGAATATAGACTGCACGGAAACCGGCTCGATTTTTTTCTATATTGTTCACCTAATTATACATTTAGATTTATTTCCAAATCATTAAAGTCAATGGAAACAACAATGGCACAAGAAGACTCACAGGTAGGCCGTCTTAAAAAGGGAAGAAAACCCGGAAATGATGATGAAAGTCCAAGGTTGTGACCTGATTAACGGAATTTATGCCTATATCTTTTATAAAAATGAACGGCGCCGGGAATGATTTTGTTATTTTCGATAGCCGCAAAAATCCGATTCGCCTGACGCGAGAGCAGGTGCAAAAAATCGCCGCGCGCGATAATTCCATTACCAAAGGCTGCGATCAGGTGATTGTGATGGAATCCTCGAAAGACGCCGACGTTTTCATGCGCATCTACAACGCCGACGGCGGCGAAGTCGATGCGTGCGGCAATGCGACGAGGTGTGTGGCGGAGTTGCTTGAAAAAGAATTGGGCAGATTACCGGTCAACATTCAGACGAATGCAGGAATTTTGCAAGGAGTAAAAAAAGTTAAATTGGAAGATGGTGAACATATTCTCGTGAATATGGGCAAACCACTCCTACAAGAAAAACAAATTCCTTTGGGAGTTCCTACTAACGAAGCAATAAGACTGATTGAAGAATTCTCCAACCTAAAAGCCCCGATGTTTATCAGCATGGGTAATCCCCATGTGGTTTTCTTTCTTAAATTTGATCCTAAGAAAAGCGGTGGAAATATATCCCCTCTTTCTCAAGTTGATTTGAAGAATATAGGATTTCAACTTGAGCATTTTAAGAAAGTATTTCCTGTAGGGGTGAATGTTAGTATCGCCATATTACATTATTCGGGTAACGATAATAAATATGTGATAGACGCCCGAGTTTGGGAACGGGGTGCAGGCTTGACGGCAGCATGTGGCACAGCAGCATGTGCTATGCTCGTTGCAGCAAATCAACTTAATGCCAATATTCGCAAGGCATTTGTTTGTTTTCACCCTTCTGCCCAAGGAGTCAGTGTACGTATATCAGATAATGGTGACGTATTACTTGGCGGATTTATAGAAACCGAATTCACCGGCGAGTTGGAATTATGACCATCTCCGTCATCAATTTCGGTTGCCGCCTGAACAGTTACGAGGGCGAGGTCATCCGGCAGCAGGCGCAGGCCGCGGGACTGGAAGGCGCCATTATTTTCAACAGCTGCGCCGTGACTTCCGAGGCTGAGCGCCAGGTACGCCAGGCCATCCGCAAGGCGCGTAAAGCGAATCCCGATGCAAAAATTATCGTCACCGGCTGCTCGGCACAAGTGCATCCCGACATGTATAAAAATATGGGCGAGGTGGACAACGTCATCGGCAATATCGAAAAACTTGAAAAAAGCGGCTACGAATTCGCCATCGCCAATACAGAAAAAATTCTGGTCAACGACATCATGTCGGTGAAGGAAACCGCGTCGCACATGGTGACTTCGTTCGAGGGCAAGGCCCGCGCCTTCGTGCAGGTGCAAAACGGCTGCGACCATCGCTGCACATTTTGCATCATCCCCTACGGCCGCGGCAATTCGCGCTCGGTGCCGATGGGCGATATCGTCGCGCAGGCGCGAAAACTGGTCGAATCCGGCTATAAGGAAATCGTGCTGACCGGCGTCGATATTTCCGATTATGGAAAAGATTTGCCCGGCGCGCCGACGCTCGGCCAGATGATGCGCCGCCTGCTGGCGCTGGTGCCGGAGCTACCGCGCCTGCGCCTGTCCTCCATCGACGCGGTGGAAGTCGACGACGATATTTACCGCCTGCTCGCCGACGAGCCGCGCCTGATGCCGCATATCCACATCAGCCTGCAGGCCGGCGACGACATGATTTTAAAACGTATGAAGCGCCGTCACTTGCGCAAGGATGCGCTCGATTTTTGCGATAAAGTCCGCAAGCTGCGCCCGGACATCGTCTTCGGCGCCGACATCATCGCCGGGTTCCCGACCGAAACCGAGGAGATGTTTTTAAACACGCTGAAACTCGTTTCGGAAGCGGAATTAACTTACCTGCATGTCTTCCCCTACTCCGCCCGCGCCGGCACGCCCGCCGCCCGCATGCCGCAAATACCCAAAGATGTCCGCAAGGAACGCGCCGCCCGCCTGCGCGCCGCCGGGGAAAAACGACTGGCCGAATATCTGCAATCGCAAATCGGCAAAACAAGCGAAGTGCTTGTAGAAACAGAACGCGAAGGCCGCAGCCCTCATTTCGCGGTGGTGGAACTGGATACGCCATGCGAGCCGGGGAGCGTGGTGGAAATAAAGATCATCGGTGCCGATAATTATAAATTGCTAGGAAGCGCCCTCTCCCTGTCCCTCTCCCGTGTACCGGAGAGGGAAATTGCAGGCATCGCCGGCAATGGGTGAGGGGAAAATATGACCCTCCTCTCCCGCCTCAAATCCGGCCTTGGCAAAAGCTCCGGTAAACTCTCCGGCGGCATTTCCGGTATTTTCACCCGGCGCAAACTCGATGCTACTTCCCTTGAAGAACTCGAAGAATTGCTGATTGAAGCAGACCTTGGCGCGAAGCTGGCGGCGGAACTGACGGCGGCGCTGGCGAAGCGGCGTTTTGAAAAAGGCATGGCGCCGGAAGACGTACGGCAGTTTCTCGCCGATGAAATCGCTAAAATTCTTGCACCGCTGGCCGTGCCACTCACGCTCGATCCCGCGCATAAGCCCGCCGTCGTCATGATGGTCGGCGTCAACGGCAACGGCAAAACGACGACCATCGGCAAACTCGCCGCGCAATTCAAACAGCAGGGGTTGAAAGTCATGCTCGCCGCCGCCGATACGTTCCGCGCCGCTGCCGCCCTGCAGTTGCAGGTGTGGGGAGAGCGTGCGCAGATCCCGGTGATTACCGGCGCGCATGAATCCGACCCCGCCAGCGTCGCTTTCCGCGCTTACGAGCAGGCGAAAGCGGAACATATGGACGTGCTGCTGATCGACACGGCAGGGCGTTTGCAGAATAAAGCCAATTTAATGGCTGAGCTGGAAAAGATCGCCAAAGTTTTAAAAAAGATTGACCCATCGGCGCCACATCACGTTATTCAGGTTCTGGATGCCACAACCGGGCAAAATGCCCTGAGCCAGGTGCAGTCGTTTAAAAAAATGGCGCAGGTGACCGGTCTGATTATTACCAAACTCGACGGCACCGCCAAGGGTGGAATTGTCGTTGCGCTGGCGAAACAATGCCGGCTGCCCATCCATTTCATCGGTATCGGCGAAGGAACAGAAGATTTGGCATCATTCGAAGCTATTGATTTTTCAAGAAATCTCTTGGATATCTAAAAAATAAAATTGCTTAACCATATAGTAAGGAATATAGTATAATATTATAAACCACTAAAGAATAAATAGGAGCCACGTAGTGCTCGGCCAGACCTAAATATGGCAATCATCAGGAGGATAATATGGTCAACTCAATATCGGGGCTCGGCAACGCAGCGCAAGAACAGGCGATTAATAATGCCCGTAACAAAGTGCAGGCGGTCATTGAAAGCATCGTCAGCGGTTTGTCTTCGCAGGACGTGGCAACCGTTTCGGTCGCTTCACAGCTGCAATCCGAAACCTCCGGCCTCAAACAGGTTTCCGGCAATCTGGCGCAGGCGTCGAGCCTGACGCAGGTGGCCGATGGCGGCGCCGAGCAGATTCAGAACGTTCTCGGGCAATTGCGTACTATTGCCCAGCAGGCCGCCTCACCAACGAACAATGCCGACACGCGCGCTCATCTCAATGAACAGTTCCAGCAGCTGACCAATCAGGTCGACAATCTTGCCAACAGCACGTCTTTCAACGGCCAGAATCTTTTGAATGGCAGCCTTACGGGAGGTAGCGCCCTGTCGCTTGACAGCTTGCTCTCTTCGGGCAGTGGCGGCACCGGTAACGAGTTGTCGATCGGCAGCCTGACCAGTAACGGGCTATTCGGCGGGAAAAGCCTGAATATTCTTTCCGCCGATAATGCCGGGCAGGCCCTGAGCGCCATCAATAATGCGATTAATGAAGTCACGGGCGCCCGCGCCAGTATAGGCGCATTCCAGCAGACGCTGAATTTTGCGGGGGCGAATGTCGATTCCGCCATCATCAACCAGGAAGCGGCGCATGCTACGCTTTCGGAAACGGATCTGGGCATCGCCTCAACCAACTTGTCGGCGGCCAATCTCCAGCAGAACGCCGCCATCGCGCTGGCCGCGCAGGGCAATAAACTCAGCCCGACGTTGCTACAGCTGATCGGGTAATTTTCCATCTCTTACATCAACGACCATCTCGAACCGGGTGAACACATCGTTTATCAGGCGCGCGTCAGTGCGCTGGCTTATATCACCGCCCTCTTTTATCTCACAGGATTGATGATGCCGGGACGGTTCTCAGGACTGGCGACGACTAAACTGGCGCTTACGAATAAACGGGTGCTTGGCAAGACCGGGCTGTTGCGGCAAAAAACGCTGGCGATTGCATATACCGACGTGGAGACGGCCCATGTGCAGCGGGGCCTGCTCGGCACCCTGTTCGATTATGGCTCCGTCACTATCGTCACCAAAGACGGCAGCAGGGTAAAATTCAGGGGCATCGCCGAACCGCTGGACGTGCAGATGCAAATTGAAGAAGAGGCTGAAATGGTCACACTGGGCAGAAAACTGTCGCAGGTGGTGATAGGAAAGTGGTAAGATGAAAAATTATGCACTGGACCGATACCGCCATCATCCTATCCGCCCGCAAACACGGTGAAAATAGCGCCGTAGCACGGATTTTCGCCCGCCATCACGGGGTCTATGCCGGAGTGATTCGCGCCATCCAGTCCAAGGCCAACCGGGGCGTCATCCAGCCCGGCAATATTGTCACCGCCACATGGCAGGCGCGGTTGTCGGAACATCTGGGCACGTTTAAAACCGAACTGCTGGAAGCCAATGCCGCGACGATCATGCAGGATGCGGGAAAACTGATGGTGCTGACTTCCGCCTGCGCCGTCCTCGAATCATCATTACCAGAGCGCCACCCCTACCCTCGTTTATATAAGATTTTTAAAGAGTTTCTACATACACTCAAGCACAGCGATGACTGGCCGG
>Ga0207009_1008_pt2 | contig 29731 bp, 22 predicted proteins | sample Alteio_BWMinCont_81_FD_153479 | JGI IMG/M metagenome (GOLD analysis project Ga0207009, IMG submission 153479) | Enriched cells from forest soil in Barre Woods Harvard Forest LTER site, Petersham, Massachusetts, United States -... | ecosystem: Environmental > Terrestrial > Soil > Temperate forest >... | reverse complement strand
CGATTTACGGCAGGCATTTATTACCTTAGCAAAGCCCGAAAAAAATACCGCACCGGCTTCCTTATCTTTTATCTCCAAAATTTCATCAAAACTTGCCCCTGCACAAAACGTGCGTTCTCCTTCGCTTTTTAAAACAATAACCCTTGTTTCGGCATTGTTGCCGGCAATTTCAATTTGACTGGTTAATTCATTTAACAATATTGCCGGTAATGAATTTTGTGCAGGATGATAAAAACTAATTGTGGCAACGCCATTTTTGTTGATTTGAAGTGTTACATTTCCGTTATCGGGCATGATTTAAATATTGGTTCTCGGTGGTAAAAATACATAAAAATACGCAAGCGATTTTAACCGGAAACGCTGGGTTGCACTTGTTAAATTTTAATAATTATCTAAATTAGATAATTATTAAATAAAGGTATGTACAATAAAATCAGGTTACTTTTTATGGTATTAATAGCTATTACGGTGTGGTTTGGGCTGATACTTCAATTTTGCATTTCCATACCAGGCTATTTGGCTACCGGGTTTACACTTATTGGCAGCATTATACAAATACTTAGTTTTTTTACTATCGAATGCAATTTATTAATAGCGGTAATGCTGATATTTATATTACTGGCGCCTGGGTCGTCGCCAGGTAAACTCTTTTCTAATTTCTCATCTTTAACAGCCGCGGCTGTTTATATAACAATTGTGGGGCTCGTCTATAACCTTATTTTAAGGCAACTTTGGCAGCCTGAGGGTTTATTTAAATTGACCGACGATCTGCTGCACACGGTTGTTCCTGTATTATTTGTATTATTCTGGTTGTTTTTTGTTGCCAAGCGACTATTGCAATGGAAGGTCTTATTAGGTTGGGCGTTGTTCCCTTTAAGTTATCTTTTTTACAGTCTTTCGCGCGGGGCCGTAACCGGGCTTTATCCTTATAATTTCATCGATGCCAAACAGTTGGGCTATCCACAAACTTTTATTAATTCATTTTTTGTTTTAATAGCGTTTTTAATCATCAGCAGTATATTTATTGGTACCAGCCGTTTATTAACAGGCACAATAAAACCGGCCAATTAGTCTTTTGTGTTCAACCTCAATGCGAAAATTCCTGGGTAGCAAAGTCGGCCTTTTGTAACATTGTTAAACATAGGTTAAAATATTTAAACCTTTCTTAATATCTGGTGTTTATAACAATAGATACATCTAAAATCTATTATTATGAAAAAGCACTTTTTGAAAATAATCACCTTGCTGATTTTCGCTTCAGTAGCAATTTCAAGTTGCTCTGTTGAATACCGGGAACATAGAAGAGACAGGATGGACCATCACGATGACCATCATGACGATGATCATCATGATGATGAAATGCACCACTAATTTATAGTGACCAATAAAACATCTAACTAACAAAAAACAATAATTTAAAACAATCAAAAAATGAAGTATTTAAGAGTATTAGTATTAGCCATAGTTGCTGTTTCCGCATTCGGAAGCGCTGAGGCACAAGTGCGTGTAGGCGTAAATATCGGCCATCCGTATCACCACCGCAGAGTTGTTGTTGAAAGGCATCATCGCTGGCACCGCGGATATCACCGCGATGTGGTAGTTGAGCATCGCCGTCCATAATATAAGAGGCCCCCTGAATTTCAGGGGGCTTTTTTGTGGGTTAATATTAGATAATCTTCTGTCGCTGATTGTCTTAATTTTACGCGCTAATTACCTTTCCTTTTATAAATTGCAATCATATTGATTAGTTATGCATGGAACCGGTTTTATAAAAGTGTTTTTGATCATTGCAGCGTTAAGCCTGTTGCTTGATTGGTATGTTTTTTCCGGCTTAAAAACATTTACCGCAGATTGGCAATCAAACCGGTTGCGGCAGGTAGTATTGTATGGTTTTCTTGTAATTTCAGTAGGTGTAACACTACTATTTATATTAGGCTTCGGCAGTTTTAGTACTGCCCGGGGAATGACGCCATTTCACGAATGGGTGTTAAGTTTTTTTCTCACTATTTTCTTCACTAAATTATTTTTTATCATCATTTTATCGCTGGGAGATTTAGGCCGATTTATAGTTGGTATTGTTAAAAATATATCAAAACCAGCTGGCCAAAGCAGTCAGCCATATTTTCCCGCACGGAGAAAGTTTATAAGCGAAATTGCCATACTGGTAGCCGCTTTTCCGTTTACCGGGTTTTTATATGCCATGGTTAGAGGTAAGTATGATTATAAAGTGCATCGGGTAACCCTGCATTATGACGATTTGCCGGATGCATTTGATGGATTTACAATCACCCAGCTTTCGGATATCCACTCGGGTAGTTTTGATAATACAACTGCCATGCAGCGTGGTATTGACCTGGCGCAGGCTCAAAAAAGCGACCTGTTTGTATTTACCGGCGATTTGGTAAATAATGCCGCATGGGAAATAGAACAATATATTCCTAATTTTAGTAAGCTCAGGGCGCCTTATGGGCAATATTCTATATTGGGTAATCACGATTATGGCGATTATATTCAATGGGACAGCGAGCAGGAAAAAGCCGCTAACTTGGACAAACTGAAACAACATCATAAGGATCTGGGCTATCGCTTATTATTGGATGAAAATGTAGTAATAGAAAAGGGTGGGCAAAAAATATCACTTATTGGCGTACAAAACTGGGGCAAAGGGTTTATAAAAATTGGCGACCTGGATAAGGCTTTACAGGGTGTGGATCAAGGTGCTTTTAAGCTATTATTATCGCATGACCCTACCCATTGGGAAGAAAAAGTGAGATATAATCCTGCCAATATTCATTTAACGCTTTCCGGCCATACTCACGGCGCTCAGTTTGGGGTAGAAGTTGCGGGGTTTAGATGGAGCCCGGTACAATATCGTTACCTGGATTGGGCAGGATTGGTGAATGAGAAAGATCGTTACCTGTATGTAAACCGCGGTTTTGGTTTCCTGGCATTTTCCGGTCGTTTAGGTATATGGCCCGAAATAACGGTGATCACCTTAAAAAAGAAAACGGCTTAATTCTTCAATACCATTACAGTTGACGGAAAATTCCTATCATCAAACATTTCTTTTAAGCCGATGACCTTGCTGCCGGTATTAAATAACATGATCTGCTTAGTATCATTTTTGTAGGCGGGCCATGGCAGGTTATCAACAGATGGATTACCTGTTTTAATAAAAGCGACCCAGGCCGCATGCATCGTAACAGCCAATTGTCTTTTTGCCGGGTCGTTCATTGCTTTTGACATAGGCTCGTACCATACAAAAGGTAATTCTTTTGCATGTGCTGCGCCCAACGGATCATTAGCATAATCAAAACGATAAAGATAAATGGGAACATTACTATCAACCAGTGATTGTGCCCAGCGATAGGTGTGCATGGTGTACATATAGTTAGTAAGTACTTTAACAGCGGCGTCATACGGCGATAATGCAGGCAATTGCTTCAAATAATTGCTATAAACCATTGGGTAATTATCTGCAAACAAAGCTTTAAGTATGGTACTGTCGGGCGCTTTAAGTCCCGGGTCCCTATCCATAAATAAGGTGGCTTCGGTGGCATTTGTGCCTATCAATGCTTTTATTTTCGGCAACTTTTTGTCGGCAGCGTATTGATAAGGATCGTTATTAATAACTACGCCGTCATTAACCGGACCAATAAATAATAGCCCGGTAACCCCTTTGCCTAATTCATTTTGTGCTTTAATTAAAGCTTCCGCCGGCACGGTTAGTAGTTTGGCGGCATCGTTTTCGCTCAAATGCAATTGCTTTAAAAGTCTTTTACGAAAATTTGTCGCCGTATTTAAATCTCGCACACATTGTACAGAGCCACTCTCGGCAATATATTGTTGAAACAGGCCCTTTGATTTTGGCGATACCAGTACGGCACTAACCATTTTTGCACCTGCAGATTCGCCCATGATAGTCACCCTTTCCGGGTCGCCGCCAAATGCCTCAATATTCTGCTTAATCCATTTTAGGGCCATTATACAATCAGCAACGCCATTATTCCCTGACCCTGCATAATCTTTACTGATATCATCCAGGTAGGTAAATCCTAAAACACCCAGGCGGTAGTTGATAGTAACGGTAACTATATCATCTTTATCTGAAAAAGCGTGACCGTTTTGCCCTTTACCACTGCCCGCTGTCATACTGCCACCATGTACCCATACCACTACGGGTCTTTTGGTTTTATCAATTTTGGGCGTATAAACATTTAAGGTAAGACAATCTTCCGAGCCGCCGGATGATTGGGTGGCAATTGCACCAAATTCAGTAGCGGCTAAAGTGTCCGTCCATGCAGCATGTTCTTTTGTAGGTTTAAAACGCAAACTACCAATAGGCGGGGCAGCATAAGGAATGCCTTTAAATACAACAATGCCATTTTCATTTATGCCGCGAACGTAACCTTTATTGGTTTTAACGACGGGTGTGGTACTTTGTGCATTGCTTAAATCAGCCGCAAGTAATGAGATACTTAACAAAAATAATGAACAACTATTTTTAAATAATTTAAACATGGCATTTTATTTAGACAAGCTAAAAATAGGTAATAATAGATAAGTAAAACAAATTACTGCGCTTGAGCTTATATAATAAACAATATGCCGCGTTATGTCAGATAAACCTGTAAAGAATGACCAGAGCCGCCAACAAACCTTGCGCGAAAACTGGGAGGTAATGAAGCCTTTTGTGCATTTCGCTTTTAAAGCGATGACGGTAATAGGCGGGGCTTTAATAGGTATTATTAAATTACTGCCTATGCTGGCCAAAACTAAAGCACCGGCGTCTAAAAGCAAGAAGATTATTAAAATATAACTTCAGAAAACCATATATAAAAAGGGGACGCATTTTGCGTCCCCTTTAATTAAACTTATTAATAATATATTATTTCACTTTACGGGCCAAATGTTTAACGCCGTCGCGTTTTGCTTCACGCACATCCTTTTTTAAATCCTTACGATCTTCTTTAATAGCTTTCTGTTCGGCCTGTGCACCGGCAATATTTCCGCTTTTAACATCCGCTTGTTCTGCAGCCTTATCAGCTTTTAGATTGGCGACAGCAGTTTTGGTTTCTTTCACATCAACAGCCTTAACTTCTTTGTCGGCTTTTTTCACAGGATGTGTTACTCCTTCACTTTTTAACGTCGCCGCATCAGCTTTAATATCAGCTTTATCGGCTTTCGCGTTGGCTATGTCTGCCTTGGCAGTAGCCATGTCGCCCTTTTTAATGGCTGCTTTAGCGTCGGCCTTTTGATTGTCATAGGCCCGTACATCTTTACGCAAGTCTTTCATTTGTGCTTTTTCAACAGGTGTAGCCGGAGTAGTGGTGGTTTGAGCGAAGGCGGCTACTGCGAATAATATCCCGGTAACCATTAATGCAATTCTTTTCATAGTTTTAGTTTGATTGTTTTGTGTAACTTAAATCTTACATTAGGACGTTATTAATAATATATGGTTTAATATAAAAATAAACATTTTATAATTAAACTATAAGCTTTTCATAGCGTCATATGGCCGTACCAAATTTAACCTGTTTATGATCCCTAACTTTTACAAAATCTTGTTTGCTTCGCTGTTAAGTAGTGTAACCACCATAGCATTTAGTCAAAATACACATACTGACACCACTAAAACTAAATCAGATACAACCCGCACCATCAAAAAATCGTCATTTAAGATTGGGGTAGATTTTGTAAATAATAACGTTTTTATGGGGCGTACAGATACTACAATTACGCCAGTTATTACACCTAATTTTAAGTACACACTTAAATCTGGCTTATATTTTTCAGGAAGCCTGGATTTTGTTACCAATCGTAAAACAAAAAAACTTGATGGCGGTAATGTAGCGATGGGATATGATTTTGATCTAACTGATGATCTTTCGGGTGGTGTATCTTTTACAAAACTATTTTTCAGCAAAACAAGTACGCAAGTAAATTCAGCAATAAGTAGTACAGTTAATGCTAACCTTGACTACGATATAAATGATATTATCACGCCCTCAATAAGTGTAGATTATAATATTAATAAACAGGGCGTAAATAATGATATAAACCTTAACCTGGGTCTTTCACATGATTTTATAGCAGAAGGGGTATTTGGGGATAAAGATATAGTCCTTATTTCGCCAATGGTGGTAGCAAATACAGGCACTCAGAATTTTTATGATGGCTATATCCAACGAAAAAATTTAAAAAATGCGAAACGCGCTGCAGCACAAACAACGTTGCTTAATGCCTATTATGCCAGCTTAAGTGAATTTAAAGTGCTTGATTATGAATATTCTGTCCCGATGGAATATAAAACCGGTAAAATTATTTTTCATTTTACGCCGACTTATGCAATAGCCGAAAATCAATTTAAATCGGCAGCTGTGGTAAAAGCGTTGGGTTTGTCAGCTCAATCTTCGGTTTTTTATTTTGAAATAGGTGTGGCTCTTAAATTTTAAAAGTCATGGTAAAGATTTCTGAAAGTGCTTCTTAGTCCAAAAGTGAACAATGTTGTTTTTTTGTTGCCGAGGCTGCTTGATTCATCGCGATACAGGGCGCCAAGTTCGAGCCTTAAGTTAAACTTTGGATTTAACAGGTAAGATACGGTACCTTCTGCATAACCCAATTTAGCATTTATTCCCCCGCCTGCATAGGTCAAACTGTTTGCTACTGATGTATAGTTTGGCGGCATAAAAGGAAGGTTTAATAGCATCCCCGTATTTTGCCCTAATGTATTTAATTCATAACGGGCATAGTTAAGCTGACCTTGTAAATCAAACTTACCTATTGAATAATTTACAATGCCCAATAACTCACTAAAATTTGTACCGAGCGGATCGCCTAATGGTTCTGCGTATTGTGTATAAGTAGTAATGGCCTGGCTGCTGGTATAGGTATTGGGTTTGACGGTATTATACTCAATTAAGTAATTCAAATTGTTAACCTTAAATATATCAGTTCCCCGCATACCCAGCTGGTATCCATAGGTGGTTGAATTGGTGTTGTTTGAATTATAACGGTCAACAACAACCTGGCCGTACAGTGCGGTTTTATCAAATATTTTATACTTACCGGTAAAACCACCCAGCGTATTATCCGGTATAGGAGATGAAGGCCCCAGTGAGCCCAACAATATAACAGGGTTAACGTAATTAATATCAAAACCATGGTAATTTCCATAATCGTCAGCTTCTGCTGCAATTAATGCGTTGAAAAGGCCCAGTGATAACCGGTTGGTTACGTTCCAGTCCAGGTAATGGAACATGCCCCATTTTCGGCGGTTGCTGCCAAATCCGTCAAACTTTTTGGCCCACTCGTCTTCCATATAGGCCCACATTACCATATATTGTACTTTGCCCAGGTTTGCTGTTAACCGCAATAAGGGATAAGGCGCGGCATAATCCGATAATAATAACGACCGATACCCATCCCCGATAAATGTTTGGTCTTCACCCAATGTTATGTTTAATTGCTTAATTGGCGTATAGGATATGATAGCGGTAACATACGACCAATCTTTGGTGTTTTTTCCAAAACTCCTGTCGTATGATTGGCCCGGTATAAAATGGTAATCATTAACTATGGCATCATAATAGGCCGGGAAAACGCCCTGATCTTCATAACCACTGGTATAAAATGAAAATTTGGTCCCAACAGTTCCGCCAAACTGGTAACCCCTGGTATTAAGATTTGTAGTTTTTTTGCCTGATATATCGCGTCCTAATTGCAGATCGGGCAGATAATCGCCATAAAAAGTAAACTCACTGGTTTTTACATCAAACAAATGCTGGTTAAATAGTATGCGCGACAGCCATGATTTGCGACTGCTGTCAACACCTAATTGCATCAAACGGTTATACCTTGATGTTATGGCGCTATCCATTAAAAAAGGCTTCAGCGACGTATGAAGTGAGCTTTTAAACGAATAAACATCCGCATTAAACTTTTGGTCCAATTGATAGGAATAAGGCAGATATTCAGACTGTGCTAAACTTACCTGTACAAAAAACAGGACTAACGCAAAGAAAGATAACAGAAATTTAACAGGTAACGGGTAGTTGCGACGCATAGACAGCAAATATAGTTAATTAGCGAATAGTGACCAGAGATTAGTTAATTTGCATAAAATTTACCGTTAAACTAACCAACTAATCCCTAATCCCCAATTAACTAATCTCTAATCATGTTAATTTCTGTTAAATTTGTTGAGCGTATACATTTATATTAAAAAATAAGTTATAAAAATTCTGATATTAGCGCGGCTAAATAAAAACCATATATTATTATCAATGCAGTACAAAAAAATCAATAACCTTTTAGGCTGGCTTTGCTTTGTTATAGCTTCAATCACCTACATTTTAACCCTAGAACCATCAGTAAGTTTTTGGGATTGCGGCGAGTTCATTTCCTGTGCATATAGGCTACAGGTGGCCCACCAGCCCGGTTACCCGGTATTTGCCATGTTGGGCAAGCTATTCTCCTTGCTTTCTTTAGGCGATGTTACCAGGGTACCGTACTTTACCAATATGGGTTCGGCAATAGCAAGCGGGGCAACTATCATGTTCCTGTTTTGGACCATAACCGCATTGGCTAAAAAGCTCTTATTAACCAACCGCGACGAAGTTGTAGATAACGCAAAAATTACGCTGATAATGGGCGCCGGTTTAGTTGGCGCATTAGCCTTTACTTATACTGATACCTTTTGGTTTTCGGCTGTTGAAACCATTGTATTTGCGCTTTCATCACTTTGTACCGCTATTGTATTTTGGGCCATATTAAAGTGGGATGCTCATGCCGACGAGCCCGGTGCCGATAAATGGCTGATATTTATTGCCTACGTAATTGGCTTGTCAATAGGTATACACTTGCTTAACTTACTAACTATACCTGCGGTAACATTTGTTTATTTCTTCCGCCGCAGTAAAAATATTACGGTTAAAACCGGCCTTATTGCTTTCCTGATCAGTATTGTTATTTTGGGTACTGTTCAGTTTGGTATACGGCAGTTCACTATCAAGTTAGCTGCGTATTTCGATTTGTTTTTTGTTAATTCATTAGGTTTTGGCTTTGGCAGCGGAGCTTTTGTGTTTTTCGTAATACTGATTGGCCTGTTGATATTTGGCATTATATACAGCATACGCCATAATAAAGCCACATTAAATCTGGCGTTATTATGTGCAGCCTTTATTTATTTTGGTTACAGCTCATTTGTATATATTCCTATCAGGGCAACTGCTAATACCAACCTTGATAATACCCATCCTGATAACGCTTTTACCCTTAACAGTTACTTGAACCGTGATCAGTATGGCTCAACGCCATTGATTACCGGGCCATATTTTGATTCGAAAATTGTTGATCAAACTGAAGGTGCTAACATATATCGCAAGGGAGAAAAACAATACGAAATTGCCGGTAAGAAAACAGATTATGTTTATGACCGCACAACTATCTTCCCGCGTATGTATAGCCAGGAAGGGCAGGACCCGCAATTTTACCGTCAATGGATGCAAATGGGCGATAAAGATAGCCCGACATTTGCTACCAACCTGGGTTTCTTTTTCAGCTGGCAAACTTACCAGATGTATTTCAGGTATTTCTTCTGGAACTTTATAGGTCGTACAAATGATATGGACGGGCAACAACAAATGTTAAACCCGCTAAGTTTTCATGGTTATGTAGATGGCGACTGGACCACCGGAATTTTTGATGGTGGTAAACACTTACCTAAAACTGTAACCAATGGCACCACTTACACACCATTGTTTGCGTTGCCATTTATTATTGGTTTATTTGGGATGATCTATCACTTCAACCGCAAGAAAAAGGATGCTTTAATAGTGGCTTTGCTATGGTTCTTTACCGGCCTGGCAATTATTGTATACGTTAATCAGCCATCTATACAACCACGCGAAAGAGATTACTCTTATGTAGGTTCGTTTTATGCTTTTGCCATTTGGATAGGCCTGGGTGTAATTGCCATTGCGGAGTTTATACGGAAAAAGTTAACGGCACAAACCGCCGCCTATGGCGCGACTATTATTTGCCTTTTAGCGGCACCGGTAGTGTTAGCCAAAGAAGAATGGAAGGCTCATGACCGGTCAACCAAAATGACGCCGCATGATATGGCTTATGATTATTTGATCTCGTGCCCGCCAAATGCCATTTTGTTCACTTATGGCGATAATGATACTTATTCTTTATGGTATGACCAGGAAGTGGAAAACATTCGCCCCGATGTACGTATTGTTAACCTGAGCTTGTTTACCGGCGACTGGTACATCAAGCAAATGCAACGGAAAATGAACATGTCTGATCCTTTGCCTATTACTATGCCTTTTGATAAATACAAAGAAGGTGTTCGCGATGTGATCTATTATAACGATGCAAAAATTCCGGGTTATATCGACATCAAGGAGTTGTTTGACTTTATATCTTCTGATGATAAACGTGCTATGGTGCAATATCAAAGCGGGGAGTTTGGTAATTACCTGCCAACAAAAAGCATCAAGATTGGCGTTAATCCCGAAGAAATCGTAAAAAATGGTGTCGTATCAGCCGATCAGAAAAATAACATTACCGACAGTGTTAAGTTTAAATATACGTCCAACTATGTAATGAAGGATAACCTGGCCATGTTTGACATACTGGCTCATAATAACTGGAAAAGGCCTATTTGCTTTACCGTTACGGTGGGTGGCGAAAACATGATTGGTTTACAGCCTTATTTATATAAGGAAGGCTTTGTTTACCATTTGATGCCGCTTAAACCGGATACTTCTGTTAGGGACCAGTTAGAAAAAGTTAATGTGCCGGTGATGTACGATAATGTGATGAATAAATTCAAATTTGGCAAGTTTAAAACTGCTAAGTATTTGGATCATGAATCAACAACCATGTTCTACCCGGTAATGATAGCTACCTTCCTTGATCTGGCTCAAAGCGAGATCAAAGCCGGCCACCCCGAGCTTGCATTAAAAGTACTGCACAAATATGATGAGGTATTGCCCGACCTGGATATTGATATTCGCACTGCAGACAGCAAATACTTTATAGCGCAAACAGCTTACCAGTTACACGATACGGTATTGGGGGCAAAATTAGCAACCAGTATTGATAATTACCTTGTTGACCAGTTAGACTATGATTATACCTTATTGCAAAGCAACAATGGTAATTTAAATCCACGTGATGTAGGGTTCAGCCTGCAAATCATCAACAGCATGGCTGACATGGCCAAAGAAGCTCATCAAACAGCTTTAACTAATAAATTGCAGGCACAGGTTAAAGACTACCAGTCTAAATTTGGCGGGTTGTTGGGTGCCGGACAATAACAGCGGCTAATAGATTTATAAAAAGGGCGATCTTAATTTTAAGATCGCTCTTTTTATTTTAAATAAAATTGCAATATCTCGTTTAGGTAATTAGCTTTACTACTCCAATTAAGCCTTAAATAAACCAATTTACTAAATTGAATGCGTATGAAAGATTCCCGTCGTGATTTTATTAAGAAAACTGCAATTGCCGGTACTGGCATGCTGGTCTCATCCAAAGTGGCATGGAGTGCCCAAAGTTATAAAAGAATAATTGGTGCTAATGACAGGGTTAGGGTAGGCGTAGTAGGTTTTTCTGACAGGCATAGGTCTGCACATATGCCCAGCTTTATGAACCATTACAAAGAGCTCAACTTTGACGTAGTGGCGGTGTCTGATATCTGGAGCATCAGGCGTGCTGAAGGGGTGGCGGCCTGGAAGGGTAAAATGCAGCACGATATTGTTGGTTGCAGAAATAACGAGGAACTATATGACAAAAAGCTGGTGGATGCCGTATTTGTAAGCACTGCCGATTTTCAGCACTCGCATCATGCCGTTGAAGCCGTAAAAGCAGGCTGCGATGTATATTGTGAAAAGCCGTTCGCCGAAACAATGGAAGACGCGCGCGAAGCATTAAAAGTTATTAAAGCGTCGGACAGGATAGTGCAGATTGGTTCACAAAGAAGGAGCGGTACAAATTATCATGCTGCTAACGAATTTATACGCTCGGGCAAATTTGGCGATATAAAGATGGTGGAACTTACCTGGAACGTAAATCAGCCCGGCAGATGGCGCAGGCCCGAATTGGTAGCCAAATTAAAACAGGAAGATACGGATTGGAAGAGATTCTTACTAAATCGCCCATATGAAGCATTTGATCCAAGAAAATATTTAGAGTATCGTTTATTCTGGCCATACTCGTCAGGCTTGCCGGGACAATGGATGAGCCACCAGATAGATACGGTACATTGGTTCAGCGGGTTAAAACATCCGCGCAGCGCCGTAGCCAACGGAGGAATTTATATGTGGAAGGATGGCCGTCGCAATTGGGACACCATAACCGCTGTATTTGATTATGGCCCGGCAAATGATCCGGCTACAGGTTTCCAGGTATCATTTCAATCACGTATGGACAATGGCACAGAAAACCCTGCTGAGATTTATTATTCAAACGGTGGCGAGTTGAATTTGAATACCAATAAAGTTTCACCCAAAGGCGGTTTGACCGAAAAGATGGCGGCCGCTATGAACATGAAATCTTTCTTATTACCGGAGATGGATTTAGCCTCAACTGAAAAAGTGGTGGTTACAGCTGATACCGGTGGTGATACGTTAACATCCAACCATGTGCGTAACTGGATGGAATGTATCCGCAGCCGGAAACAACCCAATGCGCCTGTTGAAGCAGGTTATAGCCATTCAATTGCCAATATCATGACAACTGCCGCTGCGCATACCGGCTTACGGGCCACGTTTGACGAAGCAACGCAAGAAGTGATGGTTGGAGGTAAAGTGTTTAAGTATTAATCTGAACCACGATTTATGGGATTAAATAGATACCAGGATTTTAAATCTTAATAATCCTCAAATCCCATAAATCATGGTTCAGACAAAAAAAGGGCGGGCATCACTGCCCACCCTTTTTATAAGTTACTTAAAATTTATATTATTCTTCCGGTTGATCAGGTGTACCAACTACGGTATAAACCTTATTACCATTATTATCAGTAGTTGCTTTAAGATAAACATCATCAGGTGTTACAAATAAAGTTTCACCGTTGATCCTTATTTTCCGACTATCGACTGGTAATTGTTGTATCAAATCGCCAATCCTCGCTACCGGATGTGTGCCTGGGGGAACATTTGCCGCGCCATTATTTCCAGGGTCAACAGTAACTTGTCCGTTACCGTTATCACCGGTGTCTAATTGTCCGTCTTTTCCGGCTACCTGGTAGGCAACGCTGCCATCATCTTTAGTTATAGGCAAATAATACACGCCATTTAACTCATAATATTGCTGGCCATTAATGGTTATAGGCTGTGCACCTGAAGGCAATGAATTAACCGCGGCTCCAATTGGTGGTTCAACCACAGTATATTGTCCACCATCATAGTTATAAAAATAACCATTACTGTAGTAAAATTGAGCGTCGCCCCACCAGAAAGGATAGTAACCATAAGGTAAAAACCCGATACGGAAACCTAAACGAGGGTAATATAAGCTGCCGTAAAAGCCACGGTTATAAAAATAACCACCGCGCCTAAAACCGGCACCGCCTATATATGCACGGCCACCCACGTAAGCACGACCGCCTACATATGCTCGCCCACCTATGCTGCCACGAACAGCAACATTGCTACGGCCTGATACATAACCACGACCGGCGGGAGATGTTGCATAACTACGACCTACACTATTGTAAGAACGACTACTTTGAACCGCAGTACTCCTTTGTACAGATGAACGTTGAGGTGCTACACTGGCGCCACGTGAACCTGAAAAGGACCGTCCGCCTGAAAATCCGCCCCCGCCGTGGAAACCGCCACCGCCACCACCGTGAAATCCGCCACCACCGCCGCCATGACCGCCGCCACCATGGCCACCATGTTGTGCGTTAGCAGGGAAAGCTAAAAACAAGCATAACAGGCCACTCAGACCAGTTAATGCGAAATATTTGAATATCCTTTTCATAATGATTTAAAATTTGCTCAGCTTTTTTATCGCTGTTATTAGTATAGACTATAAATTTAGAAACGGTTTAATGCCCTAGCAAATATTGTACAAAAAGTGAACCAAGATTACGTATGATTGACAAAATGTAAATAAGCTGACCGGTAAGGCGGTTTATTTACATTAGTTTTCTATATGAGCCGCTCACCAAACAAAATTTGAGCTTCTCACCAAAACTCACCGTTTGTTTTACCCCGACATTTGTCTGGTAATTAAAGCAAACATAAAATGAAAAAAGTAATATTGGTTACCGGTGCTTCCGCCGGTATGGGTAAAGAGTTCGCCAAAGAATTGTTAAATGATGGCCATATAGTTTACGGGGCCGCCCGCAGGGTAGATAAAATGGACGATATCAAGGTACTGGGTGTAAAGGTGCTTGAAATGGATGTGACAGACGATGCATCCATGATTAAAGGCGTTAATGATATAGCTAAAGCAGAAGGCAGGATAGATGTATTGATTAACAACGCGGGGTTTGGCTCGTATGGCGCTGTTGAGGATGTTTCTATAGATGACGCGAAGTATCAATTAAACGTAAACGTGTTTGGTGCTGCTCGTTTGGCACAATTGGTATTGCCGCATATGCGCAAACAACATTTTGGCCGTATTATTAATATAACATCTATTGGCGGTAAGTTAGCTTTGCCACTGGGTGGCTGGTACCACGCCAGCAAGTTCGCTTTGGAAGCACTGAGCGACAGCCTGCGCAATGAAGTGGAGCAATTTGGTATTGATGTGGTGGTGATAGAACCAGGTGGTGTAAAATCTGAATGGGCAGGCATTGCAGGTGATAATTTGTTAAAAGTTTCGGGTAATGGCGTATATGGAGCTTTAACCAGGCAGTTTGGCGCAATTATAAAGAAGACCGAAGCTAATAATGCCGAACCAATAGTAATTGTTGACCTGGTACGAAAAGCTATCGAAGCTAAAAAACCTAAAACCAGATACGCTGGTGGTTATATGGCAAAAATGGCTCTTTTTATGCGTAAAATACTGCCCGACCGCACATTTGATAAGATGATGCTGAGCCAACTGAAGTAATTAATTGGATATATTTGACTATTAAAATGGAAGATAAAACCCATATCCAGTTAAATAACCTGCTCTATTCCTGCGTTGACCAAAAACAACGGGGGAATGAGCAGTTTGTTCACGAACATGCTTTGGGATATGTGATATCCGGGGAAACCCGGATACAAACCACCGATGGTGTAAAAGTATTTGGAGCCGGCAATGTAGGCCTGGTGCGAAGAAATCAGTTGGTAAAATCGGTAAAGGTGCCTCCACCAGGAGGAGAATTTAAATCAATCAATATATTTCTTGACCAGGATTTTTTGCGTCGGTATAGTGCCGAAAACAAGCTGCCGCCTGTAGAGAAATATAGCGGCGATCCGATGTTTATATTACCGCCTGATCCTTACATAAAAGGTTATTTTGAGTCGCTGATACCTTATTTTGAAAATGCCATACAACCAAAAGCCGCATTGGCCGAATTAAAAACAAAGGAAGCCATTGAATTACTATTAAGACTAAGCCCCGGTTTAAAGAATTTTCTTTTTGATTTTAGCGAGCCTTACAAAATAGACCTGGAAGCCTATATGAACCGGCACTATATGTTTAATGTACCCACCGTTCAGTTTGCAAAATTAACGGGCCGCAGTTTGGCGAGTTTTAAACGGGACTTTGAAAAGGTATTTCAAACGTCTCCGGGCGTGTGGTTGCAGCGAAAACGATTATCTGAAGCTTATTACCTTATCCGGGAAAAAGGACGAAAACCGTCGGAAGTATATTTAGACGTGGGTTTTGAAAACCTGTCACACTTTTCTTACAGCTTTAAAAAGACTTATGGTGTTGCGCCTTCAATGATATAAATATTAATAATTAGTATTAACAGCTTCATTAGCTGTTAATCAACTGGGTTATTTTAACTTTCCGACTTTAAATATTGATTTTGAATTACTATTTTAGAAAAATAGTATTCACTTAATCAATAATTAAGCTATGATCCGCAATAACTCCGAAAACCAGCGAAGGAATTTTTTAAAAACTGCTGCTAAAGGCAGTATTGCCGCTTTATCATTAAGCAGCCTGGCTGCAAGTGCATTTGCCATTGATAAAGTTGTAGAATCGGCAAAACCAAACGAAACCATTGATTCAGGCATTAAACCCGATCATGTGGTACGATCAACCGCCGAAAATACAGTTTACGGATATTATGGATTTGATGTACCGCCCGTTGCTAAGGTAAAAGATGGTGACGTGGTCGAAATACAAACCGTTAACACTACAGGCGTTAGCCGCCGAGATCCGGAAGCTTTTTTTAAAGCTAATAATCTGCCAATTGACGAACAGGCGAAGGATATTATTGATATCTACAAAAACGTAAAACGCGAGCCATCTGGATTAACCGGGCACCTGCTAACCGGCCCCATATATATTGAAGGAGCAGAGCCGGGTGATACATTGGAAGTACGGATTCTGGATGTTGTTCCACGCAGCGGATACGGCGTAAACTCGGTTTGGCCAAAAGGCGGCGACCTTCCGGATGATGTAAAGACCAGCGAAAGCTTTGTTTATAAATATAAAATAGATAAGAAAAAACAAACGGCCAGCTTTAAAGAGGGCGTAGAAATACCGATGAAGCCTTTTATGGGCGTTATGGCCGTTTCGCCGCCACCCGAAATGAAAAGGGTAAGCTCTATTCCCCCGGGGTTTTATGGCGGCAACCTCGACCTGAAGCACCTGGTGAAAGGTACTACGCTTTATTTGCCGGTATCTGTTAAGGGCGCGCTATTTACAACCGGCGATTGCCATGCTGCTCAAGGCTCGGGCGAAATAAGCGGGGTGGCTATAGAAGCGTCTCTTACACTATTTGCAAAATTTATTGTGCGTAAAGACATGCATATTAAAACCGTTTATGCCGAGTCGCCAACACATTTAATTGCTATCGGGCTCGATCCCGATTTAAATAAAGCCATGCAAAATGCGGCACGCGAGGCAACAGCTTTGATCATGAATGCCATGAATTTTACCTTTAATGAATCATTGTCCGTATGCAGCACAGGGGTTGATTTTGAAGTGACGCAGGTAGTTGATAAAACTTTCGGTGTAAATGGCATGATACCTAAATCAATATTTCCGGGTAAAGATTTTCAGTATTGGGGATAGATAGCTTAACCTAAATTTATATGATATGAATCCTAAACTATTATTACGCATCGCCGCTATATTGATGTTGCTTCATGCGGTGGGACACACCATGGGAACACTCAACTGGCAAAATAATCCTGATCCGGCTGTTAGTAAAGTTGTACAGGGCATGATTAACCAGCACTTTGTGTTTATGGGCAGATCAAGCACTATTGCGATGTTTTATACGGGCTATGGTGTTACCCTGATATTTGTGTTGCTATTAATAACTGCTTTGCTATGGGTAGCCGGCAACCATACCGATAACCGCCCGTTAATAAATAAGTTATTGGCATTGCTGTTTTCGTTTTTATGCCTGTTTGCAGTTACTGAATTTATCTACTTTTTTCTATTTGCGGCATCATTTTCCTTCCTGGCAGCTGTGTTAACAGGTATAGCAATGATCAGGATCAGAAAGACGAATAGCCCGAACTAAATATGCCTGCATCCCAAAAGAAGTTAGGTTTATGGACGAGCACTTCGCTTGTAGTGGGTAATATGATAGGGGCGGGTGTTTTTTTAATGCCGGCTGCTTTAGCTTCTTATGGAAGTATCAGTTTATTAGGTTGGATATTTTCGGCCATTGGAGCGTTTTTACTCGCTAAAGTATTTGCTAATTTAAGTAAACTATTACCTAATGCTACGGGTGGGCCATATGCTTATACCCATCATTCGCTGGGCAACTTTGCAGGGTTTTTAGTAGCATGGGGATATTATATAGCCGTATCCTGTTCAAACGCAAGTATAGCTATAGCCTTTGTAAGTGCATTAAGTACATTTTTCCCGATATTGGCAACCAGCTCTGTTGCGGCCGTTGCAACCGCGTTAAGTACCATATGGCTGTTAGCATGGATAAATACTTTTGTAATTACAACATCGGGCAAGGTGCAATTGATAACCACTATTTTAAAAATCCTGCCGTTAGTGGCAGTATCTATAGGCGGCTTATTTTTTATCCGCATGGAAAATTTTCACCCTTTTAATAATAGTGGTACCTCAGATTTTTCGGCACTTACAGCTTCAGCCAGTTTTACATTTTTTGCTTTTATAGGTATTGAATGTGCTACCATTCCTGCGGGTAGTGTGTCAAATCCTGCAAAGACCATTCCCCGCGCAACTATGTTGGGCCTGCTGATAGCCACAATAGTGTACTTATTGGGAACAATAAGCGTGATGGGTATTATCCCGATGAAGCAATTACAAACATCGCTCACCCCATTTGCGGATGCGGCTGTTATTATATATGGTGCTAACGCGCGTTACTGGGTAAGTGCCGGAGTGGCAATAGCCGCATTTGGCGCGTTAAACGGGTGGACACTGATACGCGGGCAGGTGCCTTATGCTATCGCAAATGATAAATTGTTTCCAGCCATATTTGCTAAGAAGAACAAAGCCGGAATACCTTATGTGGGAATACTATTTAGCAGTGTAATGATTTCTGTATTTATCGGCATGAACTATACCAGCGGATTGGTACAACAGTTTAAGTTTTTGTTGACGCTTGCTTTATTATCTGTTCTTGTTCCTTATCTTTTTTCAACAGCTGCCTATATCATTACCCGGATTGAAAAGGTTAGTTTAAAGGCAGGTGGCTGGATAGGCGCTATTGTGCTTTTTGTTTTGGCGTTCGGCTATTCGCTATGGGCCATTGCAGGCACGGGCCAGCAAGCAGTTTATTTGGGATTTTTACTGCTGATGGCAGGTATCCCGTTTTATGCGTTAATTATTTATCGAAATAAAAAGGGTTAATTATAATGTCAGACTTACGAAGTTTTTAAACGGCGAAGCCCTCAATGAGGCCTTTGAAAACAAACAACCTCGAATTAAACTTCGTAAGTCTATCACCTTTAAACCGCAAACAACTGCCCCATATCTTTAAATGCCTTAAACTCCAGCGCATTGCCCGACGGATCTAAAAAGAACATGGTGGCTTGCTCGCCTACTTTACCCGCGAAACGGATGCCGGGCTCAATAATGAATTTGATATTGTGCGAGCGGAGTTTGGCTTCGAGTTTATGCCAGTCGTCCCATTCTAAAACTACACCGTAGTGGGGGATAGGTACATCATGACCATCCACCGGATTAAAATGATGCAAATTCTCATCCGCCGGGCGGGGCTTCAGATGTATCACAAACTGGTGGCCAAACAGGTTAAAGTCGGCCCAGATGTCGCTTGTTCTGCCTTCGGTGCAGCCTAAAACTTCTTTGTAAAACTGACGTGCTTCCTGCAGGTCGTAAACAGGCACGGCTACGTGAAAAGGTGTTAATGTGTTCATTCTAATAATATATCAACGAATAGAGATATCCGATCTAAACTACCAACTATTTGCTTTACATTCCCTTGTATTCCGAAATATGGGTAGTTTTTATACTCAGCAAAAAAGATTTGCCAACGCTGATCTTTATGCTTTTATCCTGCAACATGGCTTTAATCGTTTCGTCAGATTTTAAGGCTTCGTAAAGGTCACGCGCCACTGCCGATCCGCTTATATTGTTGGTCACCTTACCATTTTCCATAGTTATACTAAAGGTATAACCCGACTTCCCCCGGTCTCCTGCCGATTCAAAATCCTGTATATTCAATTTAAAGCTCTGCTCGGCAGTTAGGCTTCTTTTCAAATGCAAACGGATAACCGGAAGGTATCTTTTCCAGGTCATTAAATATTTTCTTTCCTCCATGTAGCTGGTAAAGGTACCATATAATGACGATGAATTTATAGATTAATGATTTTTTGATGAGTTACGACAAATAACACTAAAAACACCAAATAAAAGTTGTTGATTATTATAGCATTCATCCGCTTATTGCCACGTAACGATCCTGGGTTTGTTTTACCTCATCATAAGCTTCAATTTTTAATTGACATATACCTTATCAGAAATATTTTTTACAATTTCATCAAGCTCATTTACACTGGTCACGATGTAATTGAGTATAGTACGCTCATCCATTTCATTATTCTCGTGATTGTTGAACAGATCGATCAGCCCCATTATCCTGACGAGTGGCGCTCTAACTACGTGGGATTGTATCCAGGCAATTTCACGCAGCTTTTTGTTCTGTTCTTCAATCGCATTGACATGATTTAGTAAATCAAGGGTCAAATTTTTACGTTCCGTAATATCAACAGAAGAAATGCAAATACCTATTACCTTTTTGTTGTCATGTATTGGCTTTACATTAGCCAGGAAATGTTGATAAGAGCCATTTTTTTCGTATGTTGTTTCATAATCTTCAGATTGGTTTTCCCGAATTACGGCATCATAGGTGGCCTTTGAGTTTTCCCGTTTTTGTGGGAGCAGCATTTCAATTAAGTTTCCGCCTTCTTTGAGCTCAAAACCGGCAACATCAATGTATATATCTCTCATCTGTTGGTTAAACGCTACAATAGTATAATTTGTATCCAGGAGCAGGTAAGAGACATTGGTTGTATCAAATATCGATCTTAGATTGGCTTCTGACTTAATCAACTCATCATACATTGCTTTGCGGTCGGTAATGTTTATCATTGTCCCTATCAATGCAGGGGCGCCCCGGTACAATGTTGAACTGCCCAATATCTCATACCATATTGGCTTGCCGTCCTTTCGCAATATACGAACCTCATACCTTACCGTTTGGGCGCCTTGATTTATTCTGCGATCTATAATATCACTAACAAGTTTCAGATCTTCCGGGTAAATAAAACGATCATACGGTATATTGATAATATCCTCTTCTTTGTAGCCGGTCTCTTCCAATACTCTCGGGTTTACATATACAACTTTATTATTCTGAAGGATGTAAACGCCGACAATAAAATTCTCAACCAGGTTTTGGAACTTGACTTGTGACTCTACTTTCTCTGTAATGTTTTCTACTTGTGCCACCAGGTATATCGGTTTTTTGTCCTTATCCCTGACGATTGACACGTTAAGATTTATCCAGACGAAGCTTCCATCTTTATGGATATACCTTTTTTCGAGCCGATAAGTGTCCGATTTACCTTGTAATATCCTGTCCTGTGCCGCAAGGTCCCTCGCCAGGTCGTCGGGGTGGGTAATTTGCATAAAGGTCCGGGATAAAAGCTCTTTTTCAGTATAGCCCAGCATCTCGCATAGCGATCTGTTTACCTTCAGCCATTGGCCTATTGAGCCTTCTTCTATTGAGGTAAGCCCCATGCCGATAGCTGAATCTTCGAAAGCTCTGCGGAATCTATTTTCGGATTCGGCAAGGATCTGCTCAGATAATACCTTTTCGGTAATATCCTTGTAGCTATAAACTATTGCTTTAATATTTTCATCATGTAATAAATTACGGTAAGTCCCTTCAATATAGATATAACTTCCATTTTTGTGCTTTATCCTATGATTACGCTGAACAATTGCGCCCGGTTCCCTTATTTCAGTATAAAAAATATTATTGTCCTCTTCCCTGTCATCCGGGTAAATAAGCTCAAGGCCATTCATTTGTTGCATTTCAGCCAGTGAATACCCGAGTATTTTTTCAGCAGAGGGGCTTTGATATAATACCTGGCCATCGGGGTCCAATAGAACGACCGCATCTGAACTCGTTTCGATCAGCGTCCTGAAATATCTTTCGCTTTTGGCTAACTGTTCGGTCTTTTCGTCAATTATTTTATTCAACTTATAGGGCTCTTGCATTTTCCTATAAGCTAACAGGGCAGCGATAAATGAAAATAAGAGTCCCAATCCGGATAACTCGTATGGAAATTTGCTGATAGTATATCCCCGGCCGTAAGACACACGCAACCGCCAATCTCCTTCAGGTATATTTAAGTCAACATGTTCACTTTTAACCTCCGGTTTTGAGTCAGATAACAAAAAGTGTGAGGTCTGTTTATCATTTGCTTTCAGCAGTTGGTAAATGAATTTGTTTTTGTCTGCTCCGGGTGGCTCGAGCGTCTTTTTTATGGCCGGCAACCTCGTTAATACCGTGGCAACAGCTACTACTTTGTTGTCCGTAATAATGGGTACTTTTCCAAGGATGCCTGTATCGCCAAATCTAAGGCGCCTCGGACCGGCAAAGTAGATATCTTTGCGTTCAATAGCTCGTGCTTCTTCCGCGTTGCGCACCGGGTCGGCGTTAACATTAGTGCCAATAGTAGCTTTATAGCGGGTATCAGGATAAGCATTTCTGACTATGCCGTTCTCAGTTATCTGCAATGCTTCAGCATAACGGCTGTTAAGTATTATCTGGTGTGCCACACTATCAAACTTCGCCGGAACACCGTATTGTTTATAAATAATTGCCAGGGTATTGGCTGCAGCGATATCATTAAATAAAATATTACGGAAACGGTCTTTAGCTTCTGCCGCTTCATGTACCAGTTCGGTCCACTTCGTTTCCTTCGATATCTTATATTGTTGGTAGGCCAGAAATTGTGTAAGCGTTATTGATATGGCAAATACAACAATAAATATTAATACGGGGCGCCTGGGCATATCAGCAATATAAGTTTAAACAAATCGGTTGTTGCCGAGGTAAAAGCACATCAGCGCGTATTTAATAACATAAATGTAATGGAAAATTAATTAATTTTAGTGAACAGAATTAAATCATCTATTTAAATAGTAAATAGTAAAAGAGCGAGGCGTACAAATAATTAGGTCCGTATTAAACAGCTTGTACAATATTAAGTATGATTATTTTACTCCGACCGAAGGCTTTTAACGGGGTTGGCCAGCGCGGCTTTTATAGATTGAAAGCTGACCGTGAGTAGGGTGATCATCAATGCGCCAATACCAGAAACAACAAAAACCCATGGTGATAAGGATGTTTTGTAATCATATTGCTTCAACCAATCATTCGAATAATACCATGCTACAGGTATGGCAATAAAACATGAAATAATAATCAGTATAGCAAACTCTGTCGAAAGCATTTGCCATAAAGTATAGGTGGATGCGCCCAATACTTTACGTACGCCAATTTCTTTTTTACGCTGCTCTGCAACAAATGAGGCAAGGCCAAATAAACCCAGGCAGGAAATAAAGATGGCCAGTATGGTGAAGAATGTTGCCAGCTTACCAATACGCTGTTCATCAGCAAACTTCTTCGCGTAATCTTCATCATTAAAACTATAACTGAAAAGGATGTTGGGATTGTATTTTTTGCATACTGCTTCTATTTTATCCAATGCATCCTTTACCCGTGCGCCCCTTTTTATAGCAATAGTTACAACACCGATCCAGTTATGGTTGGCCACGTAAACCATTGGCGCTACCGGCTTATAAGGCGACTCCTGGATCATATCCTTCACTACACCAATTACACGATAGTTTTTACCAGTATATTGTATAGTTTGACCCACAATATCCTGCTTCATGCCCACCTGCTTCACGGCTGTTTCATTCAATATCATGGCTAAGCTGTCAGTAGCAAATTGTTTAGAGAAATCTCTCCCTTCTTTCAATTGCCAACCTATAGTTCTGCCAAAATCTTCCGTCATATACATAAAACCAAACATGGGCGATGTGTTGGGGTCCTTGCCGGCCCAGTTAAAGCCGCCCCGCCACGCGCCCAGGATAGTAGTTGCGTCTGATGCCCCGGCCATATTAGCTACCATGCCGGTTGCCAGCATATCATTTCTTATCGCATTATAGTATTTAGGCAGATCCGGCGTGTCGCCATACATGGTTATTAGTCCCTCCTTACTGTAATTAACAGGCCTGTTTTTGGCAAACTGAACCTGTTTAAAAACAACCACCGTGCCGATGATCAAGGCAATAGAAAACGTGAATTGTGCCACCACTAAAACCTTGCGTGGCAACGATGCATACCTCCCTACTTTAAAGGTGCCTTTCAATACTTTGATAGGTTCGAACTTTGATAGGTACAATGCAGGATAGCTGCCGGAAAGCAAGCCGGTTACGCAGGTAAAGGCCAGTGTGCAAAGCCAAAATGTGGAGTTGAGCCACGGCACTTGTATATTTCTACCTGCAAGTGAATTGAAAAAAGGCAGCAATAAAATAACCAGGATCACAGAAAATAGATAGGACACGAAAGCCACCATCACACTCTCACTTAAAAACTGGCGGATGAGCTGACCGCGCATTGAGCCAACTGTTTTCCTGATGCCGACTTCTTTTGCACGCTTTTCGCTGCGTGCCGTACTCAGGTTCATAAAATTAATGCAGGCGAGCGCGAGTACAAATACACCGATGATGGAAAACAACCACACAAACTGTATGGGTCCGTCGACAGGTTGGCCATTCTTAAATTGGCTATACAAATGCCATTTATCCATGGGGTACAGGTACGCCATTTCGGCGCGACCGGGCCTTGCATTTTGGTGCACCGCCACCACGCTCTTGATCTTCATCGTTTCTTTGTCTATGTCAACATTGCCGGCCAATTGCGCATAGCAAAGCCAGGAACGGTTGCTCCAACTTGTGGCGGCATCGGCTACCCATTTTTCTGTGGTGACGTATTTTTTCCAGGGTAAGAAATATTTTATTTGATACGGCTCAGATAGCGTGGTGTTCGCCGCGAAATCCCTGAAAACGCCAGACACCTTATAACTTTCTTTGTTATCCAGCTTAATGAGTTTGTTCATCGGGTCGGTATCGCCAAACAAGATTTTTGCCATCGACTCGGTAATGATAATAGCGGAAGGATCAGTTAACGCATTGATGTTCCCTTTTAACATATCAAGCGAAAACATTTCCGGATATTTTTCTTCTACCCAAGGGCCGTTGGCCGAAATTTTTTTATTACCCACCTCAAGCACATGCCCCCAGGGCCACGTAGCCATGCTGACATTTTTAAAGTCGCTGGGATATTTAGTGCGCAATTCTTCTGCGATGGGCCTGCATACATTGGGTTCGATGTTCAATGTACCATCATCACTAATAGTAGTGGTCATTATCTGCGCAATCTGCTTATGATTGACAAATGAATGGTCGTACGTCACTTCATTCCATATCCATAGACCAATCAGCATGGCAACAGCCATACCGGTTGCAAGCCCCATCACATTGATAAACGAATACATCTTGTTTGTAGTCAAATTTCTCCAGGCGATCTTTAAATAATTTCTAAACATATAACTGCGGTTTAATTTTTCATTGGCCCAATTCGGCGGGCTTTCTGAACGCAATATTAACGGCTGTATTGGTGACATGAGGGCCAACTTATTAATTGGCCCTTCTTTTTTTAAGCAGTTCTTATATTCAACCGGGGTTTTGCCGGTTATCTCTTTGAAAACCCGGTTAAAAGTCCTTTTAGAATTAAATCCAGACTCGTACGCAATTCCCAGCAGGGTGAGATTGTCAAATGCCGGGTCCTGCATTTTCCGGGCAACTTCACGAACCCTAAATTCATTGATAAAATCGCTGAAGTTTTTTTCCAACCCCACATTAATGATCCGGGACAGATCATGCGGATGGATCATCAGTTTAGCCGCCAGGGTGGCCAATGTCAGTTCGGTATCCTCGTAAAGGCGGTTTGCCGCCACCGCCTCTTTTAGCCTGCGTCCTTTCTCCTTCGCATCCGACCGGTCTGTTATGGGCATGGCTAACTCGGTGCTGCCATCCAATTTAAGCAGTACTTCCGCAGCCATTCCGATTAGCACAAAAGCAATAGCGAAACAGAAAGCATCATTCAATATCGTTAACAGGCAGCATAGGCCAATCAGGGATAATGCCCGGTCCAGGCGCCTGAAAGCAAAACGCGGCCGGTCCATCAGCACGGGCTGCAGCCTGCTATAAAAATCTTGTATCAGCCGGTACGACAGGAATAAATAGATGATAACCAAAATTAAGGCCAGCCAGCCCGGCATCCAATATGCCACAAGCAAAGGACAAAAATGCAACAGGTCTTTCCGACTGAACCGCGGGTCGAGGCAGGTTAGCTGTCGTACATAAAAATACAATAGCGGCCCCAGCGCCGGTAAAAAAAATGGCGTAAGCCCACCGGTTTTCAATACGATTACTGCTAAGGCCGCACTTAAAAACAGGTTGGCTTTTTGATCCACTCTTTTTGCGAACCCTAAAAGCAGCGCAAGCGTCAGCCCTGCGAACAGGGTTCCCAGGGAGGCCAGGCCATACAGGCTAATATGGGATGTATATGGATTCAAGTAATTTAGATAGCCCAAACGTTGTTCCATATTTTCAACCTATTGATTTATAGAAAATTAGGCTATGATTAAAATATTGTGCTGTAACAGAACCGAACAGCTAATGTTCGGTTTTGAATTGCACATAAGGTCATTGCCCTTCCGGTTTTGTTGGTGTGGTCGCAAATCAACATAAAAAGCCGCTCTATTGTCATAAAGCGGCTAAAATTATTACATCATATTTCGTTTATTTGACCGTACCCATTTCTTCAACTCCTTTTTACTAAAATAAAGGCGCTTCCCCGGTTTGCTGAAGGGAATTTCGTTGCGGCTGACTTTAAAATAAATTGACGATAATGAAATCCTTAAAAATGCGGCCGCTTCTTCAATATGCATCAGGTCATTTTCACTTTCCTTGTTAGCCCTGGGCTCTGCTAAAAGTAATTCTATCCGTTCTATCTTCTCAAAAAGTTGACGTACCACTTCAGGGAGTTCATTAAAAGTAAATTGTTCCATAAATTACTCACTTCTTAAACTTTTCACCGGGTTAGACAACGCTGCTTTAATGCTTTGATAACCTACGGTAAGCAATGTGATCAATAACGTGCCCAACCCTGTCAATGCAAATATCCACCATGAAAGATCGACACGATAAGTAAAGCTTTTTAGCCAATTATGCATAAAGTAATATGCAACGGGTAGGGCAATGCATAATGAAATGAAGGTCAGCTTCACAAAATCTTTGGAGATCAATTGCCATAAGCCAAAAACAGTTGCGCCCAGTATCTTGCGTACGCCTATCTCTTTGGTGCGCTGCTCGGCCATAAATGATGCCATGCCAAACAAACCTATGCAACTAATGAAGATAGCCAACAGCGCAAAGAAACCAGCCAGCTTGCCAATCCGTTCCTCAGTAGCAAATTTTGTTGCATATTGGGCATCATCAAACACATAATAAAACAAGGTTGAGGGAGCATACTTTTTGCAAACCGTTTCAATCTTACTTATAGCCTGGTGCATGCTTACATTGGGGTTTATGCGCATATTGATATTTCCAAAACCATCGCGGGTGATGTAAAAAATAGTTTGATTTACAGGTTCGTACGGCGATTGCATCACCATATCTTTTATAACACCAATAATGGTAAGGTTTCTCGGGCCCACTTTTATAGTTTGCCCAAGCGGGTTTTTAAGCCCCATGTATTTTACAGCCGCTTCGTTCAACACCACCGCTAATGAATCTGAAAGATATTGATTCGAAAAATCGCGCCCCTCTATAAACTTCCAGCCAATTGTTTTGCCGTATTCTGTTGTTACCCGGATGTTATTCACAAAGGCTGCCATAGAAGGGTCCTTCCCCGCCCATGAAATATCAGACCTGCTGTTATTTACGTTGGTGGCCGGGCTTGATGATTCTGCTATCTCTGATACAACGCCGGCTTTTTGTAGTTCTGCGCGTATTGCATAAAAATGATTTTGAAAATCGTTGCTGGTCTCGGCCACATTTATCAAACCTTCCCGGCTATAACCTACCGGGCGCTCTTTTGCAAACTGCACCTGTTTAAAAACAACGATAGTGCCGATGATCAAAACAACCGATACCGTAAATTGCATAACAACCAACACTTTACGCGGAATAGCTGCCGCAGCGCCCGCTTTAAAAGTGCCCTTTAGCACCTTAACCGGCTGAAAAGATGATAAGTATAAAGCTGGATAACTGCCGGCGATAATACCCGTAAATAAAGTAAAGCTCAGGCAGCTTAACCAAAATACCGGGCTATCCCATAAAATGGATAAATTTTTACCTGCTACATTGTTAAAAAACGACATCATCAGCAATACCAACACTAAAGCAACAATAAACGACAATGCAGCGATCAATACCGATTCGCTATAAAACTGGCTGATCAACTGCCTTCTAAGCGACCCCACTGTTTTACGGATACCCACTTCTTTTGCCCGTTTTTCGCTACGGGCGGTACTCAGGTTCATGAAATTGATACAGGCCAGTAATAAAACAAACAGGCCTATAGTTGCCACCAGTTTTACATATTGGATGTTTCCGCCTGAAACCACACCATTTACAAAATTTGAATATAAGTGCCATTGGCTCATCGGATGCAAAAAGATTACCGGTTTAATATTTCTTTGTTCCTTACTAACTTTATTGAGCCTAACATTTTTTATTTTTTCGGACACTTTTGCGATATCAGCATGGTCAGCCAATTGCACCAGTACCTGGAAAGAATTATTGTCCCAATTAGTTTCCACCGGTTTTATCCAGCTTTCTGATGTGATGTAATAATCCCAGGGGCCTATAAAGTCCATATTGGCAAAACTTGTATTGGCAGGCAATGGCGCATAAACGCCGGCCACTTTAAGGCTGCCCTTACTATCTATCTTTATGATCTTACCCATTGCTTCCTGGTTGCCAAATAATGCTTTTGCCATAGTTTCAGAAATCAACATAGACGAAGGATCTTTTAATGCGTTCCTGCTGCCTTCAAGCATCTTCAGTGTAAACATATCCGGCGCTTGGGGGCTCATATAGCTGCCCGTAAATCCTACCGTTTTATCACCAACATTTATAACATGCCCGTTTAACCATGCCGACATGACTACATATTTAAAATCTCCCGCGTAGCTTTTTCGCAATTCTTCACCCATGGGGAACGGCATTGAAGAGTTTGTTCCAACTATTCCGTTAAAGGTTTGGTTTTGCATCACCTGCGCTATGCGGTCATAGTTTTGATGATATTTATCGTAGGATAATTCATCCCATATCCATAAACCAATCATAATAGCCACGGCCATGCCCATACCCAATCCACCGATATTAATTAAGGAAGATGTCTTATTCTTAATAAGGTTTCGCCAGGCTATCTTTAAATAATTTCTAAACATATAATTGCGGTTTAATTTCGAAGGAGCCCAATTTGGCGTACTTTCTGAACGCAATATTACCGACCTATTTGTCGGCCGGAGTGCCAACTTATCAATTGGTACCTCTTTTTTATATTCCGCCGGGGTTTTGCCGGTTATCTCTTTAAAAACACGGTTGAAAGTAGTTTTGGAATTGAAACCCGATTCGTAGGCAATTCCCAGCAGGGTGAGATTGTCAAATGCCGGGTCCTGCATTTTGCGGGCAACTTCGCGAACCCTAAATTCATTGATGAAATCGCTGAAGTTTTTTTCCAACCCCACATTAATGATCCGGGATAGATCGTGCGGATGGATCATCAGTTTAGCCGCCAGGGTGGCCAATGTCAATTCGGCATCCTCGTAAAGGCGATTTGCTGCCACCGCCTCCTTTAGCCTGCGCCCTTTCTCCTTCGCATCCGATCGGTCTGTTATGGGCATGGCTAACTCGGTGCTGCCATCCAATTTAAGCAGTACTTCCGCAGCCATTCCGATTAGCACAAAAGCAATAGCGAAACAGAAAG
>Ga0207009_1014_pt1 | contig 30091 bp, 31 predicted proteins | sample Alteio_BWMinCont_81_FD_153479 | JGI IMG/M metagenome (GOLD analysis project Ga0207009, IMG submission 153479) | Enriched cells from forest soil in Barre Woods Harvard Forest LTER site, Petersham, Massachusetts, United States -... | ecosystem: Environmental > Terrestrial > Soil > Temperate forest >... | reverse complement strand
TTTAACACACCAGGCACAGGTTTTCCGGCTAATCGGATTAATGTATGCATTGCAACCTCCATCGCATGAAACTCATGCGCAGAGCGTAAAGAACAATAGCGGCTGAAGTGTGGCGAGTCACAGAGTGTTGGATTAGCTATATTATCTCCAGAATGGAGGAATGCAGCATGGCAACCAGAGATAAAAAATACTGGCTCTTTAAATCAGAGCCGGATGCGTTTTCGTGGGATATGCAAGTGGCCAAGGGCGCCAAAGGCGGCATATGGGACGGCGTGCGTAATCATTTGGCCAAAAAGAATCTTATGTCGATGCGTAAAGGCGATTTGGGTTTTTTCTACCATTCGAATGAAGGCAAGGAGATTGTCGGCATCGTCGAGGTCGTCCGCGAACATTACCCCGATCCCACCGCCGAACCGGCCGAGCCCTGGGTGGCGGTCGATGTCAAAGCCGTGAAAGCCTTTCCAAAACCCGTGACGCTCGCCGCCGTCAAAGCCGAGCCGCGCCTCGCAAAAATGTCGCTGGTCACCTCGGCGCGGCTTTCAGTACAGCCGGTGATGGAACAGGAGTGGGAGATTGTTTGCCGGATGGGCAGGGTGAAATAAGTGCAGCCATTTTACGAAATCGACATTGGTCTAATTCGACGAATTAACCATAAGCGAAGACCCGCTTGGTTTTTTTATGGCATCTATATTATTTATTTCTCCTAAACTTTTTCGCGTAGAGGAATACGAAAAAGAGCTATGACTTTGCAACTCAGCCGCGACCACCGCGTCGATATCGACACAACGTTGAGCCGCTTTCTTGAAATGAAGGAAAGCGACCGCGAAGAGATTATTCGCAGCATTGAATCCGGCATGTTCTGTGTTTTCGGCTATGGATCGCTTATGGGCGATCCGCATGCAGATTTCGATGAGGAGTTTGCTGCTTTTATCACGGGTCATCGGCGCGATGCGGCTTTCTCGGATCGCCATTTCCGCGGAACGCCGGACAAGCTTGGCATAACAATGGGGTTGGTTCCGACGCAAAATCCCGAAGATAGAGTCCATGGCCTCGTAAGAGTTGTGCGTTTTCAAGAAGCCGACGGCAGCAGCAATTATGTCGGCCGTGTCCGTCACAGCTTACGAGCGCTATTCAAACGAGAAACGTCATTCAATCCGATTTATGAATATCAGGCTCGAACTGCCAAGGTATTCGAAGGTGAGGTGCAGGCTATCAAAGACCGGTTTGGCGAGGTTACCGGGATTGTCTGCGGCACGAATATCGAGCATCCGCAATATATCGGTCCCGCCGTCGAAACACCCGACGCTAAACGCCTTTCGAAATGGCAAAAAGCCGCGATTATGGCCACTTCCATAGGCTCTGCAAACACCACTACAACGCGCCGAACGGGTATGGCTTATTGGCGTTTCGCCCTCAACGATCAATACCGGTACGCGGAAATATATGGCGTGCCCCCCGACCCGCATATCGTCGAGTTGGTGCAAATAGCCAATGCATTTCGCAGTATGCTTTCAGTTAGAATGCTCGATACTCTTGCTATTTGGGAACAGAGGACTCTTGAAGAACGTAAAGATTTTGATGACTTGGTTTTTACGGTAAACAGAGAAGCATTCGCTAGGGTCACCAACTCAGAGCAAATAGGTAAATTGTACCGCCAAGCACGGAGAAAAATGGGCCGCGGCGATCCATTACCCGCCGACCGGCTGGTTATTCTGGAACAAAGGATGCGCGAGTTGGCGGATGAGCCCAATATGACCGGTTAAGAAAGTTTGGGTGAAGTCGGGCTTCTACTGCTTTCCATGCGAGTTTGATAGTAACGATCATATTGCCGATAATTGTCGCGGTCGCGGAAATTGCAATTTTTTAGAGGCGGCTATGATGGCGGGATATTTTCGAAAAACCACCCTCCAAAAGCTTTTCGTTCGACCATTGTGATAAAAACGTAATCCGGCTTGTAAGCATCGATCACTTTGGCGAAGAGAACAGGCTCCATTGTGTCGTAGCCAAGTTGAAGCGTCTCCGTGAAAGTGGCCAGCATGAAGGGGGTTATGGCCCCGCCAAAAGAATCGTGAAGCCACAAAACTTTTTTTCGATTCAAGGCATATTTCGACTTGGTAAGTGACTTGGCCAGCAATGGGTATTGCGCAGCGGCAACCGAAGGATCGTTGGCGGATACTGCAGGCGGTTTTGTGTCAAAGTCACTCACCTCGGTTTCAATCGGGTGTCCGCTGACAATCTCGATGGCAACTTCTCTATCCCGCAACATTTCCTTCATTCTCAGGAAATTAGCAATGTCGCCGGCGTTGCGATCTTTGATATTCGAAATACGCACTTGCCGGTCGGAAAGCCAGCGAAGCTCCTTTTCCTTGCGGCCAACTTCCTTTGCAAATGCACGAAAAGCCATCCAACCCCCGAGGTTATTCCAGTGCGAATCCGTTTTGTAGTAAAGCGACTCTGAAAATTGAGATTTTGCCGCTCTTAAGGCTGGTCTGGCGTCAACGAAGATTTCCTGGCTATCGTTGGCTAGCAACGCATCAATTGCAGGGTTGGCGGCAGGCCGCGCCCACTCTGGAGAGAACTCCGGATAAATCGAATCCTTGTTAGGGCCTAGCATCACTTGGTAGAGACGAACGCCTCTATGCTTTAACCACTCATCCCACGCTTTCGCCGCAAGATCGATTTTCCGGGCGGACTCCATATCCCCGGCGGTTGCCCCGTAACGCGCGACAGAGATCGTTTTTTCGTACATATCCCCAAGATAGAGCCAGCCGTTTTTTCCTATCACCACCTGAATCGGATTTGTAGAGATGCCAAAAGGATAAAAAGCGCGATTCCAAAATGGCAACGCAAAGTCGATGTCATAAAGCACAACCCTGCTCCACCATTTTTCTTTATCCGTATTGTGTATATTTCCCAGTCCGAGATTGATCGCCGGAACAATTGCCAACACAAGCAAAGCCGTGCAAATGAATGTGAGTGTGTTTTTTTTCATGGCCACCCTGTTTAAAAATTGAAGTAAAGAAATATGGAACTCTTCGTTACCATCACGGAATACATTGCGATGGAAAACAGCAGAACTGCTCCCGATAATTTTGCCGTATTCTGGCCACCCATCATGAATTCGAAGGAATTCTTTTGGCTGATGATCCCTAACGCGAACACGATTGCAACGAAGCAGAGTGTATTCGCGGCCAAGCCCGCGGGCAGCGCTTTTAGGAGATAATCGGAAAACCACCCGCCCCATGCGAGACTGCTGGTTGGTATGTCTATTACCCGGAAATTAAATAGCGAACGAATGTCCATCATTCTGTGGATGACTCTAAGCGCATCGAGAGGGGTCTTGGCTCGAAAAAACACCCAGGTGATATTGATGAAGCTAAATGTGAGCAACCATGCCGCGGGCTTCGGCATGCGTAAGCCCAGCCCGCCCCATACCCGATGAACGACAACCGCAGCGCCATGCAAGGCGCCCCATAGGACGAACATCCAGCTGGCGCCGTGCCAGAGCCCGCCCAGAATAAAAGTCGCCATAACATTCAGGTAAACGCGCGCATCGGAACCGCGATTCCCCCCCAGGGGGATGTAGAGATAATCGCGAAGAAACCGACTGAGCGTCATGTGCCATCTTCGCCAGAAATCCCGTATATCAAGCGCCTTGTAAGGAGAATTGAAATTGATCGGCAGCCAGATGTTAAACAAGAGCGATGCTCCTATCGCCATATCGCAGTAGCCGCTGAAATCAAAATAGATCTGAAACGTGTACGAGAGGCTGGTGGCCCAAGCGCCGAAGAAATCGAGGGCCGTTGTGCCGTCGAACCCGGCGTCTGCCCACACTGCAAAGGTATCTGCGATGATCGCCTTTTTAAAAAAGCCGATGCTAAAAATAAACAGGCCAAGGACGATATTTCGATAGCGTATGCCCAGGTTCCAACGCGATTCGAATTGAGGCATCATTTCGCGGTGATGTAAAATCGGACCCGCTATCAAGTGAGGAAAGTAAGTCACAAACAACGCATAGTTGAGGAAATCGTATTCCTTGGCTTCTCCCCGAAAACTGTCTACCAGGTAGGCGATCTGCGTGAACGTAAAGAAACTGATGCCCAATGGCAGCAATATGTGTGGCAGGGCATAGCCGGTGTTAAAGGCGGAATTAATATTATGTATCAAAAAGTCTGTGTACTTGAAATATCCAAGCAAACTAAGATTGGCGGCAATACTGCCAGCCAAAACAAAAAGGCGCGAAAACCGGGAACGGTCCGATGCGGGGCGCGGAGAAAGGCCGGTGCCGACAGCATAGTTAAAAAACACCGAGCCCAAAAGAAGCGGCAGGTAAGCAATGTTCCAGTAGGCGTAGAAAAAAAGACTTGCGGCCACTAGCCACGTCTTGCCGGCGAGGATAAGCCTAAGCCGATTTAGAGTGAAGTATCCGAAGAACGCTATCGGTAGAAACAGCAGGATGAACTGAGGCGAGCTAAAAATCATCTGTTTGAGCTTGCGTTTATTTTATAAGGGCCACAAGTGGAAATAACTGGTCGGAGAGAGAGGATTCGAACCTCCGGCCCCTGCCTCCCGAACCGAGACACATATAACGCATACAGTGGGTTAGGACGCAAGGAGCGCTCCAAATATCGCACATTTTCCATGTTTTGGGATGGAGAATCTTACAGTGTAGGATTTAGAGAACGTGCGATTGGAGAGGATTGAGATTACTTAAGCTTGATGCAACCAATAAAAAATCTCGCTGAGCAAACAAGTTCGCATTTTTGGACCAAAATATACGTGAGGCGGGAGGTTCCTGATTTATTCCCTTTTTTGAGAAATCTGGGTGACTTCATGTTCGTGTAAGTTGTTTCCATTCGTCACTTGATGCGGCAAATCTCCATAGCACGATATCGACTGTACTGACTGCGTCGCCTGTCGCGTCGGCAATATTTTCGCATAGAATGTGTGGATCAGAAAAGTCTAGCATCTGTGCGATTTTGATTAAGTGTCGATCAGGTTTCGCGACCTCAAGGCCCAGATTCTTTCCGAGATGCCAGGACGTGATTGGACCGATGAACGGTAATACTTGCAATTGCTCAATTGGATTGCCGCATACTATTGATCTGAATTGTTCAAAGCCAATTTGATCGATATGATAAGCAATCGAAATAATGGCGTCGATTTTTCGGTGGTTTTTAAATGACGCTAATGCAGTAGTTCGGCAAAGGTTGGAATTTTCGACGATTGAAGATGAAGACTCCCAGTCACAGAAACATAATGAGATATAATTGAATGACTTTCTAACAACCGCTTCGCGAAATCCGCTACAAAGAATTACCCACGCAGCTTCGCATAGAAAATCTGGCTCCGTGAAATCTAAAAATTTCCGGCTTTCCTGCCAAATAACTTCGTCGGCGAAGCCTGCTAGATCGACAAAGCTTTTCGCTTTTCGATAAAAATCTAGAGCCGGTTTAAGGCTGGTCACCATTTGAGGTTTCCTCCGAACCGAAGTTATCGCGCCAGAGAAACTTAATTTTCGTCAACAAAATAGACGCACCCGGATGCCTATCAAGGTGACGGCTGATCGCAACTTTGAACTTATGACGTTGTTTTTGTTTAAGAAATTCAGTGTCAGGTATATTGGTACCGATTTTCTCAGCTAAAATGTACTTGCTCAATACACTCTCAGATTCTTGGGGTGTGATATTGCCGTCACGAAGTAGCAGCCTGCGGCATTCTTGCTTAACCTCTGAATACATTTGACAAGATTTTCGGTGAGCGTCGGCACGACCACGCCAATCCATTCTCATTTGTAATACCGTAAGGAAGAAGGTGGCTATGGAAAGAAACCCAATCCATATCGCTGGCGGAATTTTGCCGGGCGTTAGGTAATTGTTGATCTTAGGATCGATAAAAACGAGGGAGACAATCCAAGTCGAAGCCGCAAGTATCAAGACATCAAGAATGAATGATGATCTTTCATAACGATCCCTTAAAACCGAATGTGCAGAACATAACATATCCGCAACGTTTCGAACGCGTTCTAATTCTTTTCGCATATCAGTCATTGGATAGTGCTAATCCAAAAAGATCGTTCCATTGGGCAATGGATTCAGCCGCGGTGGCATTCAACATGCGTCGGCCAATTCGGCCAATGATGTGGCTAGCTGCTATGCGCTGCTCGCTATTCTCAGCACCCAAATAATCATCAACGTGTATCGACTGGCCGGTCTTATCTTTTATCGGAGACAAAACTAAATTTTTAGCTTTTTCGAAAAAGAATGGAACCATTGCGCTTGTAGTTTTATCGCCATCGTAATGCTTGAAGGCCGAAATCGCGAGACTTTCAATATGATACCCGCTCAGGCGCTGGGACTCTGGGAGATTTCCAATTATCGCTTTTGCCAGCTTGATAACGGGGATCAACTTCATACCGCATTGTTCATTGCGGCGTGTTAGAGCCTTTTGAAATGACTCCGGATCAATGACGTGAGACCATTCGTTTGGACGCCGCGATGAAGGGATGCGATGCCCATTTCCCATTTTGATCGCTGGCAGGAGTTGGATATCCATGTCATTTGGACATTCTGGACCAGACGGAAAAGTTACAGTTACCGCCATGTCCCCGTGGCTAACACGAACTTCATTTCCTAAATCTTTTTGTAGAATGCTCGCTAAATGCTGCAAGACTTCATTTGGCTTTTTGTTTTCGAGGCCGGTTTCGTTGATAAGCAAAAGTGTGTCGACATCACTTAGACCATCAACATAGGTATGCTTAGCAACCGAACCTCCAAAAAGCTGGTCTAGTGATTGTTCCAAAACGCCAGAGAGGCTATCTTCAATCGTTGTCAGCCGGTCGCGAACAAGATCAACGTCTCTTGCCAACTCTGACAATAATCCATTCAATGTCTGGGCCAGCGCAGCATTAAACTCCGCCGAGCTATTTTTTTGTTCGGCATCACGAACAAGTTTTGCAAGCCTATCAGGTGTCCTGCCGCCGGCAAAAGGACCACCGCTTCCACTACCGCCCATTTTCGCCTCCAATCTCTGTGAGTAGACTCCGGTACGCATCCTCAATAAGGTGCGGATGAAATTTGAAGTTAGCAAAATCATGCGTGCGGATGAAGTTCCGCATTTCCAATGTGCGGTCGGCTAGATAGCCTAAGTTATTTGACCAGCATTGCCCATCAACAAGATGCTCTCTTGTCGTAATTCCCAGTTTCAGCGCGCCGTAAATGTGTCTGTATATGGTATTTCCTTCGAAGTAAGCAAAACGGAGCCATGTCAGACCATCGAAAATATCGGCGCCAGCCACGAAATACATCGACGTTGTGACCGTATCCAGACTTCCGAAAACATGGATGGGCAGGTCAAGCCGTGCCTTCGTCAGGGCGCTACGCAGTTTGGCGATATTGGTCATTCGATGAAATATCGAATTTCCAATTTCCTTTTCTGTGACGCCGATAACATCAAAATCTCGAAGCAAGCCGACGTGTGGAAGAATGGATTCGACCTTTAACAAGGTTGCATCGGTAGTTTCAGGTTTGAGTAATACCTCGCGCATGATATCGGTGCGGCCCGGAGCCAATTGCCGAGCACGTTCGATTTGCTCAGGGACGGTTAAGCGCTCTTTCGGGTGATCGTAGCTGATAAATACAGTGGGGGGCAAAGCTGAACGCCAATCCGCTAATACCTGTTCGTGCATATCGCGCGTCCATTTTTTGGGGCGATGCACCTTTTCGCCAAGCTCCGATAGATCCATATCCTTCGAGGCCTCATAGCCGCCGCTATCCAAGAGAATTAAGGAAGGAAATGTAAAGGGGGGTGTAATCTTTTTGTAATACAGATCGTATGCGCTTACCAACGTTGGCCCATCGATAAACTGTTCTGCCCATTCGACGGCCTTCTTAACATCGACCGCAATTCCTTTGCTTGAAAACGATGGAACCAAAATTGGTGTTGCGGCGACTTCCTCGCCATTCAATCTAAGTACACGCCGGGCAGCGAGCACGAGTTCGTTTGGCGCTAACATTTCAACGCCTTCCGATCTTTACATGACGCGCACTTCCCGCAAGGCGGTTCCGTGCCGGATTCGCAGCTATAAGTTAGCCCCACCGGTAAATGCTTCAAGGTAAAATACTCAAACACATCTCCCTTTCGCCACATCAAAAATGGCACTGATAAGATGAGCTCACCAGAAGTGTGTTCAGCAATTAGCTGCTGCATTCGATGTACGAACGTCGGCGAACAATCATAATAGGGTGTACCTGCATGTATGCCCAACGCAAGTATTCCGGATGTTGCCTGTGCGAGAAAGACTGCGGAAAGGATGAGAAAAGCGTTGCGCCCAACGAGTTCGCCACTCGAAAAATTTTTCACGCCTGAAACGGTCACAACCTCAAGCGGAATGGTGAAATGTGCACATAGGCTTTTAACGGCGGCGCGTTCACGCTTTAATGCTGCCTGGCCGTAATCGACAAAAAGGGCTCTAGGTTTATGGCCCTGATCAATCAAGAAATTGGCGCATGCTGCGGAGTCTATCCCCCCACTCATCAAAACGGTCGTTTTTTGTTTTCTCATTTTATAAACCGATGGATGTCATCGAGTGACATACTTATACTGGAATATGGCGAAAGTTGTAAGGATGCAAATTACGAACGCTTACGAAAAGGGCTTAGAGCCATTTTCCCAGGTAGCCCCACGATTTTCTTAATTTCATCAATCCAATTTCTTAACCAATCCCAACGCATTTAAAATCGCAAAAACGGCATTCAGCGTTATATTGCCGCCCTGTTTCTCAAATTTAACAATAGTCGGTTTGCTAACCTTGGCGATTATCGCTAAATCTTTTTGCGTCAGTCGTTGCTGCTTGCGGCGTTGGATCGCTTCGTTTACGAGCGACGGCCAATCAAGCGGAAGGTTCCGTTCCATCTTTTACCTATCAGTTTAATGAGTCGTTCTTTAAGGCTATCGTGAACGTCTTTGACGTTTTCGATTGCCGTTTTTGCCGGTTCCAACCGTGTCTCGATTTCGGCAGTCATCTGCTCAAGCTGTTTATCGTCGATGCCGAATTCTTTGGCCAATCGGCGTAGATGTTTGTCCTTAAGCGATCCAATAGAGAAATCAGCAGCACCAGCAATTTTGAGAGCCAGTTGCTGATATTTCGGATGATAAAGCGCAGCGGCAACTTGATCATATATTGGGGTAAGCCGGAGTCCCTCTTGCGTATGCCACATGGCAAAGTTTTTTAGATGCATATCGGTGTTGCCAAGGATAATGCCAACGAGGATACGGCGCAGCAGACGGTAAATGTCAGCGGGCAGGCAGTCCTCGCGGCCCTTCATAAATTCGGCCATGTCGTTATATGCGCCGTTGTATTTATTTTCCGATTTCATATTGAGAAGTTGGGTAAATTCTTCGAAATGAAGTTTGCTGCCATTGGTGCGGTCAAATCTTTTTATTATCAGCGCCGGTTCGGAGAGTTTTTCTAGTTCGCGCATTTCCATTTCGACCACGTCTTCGTTAGGCAACAAGGCATGCGTGGCGATGGTCGTTAGGTATTCGATTTCAATAATGTCGGGTAAATGCGGCGAAGCAAATTTGGCGATATGCGTACTAACCTCACCACGCTTCGCAGGACGGTATGCGCGACTGTCTTTTACAACCGCCAGCTTAGGTTGAACGCCCGATAGTGAGGCGCGGCTTTGCAAAACGGCGAAATCTTTGGGATCAGTCGCGTCGATATCAAATTTTTTAAATGCTTCCGGCTCAGGGTCAACAATCGATACAGCACCCGCGCAATCGGTACCGAAGGCCAGAAGCAACTCAAACCTTTTCCAGTTACGTTTGCCTAAAGCCCGCGCCTGTGAACCTTCCATCCAGCCCTCGGCAACAAGATTGTCGAAGAAAGAAGGCATACCTGATTCATTGATTATGGGCGCGGCCTGTTTTGGTAACGTCACCGCAATAGCGGGTGCTACGCTCTCCAGATATGTTTTATCATAGGCAAAAACAAACCGTTCGCCAGGCTCCTCGCGTAAAGTACCAGCGTATTGGTCTTTGTAGTAGACTTTGCCCCAAAGAAGGTCTGCCATAGGCGATTTCCTAGTAAATTATAATTGACTATATAGCACAATATACTTAAAAAGTAAATTATAGTTTACTTTATATATGGCCTATGCGCGCAAGGACTTAGCTATGCACACTGAGGCATTTAAGCTGCTTGTATAGAGGCAAACTCATTCGGCAAAGCGCGTAACCATAATTCTAGTTTTCTCGTCGCGAGCACGTCGTCGAAGTTATAATCTAAAATGCTTTGTTTCAGCCTTGCGCGTCCTTGCGCCCCCTCTTCTAGGTATCTTGCAAACTGCACGATAGACCATTGAGAGCCGGAATCAGCTTCGTGCCATTGAAAATTTACTAAGTTTGGATGCTTGCAAATGTATTTGAGGCCATAACCGGCAATCGGCAAAACCAAACTTTCTTTCACTGGTTTCTGAATATCAAACAACGGCGATTCATCACCTAGCAGCCAAGTGACGACCGGGTGGCTCTCCATGTCGTACCTTTTTGCGTATAGCTCAATGGTAGTTTTTTCATGATGCGAAAAATGGGCCAAGATCAGATCGGGATATTGCCCCCCGTACTCGGAAACTTGCGCAAGAAATTGCTCCCAGCCGTCCCTATCTGAAGCTTCTGCATCAGTCCATATGTAATCGAAATCTGCCCTATCATAATTCGGTTTTAGGAATCCCCAGAGATAGACATGTTTCTGTCCGGATTCGGTTAAGGGGTAATCTTCGATATCAAAATGTATCCATGTGCCGCCGGGCAAAGTGATTTCACTTAGTTGGCGAAAATTGCCGTCCATATAGCTCTGGGCCTGTAGCACTATTCTTTGTTTCTTTTCGTGTCCTTTTAAAAAGGGAACGTCTGCAATGTTTTCCGGATCAGCAACCGACAGTTTTTTGATATCCTTATAGCCTTGCTCTTCAAGGCCAGGGGCAGCCCTCGATTCAAGGCCATACAGCAAAGTTAATTCGCCCTTGGATTCAAATTCAGGCTTACAAATTGTTTGATAAGGACATTCCCTGCATTTGGATTCACTGAATCTGGCGACCGGGGGAGTTTTTGCTCCCAAAATCTCTTGCATACTTGCGAGATATGCAGAAACTTTTTCGTTAGCTTCATCTCCAATTTCCATAATTTCGCCGGTGGCGAGATACGCCAGCGCGGGTAATTTGGTTTCCATAAGAAAACGATAAACGCCCAATTGAGTTTGGATTTCTATTTTGTCTGCATCATGAGCAAGTTTAACGTCAGCGGGTTGATAAGCACCCGAAGATTGGCGGATCAAAAAATCGGGCTTCCCGATGATATTCTCTTTGATAAATATTCCTTGGTATATGACATCCACACCGTCCTTCATCAGGGCTTTAGTATGTTCCTGTGAAGTAGCTTCAACCACGGTAAGAGTCTGCTTAAATTGCTCAAGATATTTCTTTTCTAGGCAATTGCCGTTTTCAATTATTAGCTGTTCAAATTCGCCTGCCTCAGTCTCAACGAAATCGGCCGGCGGGTTGTTGTCGAACCAGACACGCCGTTTGCATTTTCTCCACGACCTTGCATCGCTTGCCTGAATAAACATTTGGAACCGACCGGAGAAACTCAGACAGGTTCTAGACTAGATAATAATGCAAATGACAGCAATAGAATGTGATTATAGCTAGTGGGCCAACGTTAATAATGTCTGTTTCTTTTTGCCGGATATCTGCCTCGCGTCCTCATTATCCACCACCGAATGGTATGGCCCGTCGTATTCTTGGGATGTGCTAAAGGCTTTTACTTTCGTCGCTTTTGGCACGATTAGACCGAGCGTTTCCACCTGATTTCGTATGTTGGAATACGGCATATGCCCGGAAACCATGTTGCCTGGCCCGAACTTCCTGTACTGCCAGCCCATCTCCAACAAGTCTTGCATAATCTCCGGCTCGTTATTCATGTGAAGATGCAGAATGGGAACTGGGGCACCGAATTCGTGATTCAAAGGATTGATTGGTGTGCCTCGTGGAATTCCCCATAAACGCTCAGGGCTTGCCATCTCTTCATATGCGGTTCGGAAAAGAGACGTTTCAATTTCTTTGCGCATTTCCGCATCAAGGATTCGTCCGTGGCTTTGCAATCTCGCCCAGACGACGGGTTGACCGTTAAAAGTGGATGCCATTTTTTTAAAAACGACGACGATTTGTTGTTTGCCGTCTTCGCTCGACCAGTGCGTAAGAAAGCTATTTGGGTCTTTCGTTAGGCCCAATGCATCTCCTGAAAGGTCTTCTTTTATGACATTGTTTACGCCCCATCGCTTTTGCATCTCGGTAGGCAGCCCGTGTGTCTCTAGAACCGAGCTATTCCATTCGGCGGCGGGTACGGCACCATATTTATTCATTAAGTAGACGACTGGATAATTATCTTCTCGATGCTCGTTGTCGCGCCCGGCAAATCGCCAGTGTGGATTAGCGAGTGAGCGCAAGATTTGCGCACGGACAAAAAACGTGCCGGCGCCTGTGCCATCGGGAAGCTTTTCTGTCTTTGAAAGCTTACGAAACAGCTTGGCCTCTTCCTCATCAATGACCAAATCCTCGCCATGATGGATTGGCACAATCCGGAGCTTGTGATTTTCGTCCCATTCCGCGCCAAACGTCTGTACGGTGGTCGCTAAACCGATAATCTTGATGGGGCTGCATGCATCGTGAGCCGCGACCAGAAATTCGAACTCAACATCCTTTGCCTTTGCAATGCGTAATACGGCCTCTAAGTTTTCTATCGGAAATTCTTCCCCATGCACGGCACCCAAACTGCCGAGAAATTGAGGGATAGCCGCTTTAAGAAGTGTTTCATGCTCTTCGTTGTTCGGATCAAATTGAACAATGCCAGCCCGCAGCGTGTTTGCTACGGCTATCAAATCTTCATATTTCAAGCCAAATGGCATGGCATTAAGCCTCGTAAAAAATTCATTCGCTTACAAAACTTGCTTCACAAACAAATAAACTAGTCTTCCGGATGCAGCGTCAGCATAAGAGTGTAATCCGGGTCTTTGACGATTTCGTTGCTTTCGTTCAGATGATATTCACCCAAACGCGCCACTTGTAAGTCGGCCAGCTTCAGAGGAACCGATCTCTTTTTGTCTGAGCCGTGCAAATTGATAACAAGCCCTTCATCCAACGTTGCGCGATCAACAACACCGTGAAATTGTTCACGCGAAATAACTGAGCCATCCGATTTGGAATTCGTGATGCCGACAAGAATATGCTTCCCGACAAGCACCTTGGCTTGCTCCTCGGTTACATCCATCATGGGTTTTGCAGCAGCACTATTCATGGCTTACTTGCCCTTACCCTTCTTCGGCGAAGAAGCATTCCCCCAAAACTTGTCAAACTGCTTCGCATAACGTTCGGCCAGCAGCTTCGAGTTAATCGAAATCCATTCCCGCTTATGGGTGGATTCGTACATCGGCAGAACCACGTTATCGCCGTAGAGATAAAACGGGGCTAAGTCGGCATCGTTCTTGTGTATCCAACGATAGGTGCAATAGCTGGCGGGAAACTCGTTATCGCCTTCGGTAGTCAGAACCTTGGCGTCCAGATCGTCGATGAGTTTCATACGGGCCAAATGAGCTTCGCCATATGCGTCTGCAAAAGAGAGATTACCGCCATCGCTAAGGTTGAACTGGCGGATACGGCCCCCATTCTTGAGGGTGAGATAGACATGATCGAGGAATTGGCGGTATCCAGTCTTGCCGCTGAAAACCCGGATTTCCTGCTGGCGCATCTTGACGCCATCGCCTTCAAGAAACTCCACACCATGCTTGTCAAAGAGGTCGGCAATACGGAATAGCGAGTTTTCCTGCGGCTGCACCAGATCGGCTTCGATCTTGCTGATGGTGGCCGGGGTCATGCCGAGCTTGTGGGCCAGGTCTTTACCCGTCCATTCCAGCAATCCCCGTGCGGCGCGTATCTGTCGTGCAGTTATCATGATGCCCATTCTCCCTCAAAAACGCGGTTATTTCCACACCAACATTACTTTCAAACCAGGCCAAAATGACGAAAACGCAATAATCTTATCCCAAGAAAGTAAAAAAGCCATTTACACCCTGCCAGAAATCAAGGATATTGACAATACAATAATAATATTATCGTTATGAAGTAATTATAACGATAATGACCAGCAACTAACCATTTGAAAGGAGACGAATATGCGGAGAAAGCACAGTAACAGAGGGCGCAATTACACGATTCGCACCGGATCAGCCCCCACCAAGGAACGCCGCCGCCAGAATGGCGGGGTCACGTTCGATGTCATCGACCGGGACTATCACAATAGAATCCTCGTAAAGCGCTATAGAGCGGTCTGTGAGTGCCCTTTGGACGCTTATGTGGAGACGAAAGCCATAAGCGTAGCAGAGCACTGGGCAGGGCTTAAATTCAGGGAGGCTTACTTCCGGGCCGTATTATGCCGGAGAGCAGCCTATGACCGTATAAGCCGGTACACCCCCAATTCAGACCCGGTTCCCGGCGAGAAAGTGCTCAAGGAGGCCTATCGTGCAATGTCCCCCCACTATAGGGCGGCAGTTACCGATATTTGCGGCCACGATCAACCGGCGAGGGACGAAGTTAAGCTCGATAAACTCAAAAAGGGCTTGGGACAGCTTGCTTGCCACTGGAGAGCGGCGACAGCGCAAGTTATTGAGCGAAGCTAGTATAATTATTATTCATTACTTGCGTAATATAATTATCTTGCATTCGATGTACCGCGAAAAAGTGGATTCTCACTGCATATAGTAGGGGGACTGTATGAAAGGCAGGGGGTGCGGAAATTGCCAGATTTAAGCACGGCGTAAATTAATCATTGATGGGGGTAGATAAACGAGCCGACTGGTTTGCCCTCAATGGACTTACAGGTAAGGATTTAAAAAGTTCTGCATATGCTTCTAAACGCATTACTGTCCCAAGCTTATTGAAGACTTGTTGGTAAAATGAATGCCGTCTCGCAAAACTATGGAATTGCCGCATTCTGCTTCGCATGACATCTGAAACAAAAAAGACATTGTTTCCGTTTAATTTTGCAGGTCCGGCAGTTTGCAAAAGACACATATCTGCATAAAGACCAGTAAGTATGATTGTGTCCCAGCCACGGGCTTTTACGAAGGCGTTCATTGCCATCGGTGAGTTTTCGTCAACAATTTTTTTGCCCGTAAAAGGCGATGCTTCTTGTTTAACTACCAAATAATCCTGTTTCGAAATTGGATAGCATAACGGACTGTCAAGTTGTGCCTTGCCATCAGCGGTATCTTTTGCCCCATGCCGAGCCAAGAAATGGGGCGAATAGATCGCCTCACTTTTTCCCATAGCTATGTGGACGATAGGGATTTTGCCTCTCGATACGCTCATTAGCCTTTTAATATCTCTAATGAGTCTGCCCCGATGATAATCTTTTGAAGTATAGCTGATGGGGGTTTTACCCCGCGAATACCCAATCCATTGGTCTAATGCGAGAAGTTTGCCCTCTTCTTCATCAGTACCGGCAGTTAAAAATTCTTCCTGAACATCGATGATAAAAACGGCGGCTCTGCCATCAGAAACAGCTTGCCTTAAAACTGATATAGATAGTGCTAATTCAGTTTGTGACGGGCCAATATAATTTTTTTCAACAGGTATTGGAATTAATGACAAAGCGGCCGCTTCTAAAAAGGCCGTATGAAAAGGATCTGTGAATTTGTTTTTCGTCATAGTTAAACACTCGTTACGTGGAGCGGATATAATCGTACTTTTTATAATCAAACAAAGCGATATATTAAGCTGCAATACTTTCTGTCAATGCAACGGTGCACTCAATTAGGGCTGCGCCAAGGTTAAAGCTACGCGATGTAGCAGCCTGTCATGGGGCGTATGGTTCACTACAAATTGTGCCTCACCCATTCCAGCCCCTGGAATATAAGTATTTAATCTGCGGTTTAGTTGGCCCCATAGAAAAACAGCCTTATCTTCCTCGTCAGTGCCAGCCTCGAAGCTGGTTGCTAAATAGCGAGAAAGAATACGCATATCAGGTAGAGACGCATCTTCAGAAGGCAGCCTATTAAAATAACTCTCCAACTCGGGTAAATAGTGCCGCCCGATTTCGGCAAGAATGCCTTTAGCTTCTGGCGCGTACCGTTCGATGTTTTCAGCTTCCATAAATACAAATGAAGAGCCGAGCATCGCGAGGTGACCGCTTAAAAGATTCTGAGCCATATTTTGAACAGCGTATCTTTGTTGGTTTGAAGGTGGTTCATCAGGATGAGCAATTCGCGATGCGTTTAAAAGTTCATCCCACTCGTTTTGAAAACGCCGAATTATTGCTTCGTCTGGAGTAGTGGAAATCGTAAATTCAGTTTCAGACTTCTCTAGAAAGAAGCGGCTACAAAGAGCTTTTGCATTATTGAATATTTTCCACATCTACGATCTCTTGTCGGCCAGATTTATAGTTTCAGTCGATCGAAGTTTGGTGGCGATGGTGTCACTTGTCTATATATAGCAGCTGCATTCGCATGCCATTCTCGTACCGGCCACTCTTTGCGTAATTCATAATCATAAACGACGACATCTTCCCTTAATTGCTTCTGACCGGCAAAGTTGGAAACTTCTTCATGCCCTATCGCCGCATGTTCAGGTGAAGTTAACAGAATAATTTTCATCGAAACGTCCGTATGCCCAGCAGCTAATGATTGCTGTTGCAGTTGCGCCGGGAAGCAGGCGGGATTATTAATTCCCAATCCGTGCCCCATTCCATATACAAATATAGCTCGTTCATCCTTCTCGAGAGACGAAAAGCAATTTGCAGCCGAGAGAGCATCGGATTTGCCGTATCTCCGTGCATGAATGAGTTCTCCTGAAAGGTCTTGCCATTCTGTGACAAGTTGGGTTCGTAAGGAGAAGTCTGTTGCACCACGCCTTTTTAACAAATGAATTAGATTTTGGTTTGCTGGATCAGTAAAGCAGGCAAACAATACCCTTTGCTCTTGATATCCACTTTCCATAAACGTGAGAATGTCGTCTAAAATCATACAAAAAGCATGGCCACTCGATGCCTTCTTACCTAGTTTTGAAAGCGCTGGCCGCAACAGAAGTCCGCGAACCAAAGTCTTTGTCCCGTGTTTTTTTTCAAACGCAGAAACCGCCTCGTCATGACTAATTAATGAAGAGCCGATGGGGCGGACTGTAAAACCATTCAAATCCTTAGTTTTTATATCTGCAATTTTTTGTAGATTACGTTCCTGCTGCATTTCGATTATGCCGTATTGATGATTGGAAACTTCCTTGCCCCCCAATTCACGCAGATTGGCAATCGTCGCTAATTCAGAATCGATAGACGACTCATGGTAGTAACGATGAATATTGTGTTCTTGAAGTCGCTGACGGGGAGCATCATCCAGAAGCTCAACTGGTACCGTCATATTATGATTTTCAAGCAGGACTATATATCGCTCCGGCAAGGCTCCGATGTAATGCGCTAAAGCTTCGGCGTCGGATGGGCCGGGTTTTTCGATGCCTTCGGGAGAACCGCGTCCATGTATCGATGGTGACATTTAAACCCTCATTCAAAAAACTAATAAAATAATAAAAAGCCGCCGCAGGTTTAGCATACGGACAGCCCTGTTGTGGAGTCTTAAACTCAATTATCGAAATAACAATACAGTTAATTAACCACATTCGCCACGCTGGAAGAAACATGCAGCGCGGTGGCACATCGCTATTTGAATTCTCGAAAGGAGGCCAGCCTTGTCAGATGATGGCTCCTCCTTCCCATCCTTGGTTCAGCTTCAATTCCGCCGCGCAAAGGCATTGTGCAAACGTGGTGTAACTAGCAGCCACTTGAAGGATGATAAGTTTAAAAGCTCTGCGCAAGTTGCGGTGTCCGTCGGACAACCCGTTGTCGGACGGACACCTTGCGGGCTAAAGCCCGGAGATTCAAAGCCTTTCCGCATAACGGCAAGATTTTCGAAAGACGAGCGGGAAATACTTGTCGGACAGGCCGAAAAACACTGTCTGACAGTGAGCCAATTTATCCGGGTATCGGTGTTGGGGCCGAATTACGCCTCATCCATAGACCCGGTAAAACGGCAACTCTTGCTTAACGCCAACCGTGAGCTTTCACGGCAGGGCAACAACCTCAACCAAATCGCCAAGCATTTAAACGCCGGGATTGCATCGCCGGAACAGGGAGATTCCATGCTGGCTATTATCGCCCGTTCCCTGCTTGCCGCTCATAAGGCCGTTAGGCACGTCTTGGCCGAAGGCCGAAGCGAGGACGCATGATTATCAAAAGCCATATCAGGGGCGGTTACCGCGCGGCGGCCGATTATCTAAAGGATCAAGGTCTCAACGAGAAGATACGCCTTGTTGAGATCAGCGACCCATCGGCCAGCAATCTCGATGAGGCATTCCATAACATGTGGGTTGTCGCCAGCAACACGAGAGCCACCAAGCCGCTGCACCATATCAGCATCAACCCGATGAAGGACGAACGGCTGACCGACAAACAGGTTTTGGCCATCGTTGACCGGTGCGAACAAAAGTACGGCTACAAGATGTTTCACCACCAGCGCGTGATCGTCGAACATATCAAGGACGGCAGGCAGCACTTTCACGTTATCTGGAACCGGGTAAGCCTCATGACCGGCAGCACCGTTTGGCCCGGCCAGCACTGGAATAAATCCAAACAGGTATGCCGGGAGATGGAGAAGGAATTGGGCCTCAAACGCCCAATGCCACGCCGGGTGACACGGGCGATGAAACGCTTTGCCAGAACCGGCAGTATTAGAAGGATATCTGGTAGCCATTCTGCCCGTAGGACGCTTTCAGTACCCAAACTCGCACGACCGCAACCCGGCACAAGACAAAGAATATTGCTTCCACGCGTTACCGGAAGATTTGCAGCGCCGCCGGCGCCGTACAGACCGTCCAAACCGTTCATACCTGCGATAAGGCGCAAACGGCGCAAGAGAGGCGACCAGAACATACCGGACTCTGAAAAGATGCCCTTCCGCCGCCCGGAATGGGACACAGCCGAGCTAATCGCGTGGGCCTACGAGACGGGCAATTACGCTGTCCTGGCGTCGTTCGGAATCTATATCTCGCAGGATAGTTTCGAGCCATAATTTCTTGAAAGGCAGGCAAGCGGAGAAGTGACGTATCTACAAAGTATATGCGTCCGCCAATAGTTCTTTATGTCTCCGATTTTTATTTTCGGATCTACTAGAACGATAATTAGCTAGAAAATTTTTTTGTGTCGATGTCAGCGGCGGTCGATCTGTCGGATCACGATTTACAATATATCCAGCAACTCCGCATACTGAAAGCGCCGCAAAAGTAAGAGTAGCATAGATAGAATAGTGGCCGACAATTGTAAGGCCAGCTGCAACGCCAAAACCGGCCGCGGTCATACCGGCCCCAATGCGATTAAGCTTCAGATAAAAACGGGACTCATCTGGATCACGAGACATGTTGGCCTCCTGATTTGTAGTCAGAAAACCTAGCAGATTCACGACATTTTTAAAAGGAATAATTCATGAATGAATTTCGCATTCGTGCCGATAGCTTTGTGCTCAAAAAACGGCGCATCCGCATTTATCGCGTCAAGCACCAAGGCAGCGCCACCATTTTCTACACTTCGGCGGATCAGGCGCTGCGTTACCTCCGGCAAATTCAGGAAAGAAGATTACAGGCCCGGCAGGGCCGGTAATACCGCATCGCATGAGCGGCGCGGATTTTTAACGTCTAAACATGGAGAGCATTATGAAAAATGGCAGAAAAAATACGATCAGGATCGGCACATTCGCAGCCGATAAAAAAGGCGTCATGCACGGCAAGATTTACGGTCTTGGCCTCGGCGTAACACCTGTATTGTTCGAACCGCAAACCAGCAAGGACGGCAAAAGCTATTTCCGCCTCATCGCCGACCCCGCCAAGGAAGCCTACGAAATCGGCGCAGCGTTTCCGCGAGACAAGGACGGCATGGCTTATCATTCCGTCAGCATCGACTCTCCGGTTCTGCCCGCGCCTATAAGCGCAGCCCTGTTCCCGGATAAGGAAAGCAATACGTTCAACCTTGTCTGGAACCGGCAAGACGGAGAAAGAGACTTGCGGGCCGAAGCTACGGTTAACGTCAACGTACAGCCGCAGCATCAAACGCAAACGCAAACCCGGCGTCCAAACGGCCAGCAACAGCCAACGCCGTAAATCGCGAATTACCAATCCCGGCATCCCTACAGGGCCCTCGCCCTGTGGGGATGAATACAGATTAATAGCCTTATTCCTTGCTCAAAAAAGCTAATTCGCATAAACCGGTTATATCCGTTCACAATGTTTTTTCGCCAACAAGGGTAGCCAAACTCACATGGCAAAGATTGAAAATCTCATAGCCCAAATTCCAGACGAACGGCTTCGCAAAGAAATGTCTGTCGAAGTTAGGGCGCTAAAGAAAAACAAGAAATTTGGTCTAGTTTTCGAAGAGCATCTACCTGAAACCGTCAGACTTCCGAATTTAACAATAAGACCTGGCGAACTCGTAGCGCAAAAACGCGAAACGAGCGGTCAGCTTTGGCGAGTTAAAAAAATTCATAAGAATAAAGCAACATGTAACAGCCCTATTGAGGGATTTGGACTGTTTGAAAATGAAAACACAGAATTCCTCATTTCAGACTTGGTGGTTGTCCGTAATTTTGGAGAAGCAATCTATCCTTCGCTCGTACCCATTGATCGTGTAGAGCGAGGAGGTGCGGACAAGCCATGGCATGCCTTAATTAATGCTGACAATTTTCACGCCCTACAACTGTTGCTTTATTGTTACGAAGCAAAAATTGACGTTATTTATATAGACCCACCATACAATACTGGAGCGAGAGATTGGAGATACAATAACGATTACGTCGATAAAACGGATAGCTTTCGTCACTCGAAATGGCTTTCGATGATGAAAAAGCGTTTACTGCTTGCCAAACGACTTCTAAAACAGGATGGAGTTCTCATAATTGCCATTGATAAAAACGAATTACATCATCTACTCGTACTGCTCGAAAATATTTTTCCTGAATATGACATGACCAATATTTCCGTGGTGCATAATCCAAGGGGAAATATTACCAATAACTTTGCACATACGAATGAAAACCTCATTTTTCTAACCCCTCGTGGACTTTCTGTGATTGCTAGAACTCGCCGCCCCAATCAGCAGCCTAGGAAGCTAAGGCGTTGGGGGCATAACTCTTTACGCACTGTCCGAAAAACCATGTTTTATCCAATATATGTAAAGGATGGTGAAATTGTTCGCATTGGGGAACAGCCGGATGACGATTTTCATCCGACCGGAAAAAACGTCATTAAGGATAATCAGGAAATAGAGGTGTGGCCGATAGATCAAAACAGAATCGAGCGTCGTTGGAATTTCGGACTTGATTCAATTGAAGATCATTTAGAGCGAATTGTCGTCATTAAAGATGATGAAGATGGAACTATTGATCTCTTTCTCGATGCAGAATCTTCCGTTCCGAAAACGGTCTGGAATGAAAAATGGTGTGAGGCGGGCAAATATGGAGCATCACTTGTAAAACAAATCGTAGGCAAAGAATTTCCATATCCAAAATCTGTTTATGCAGTTCAAAAGGCAATTGAATTGGTCACTCGCGACCGCAAAGACGCAATTATTTTAGATTTCTTCGGCGGTTCGGGTACTACAATGCATGCTACATGGCTTGCAAACCGTAGCGATGGCAATAATAGACGCTGCATACTTGCAACGAACAATGAGGTCAAAGAAGCCGAACACAAGAAACTTCTTCGGGATGGCAATTTTCCTGGCGATGAAAAATATGAAGCTTACGGTGTGTGTGAATCTATTACATGGCCTCGTTGCCGAAACGCTGTAAACGGTGAGCGGGAAAATGGCGACAAGCTCGAAGGAAAATATCTTGATGGCGTGAATTTCTCGGAAGGATTTGATGAAAACGTTGAATATTTTCGTCTTGATTTTCTTGATCCTTCCGAAGTCGCTCGTGGCGATGCCTTTAAAGCAGTTTTGCCAATTTTATGGATGATGGCTGGTTGTATTGGTAAACGTGAAGACTCAAAAGGTTCTCTCCCGTGGTTTATACCCAAACAATCCTTCTTCGCCGTGTTGATTAAGGAGAAAGACTTTCTTTCGTTTCGAGAACTGCTGACAAAAAGAGGGGACATCAAATGGATATTTCTTGTTACGGATTCTGAAGAAAATTTTGGAATGATGCGGCGAATATTGGGGCGCAAATTTAGCTGCATTCAACTCTATAAAAGTTATCTCGAAACCTTTCGGCTCAATATGTCAGAAGCATTAGGAGAGGAAGGGATGGTATGAAGATCGAATTAAAGCCATTTCAAGAAATTGCGGCGCGCGAAATCATCACCAAACTAAATAAGGCAAGGGAAGATGTAAAATCGGGTGATTTTGAAGCAATTATTTTAGCCGCTCCTACAGGCTCCGGGAAAACGATAACCCTTGCGCAGATGATCGATTATACTTTTGGAGGAGGTGACGGAATTTCGGCCCGACCTAATACCGTATTTTTATGGTTGTCCGATTCCCCGGAGTTAAACATACAAAGCAAAAATAAGATGTTGGGTGCATGCGATGAGTTGCCCTTCCATAAAATGGTGACAATTGATAGCGATAATTTCAATGATGAATATCTGCTACCGGGATACTTGTATTTTATAAACACCCAATTGTTGGGAAAAGATAAGCTTCTGACTAAAGAGCCGGGCGATTCTAGAAGTTTTACGTTCTGGCAAAGCGTTGCCAACACCATAGCGCGAACACCACAGGACTTCGTACTCATTATAGATGAGGCGCACCGAGGTGCATCGGCAACAGACCGCAATCGCACAACTATAATGCAGAAATTTATTGTCGGTTCACCAACCGATGGGCTTCCGCCTGTGCCATTGGTTTTAGGGGTGAGTGCAACCCCCCAAAGATTTACAGACTTACTCGGCAATACAAATCGAACGCAACGGCCAATTAACATTGATCCGGAGGCGGTTCGCCTCAGTGGTTTGCTAAAAGATTTAATTCTCGTTCATATTCCAAAATCTAAAGTCGTTGGCGATTTAACATTGTTAGAAGATGCAGCTGCAACCTGGAAGCGATACACACAGGAATGGAACGATTACTGTGTCAAAGAGAAAGAGAAGGAGATCATTCATCCAATCTTAGTAGTGCAGGTTGAAGATGGAACTGAAAACCGAATAACACGTACGCCTCTGGAAGACGTTATTAACGTTCTTGAAAGACAAATGGGTACCTTAGTTTTAGACGAAATCGTTCACTGTTTTCAGGATTCAAGTGATCTTCAAATTTCTGGAAAAATCATTCGCAAGCTTGAGGCGTCACGCATTCAAGACAATCCCAGCGTGAAGGTTGTTCTATTCAAGACAGCATTATCAACCGGTTGGGATTGCCCAAGAGCCGAAGTGATGATGAGTTTTCGGCGTGCAGAAGACCCGACAAGTATTGCACAGCTAGTTGGTCGAATGGTGCGTACACCTTTGGCACGCCGGATTACCACTAATGAAGTGCTGAATACGGTTGAACTGTTTCTTCCTCACTATAATCGAGATTCTGTCGAACAGGTTTTACAACAACTGCGCAATCCATCTGATGGATTAGGTATTCGGGCTGAAACAACTGCCGAAACTTATTTGCGCAATCCCTCAATGACAAAGGTTTTTGAACATTTAAAAACGTTACCTACCTATTCCGTGAATCGTCTTCCTCAAATGAGTGAGATTAAGCGAGCAATGCGATTGGCAGGCTTACTTGTGTTCGAGGGAATAGATCAAGACGCAGATGAACGGATAAGAGAACATTTTCTTGATCATCTTAAAATTTTGCACGACAAGTACAATAAAACAATTGTTGATTGGAATAATATGCTCCGCGCAGGTGGAGAGATCGAAATTGATGTCACCCAAGTGGCCACGGGCCGTATGTCAATTACTGATATTAAAACTGTACGATTAACCTTATCGGAAGAAAATATCGAACAACTTTTCGATGCCTCTGGACGCCTTCTTGCTGCCGGTGAAGGATTACATCGCAGCTATTGGAAAAAATTCCAAAATCCAGAAAATCCTAACGAAGCCAAGCTGGAACTGATTGCAATAATGCGGCAACCAGAAACATTTTCATCTATGGAGAATTTGGCAGTTAAAGAATTCGATGCTTCCTGGAAAAAACATAAATCTGAGATACATAAACTCCCGGCCTCAATCCGAGCGCGATTCAATAATCTAATTCAACAAAGTGGTAAAGCCGTTGTTCAAGAATGGGAGTTGCCAGAACAAATTGTTGAAAGAAAAATCGGTGATTGTTGGCAAAAACACCTCTATAGCGACACAAATGGTAATTTTTACGCAGAACTTAACAGTTGGGAAGCCGAGACGTTAAAAGAAGCCATGAACGCAAAAGACTTTACCGCGTGGTTGAGAAATCTAGATCGCCGTGAATGGGCTATTTGTATTCCTTACGAACTCGAAGGATTAAAGTCATTTTATCCGGATTTTATCATTGTGCGTAAAAGCAATGATGGCTTAATCGTTGATATTCTTGAACCTCATGACAGCACTCGAATTGATGTGCTACCGAAAGCAATTGGACTCGCAAAATTTGCGGAAGAACATGGAAATAAATTCGGGCGCCTTATTATTTCAAGAAAGAATGGTAAGAATTGGCAGTATCTTGATATGAACGACAAGCTCACGAGAGAAAAGACGCTAAAGTTATCGCAACATAGTAGCTTGGAAAGCCTATTTGCGTAATTGAAAACATGTGCAGCTACTTCTTTTTTGCTCACTTACAGCGATCGACAAGCAATAATAAAAACGAGGTTTGGAACTCAAAATGCCAAATTCACCCGAAGATCCCAATCGTCTCTATCAATTGTTGGCTGACTATGCTCTTCAAAAGTTAGACCGGCCAGTTCCAAGTTCGCATATGACATTATTTAAACCAAATTCAGAAAGCTTGAATTACTATCAGTCCCTATATGTAGATCAACTCCATAAACCGCAAAATACACCCGTCAAAAAAAGGCCCGCGGACAAAACATGCCAGTATTGCGAGAAGTTTCATCTATCAAGTCTTAAAAATATCGAAAAAACTGCTGATATAAATTTGGGAAATAAACTGGAGAAATGCTTTCAAAGTTTTATCAATCAATATTTGAAGAAATTTAGCCCAGGACGAACTTGCGTTCGTGCAGATTTAGAAAACCTTCATATGCCGGATTTCAAAATATTGGACGCACAAGGAAGCGAAAGATATTTTTTTGAGTTCAAGGTAATTTTCAGACCATTCTTAAAAATCGCAGAAAAAGTTAACCCTGATTATGAATGCTACTCACATTCCCTAACTTTAGATGTGTCTAATGGAAAAAAATTGAGCAATCAACGCGAATTAGTAAATGCAATAGGCGTAGATAAAACTGCTTACGTTTATTGGTACGATTTGCCTTGCGTAAAAGGGATATTTTGGATGCCCGCAAAACGCGTTTATGCGCTGCATGACGAACAAACAAAATATAAACGAAAAGTTGTCAAAGGTGATCTCGATAACCAAGGGCAAATTATAGCTGCAGTAAATAAGATATATCTCCCACTTCTTGAGATGAAAGATTTTGTCTCCCTTCTCACTGAATTTCAAAAGTAAAGACTACTTTGGCGCTGACTTATAATGTCTTTTCGCGGGGGCGCGAAAAGTGGATCGCGCCGCCGTTGTGCCGCGTGAAGGACGCGGCGCGGCGGCTTGCTACGCGGGGCGCCGCTGAAGGAGCGGCTTCCGCTTCCGTGACCGCCGAAAAGGGCGGCCACAAAAAATTGCCGGCGAGCGTGGGTAAGAGCGGCAAGTTCAGCGCCTAATAACCAACACCTCTTTCTCCGGGGAGAGGCGTTTTTTATTTCTGGCATTTTTCAAAATATATAGGGAGGAAATCATGAAAAATGAACCCGGTTCAATACCGGCACGACATTTTACCGTTCAGACATTAGCGAAGCATTGGGAAGTTTCTCCCAGCCATATCTACAACCTGATTCATACAGGAACGATCCGATATTTGCGGATCGGCAAAGCCATTCGCATTCCCGTAATTTTTGTAACTGAATATGAGGAAAAATCATGTCAAGAAATAGCGACACTTACAAGCTTTGGCAGCACGCAAACGGAGTCTGGTACCTCACTTGGACAGAGCCGGGAAAAAATCGTTCCCTATCGCGTCGCGTCTCGACAGAAACAACAGATCGAAAAATTGCTGAACAATTCAGAGCCCAATTCATCGCAGGATTAAGCAATGCAGCACCGAAAGCGGAACCTACCATAGGCTGGTGCCTTGAGCGGTACCGCAATGAACATGGAGTGAAAACGCGCAGCTTGGAAACGCTCGATTATCATATCAAACCAGTGAAGGCATATTTTAAAGACCTCTTGCCAAGCCAGGTCACGAATAAATTACTTGAACAGTTTGCCAAATCCCGACCCTCGCATTTGTCGAATGGAACCATCTTGCGAGAGCTAAGCCTTTTAAGGGCAGCTTTGCGTTATGCGGCCGGGAACCGCTGGATTGATCCTGTTCCGACACTCCGCATGCCCGTTCGTAAACCGCCGCCGCGTGACTTGTGGCTCACGCGCGAGCAAGTGGCGACACTTCTTGAAAAAGCTAAATCGCCCCACATTCGCCTGTTTATCCATATTGCACTCTCAACGGCGGCACGATCAGGGGCAATCCTTGATCTAACATGGTCGCAAATCGATTTTGAAAAACGATTGATTGATTTCGGCCGGGGCTGGGGCAATAAACGCCGCGCTATCGTACCAATGAATGATGATGTGTATGAGGAACTTCAAAAAGCCAAGGAGCTTGCCCAATCCGATTATGTCATTGAGTTTTTCGGGAAGCGCATTCAGTCTGTAAAAGGCGCGTTCTGGTTGCTCTGTAACGATTGCCGCATCAAGGCCAGTCCGCACGTTTTACGCCATACTGCGGCCACCTGGCTCGTTATGGACGGGGTTCCGCTGCGGGAGGTTGCTCGACTGCTTGGCAACAGCGAAGCTATGGTTGAGCAGGTTTACGGCAAGCATTCGCCGGACTATTTGCGCCGCGCGGTCAATGCTTTAAGCATGAAAAAGCCCCCTATCTTACAGCTGTAAGATTTCTTCGAGGGCTGAAAAAACCTATCCCCTTGAAATCACTGGTCGGAGAGAGAGGATTCGAACCTCCGGCCCCTGCCTCCCGAAGGCAGTGCTCTACCGGGCTGAGCTACTCTCCGATCTTGTCCTCCGCGCTTCGGCGAAGGGAAATGCCGTGGAAACTCACCTTATAGCGGGCGGGCCGGGTTGGCGCAATAAAGGCTTGTCATAAGCGTTGGCGGCAAATATAGACGTAAAACAATGCGGCGTATATTGGGATCAACTTATGGGCGAGGGACAAGGTTTTCATGGCACCAAACGGGAATGTTTTGAGTTGGCGCAAAGGGTAGCCGATCAAACTCCGGGAAATGATATCAACGTCGCGCGGGCCGCGCTCGAAATTTTAAGCGCGTACGTTCGAGAGATGCGCGATAGAAGCCAAGAGTTTGACGGCATAATTGCGCGTTTCGGCCTCAAAAATCAGCATGAAGTACAGCTTTGTTTGGGCGAGGCCCAACGGCGATCCATAAGCGGGTCAACGGCACTGCCGGAATGGTCAAGGCTTCTCGCCATGCGCAGAGAGGCAGCCATTGCGCGTGGAGTCAATCCGCATATGGCATGGCGAGTTAATTATGGCTATAGCGAAAGATGGGGCTACGTGAGAAGCTTTGGCACATGCCATGCGTCCGAATCCCCCGCTCCACCGTAAACTCGCCACCCCTACCCTCGCGACACGAGCGATGATAAAATCGCGATCATGAATACAAACGCACATTCGCGGCCGCGCAGCATTGCCATTCCGACCGTACGGAACCTCGAAAATCAGGCGCTGTTTTATTTGAGCCGCTATGCGTCTTCAGAATCCGGACTGCGGCGCGTGCTGGAAAACAAATTGCGCCGCGCAGCGATGCAAAATCCTGCCTTCGCCAATGACGACGCGCTGCAAAACCAGTTGCACGCCGTGATCGATGTCATCGTCGAGAAACACAAAAAAACCGGCGCGCTCGACGATGCCGCCTTTGCCGAAATGAAAACTGCCAATTGGCGGCGCGCCGGGCGCAGCGCACGCGCAATCCGACTTCGTTTGGGCAAAAACGGCGTCGCCCGCGATCTCGTCGATCAAGCGCTCGATCAAAGCGCCGAAGGCGAAAATGCCGAGGATGCAGAACTAAAAGCGGCGCTGGCGCTAGCAAAGCGGCGGCGATTGGGTCCATTCCGGCAAAAATCTTCCGACGATCCCGACCGCAAGCGCAAAGACCTGGCGGCGCTGGCACGTGCCGGCTTTTCGCTGGACGTGGCGAGGAAGGTGCTAGCTACTCGCTGCTAGGTACTAGCAAAAAAATTTCTAGCGCCCAGCAGCTAGCACCTTTTGACTTCTCACTCATCCCGTCCTACCCTGTCCTCCATACCCGGGGTGCCTTCTGGCGCGCGATGCGCTTTTTGGCTGAGATTACACCCGTCGAACCTGATCCGGATCATGCCGGCGAAGGGAGTGCAACGTGATTTTCGCCTCGCGCGCGCTGTCGGCAGCCGCGATGTCAGCCCTCACCAGAACCGAAACGCCCGCCGGAAAAGCGATGTTCGCATCGCCCGCACCCGCCGGGCGGCGCATTACGGCCGGCTTTACCTGGCTGCAGCGCATCGGCAAATCGGCATCCTTCGATGTGTGGTTTCCCGATGCCGTGCACGGCATGGTGGACAAAATTCTCGCGCAAGGGAAAACGCCGGGGCCCGAAAATTTTCCGGCCGAATGGGCCGCCGTGCGCCAGTTCGAGCTTTTGCAGGAAGCCGGCAATTATAAAATCTACGACTTGAATCCCGAGCATCTCATGCGCACGCTGCGCGACATCACGCGCAACATGAAGGGCGGCGGCTATCGTGTGACGGTCGCCACCATCGGCAGCTACGCCGAAGCGGAGTTGCGCGACGAGCTGGAAATTCTCGACCGCCACCTGCAGCGCCGCATTTCGACTTTCATCAACATGCTCTATCTCGAGGAGCAAAGCGGCAAAATCAACGCGGCTCTCAAGGAGGCTCTGCGCGCGGAGCGATGGGATTATCAAACGGCGCTGCCGCATGTCGGCGCCACGCTCGGCGCGCGCGACTTGTTCCGGCCGCAACTCGCCGCCACGGCGACGATGATGGTGAAGAATGAGGCCGGCCTTATTCCCGATGACCCACACCGGATTACAGTCGATCATGCGGAACCGTGGGTAGCCGATCTTGGCGTGAAATACGCGGCGAGCGAAAAATCGCTGGATCGCGTCGCCGCCAATCCAATGCGCGGGCAATATGCGGTGGCAGCCGGTGTTTACATCTTTGCGCCGGGCGATGCGTGGAAAGAGGTGCTTATTTCCTACCGGTATGGCGTAAACGCAGAGCGGCGAAGCGCCACGAAGTTATCCGAAACCGACCGCAAGCACCGGTTAGCCAGGCATTTTTTCGGCATTCTTGGCTTATTGCCACAGAAGCATGTCTTGCATGATACCGCCGTCGGCCTGCAATTGCCGGAATCGATCAACGAGAACCAGTGGATTTATATCGCGCCTGACGGCCAAAAGGTCGGTGACTTCATCCGGCTGATGGACGATCTGTTCGCGCCGTTCAACAAACTATCGCTGTCGGAAATACACGGCCGTAGCGATGCCAGGTCTGAGATCAAAGGCACGGTCGGGCATATGGGCGGCTATGGCGACCGGTTGCGGCCCGATGCCGACCGCTTTTATCGCGATCTCGCGCACTATACGGCGCAGTAAACTTTCAACCGGAGGTTTTAACCCGGCGGAAGGTGGAATTGACGAAGGCGATCCATTTCACGTCGATCACCGCGAACACTGCCGCCAGCGCCAATATGGCCGGCAACAGA
>Ga0207009_1013_pt1 | contig 30838 bp, 30 predicted proteins | sample Alteio_BWMinCont_81_FD_153479 | JGI IMG/M metagenome (GOLD analysis project Ga0207009, IMG submission 153479) | Enriched cells from forest soil in Barre Woods Harvard Forest LTER site, Petersham, Massachusetts, United States -... | ecosystem: Environmental > Terrestrial > Soil > Temperate forest >... | reverse complement strand
CCTCTTCTAATTTTTTTCCTACGGTTTGTTTAGGGTCTATTACCCGTTGGGTTGAATCATTGAACCATACATTAAGGCAAACTTTATTTTCATCAAACTCAAAAATAATATCATTTAATGAGTTGATTAGCGAGTTAAATTGCTGGCTGATATCGTAGTTTTCATCATCTATTTTTTTCTTACCCTCAATTGTTTTTTTTAAACGGTTGCAATAGTTTAGTGCCACAAAGAAAAAAAGGGTAGACAATAGTATCAAAACAATGAGCAATACGTACATATAAAAACTGTAATGATTTTGAATTAGCACTATAAGCTCAGCCTTTACTGCCATCAATAAATGTTTAAATCAATTTAGTGCTGGAATATAGGAATATTTATAAACACATAGGGGGTTGTAAGACAAATTTTTTACAATTGAGATACCATGTTTAACGGCTGATAATACGCAGATTTATTTATATTTGTTGCATAATACTATTTTTCCTATGTCGGCAACAGCGCAAATAATTATTGATGATAAAACATACGACTTTCCGGTAATTGAGGGTACCGAAGGTGAGAAGGCCATTGATATTTCAAAACTCAGGGACCTAACCGGGTACGTAACCCTTGATATTGGGTATAAAAACACAGGCGCAACAAAAAGCGCTATTACTTTTTTAGATGGTGAATTGGGTATATTAAAGTATCGTGGTTACCCGATAGAACAACTGGCCGAAAAATCAAGCTTTATCGAAGTAGCCTATTTATTGATATACGGTGAATTACCTACAGCCGATCAATTAAAGAATTTCCAGTACGAAGTAAGCCGCCACACCCTGGTGCATGAGGATATGAAGAAGTTTTTTGACGGTTTCCCGTCAAAATCGCACCCTATGGGTCAATTGTCTTCATTAGTTTGTTCGCTGTCGGCTTTTTATCCTGAATCATTAAAGCCAAATCAAACCAAAGAGGAACTTAACCTGAGTATTATTAAAATGTTGGCTAAAATGACAACTGTAGTATCCTGGATCTACAAAAAATCATTGGGGCATCCGGTTATCTATCCAAAAAACAAATACGATTACGTAACCAACTTTTTAAACATGACTTTCGGTCAGCGTACCGAAGAAGTGGAGATCGATCCGGTTGTAGTAAGCGCAATGAACACCTTGTTAATACTGCATGCCGATCATGAGCAAAATTGCTCTACATCAACCGTGCGTATTGTAGGTTCGTCCGAGTCAAATATTTATGCTTCTGTATCTGCCGGAATATCGGCGCTATGGGGCCCGTTGCATGGCGGCGCTAACCAGGCGGTTATTGAGATGCTGGAGAAAATAAAAGAGGATGGTGGCGATACCGATAAATGGATAAATAAAGCAAAAGATAAAAATGATCCGTTCCGCTTAATGGGCTTTGGTCACCGGGTATATAAAAACTTCGACCCGCGCGCTAAGATCATCAAAAAAGCGTGTGATGATATTTTAGAAAAATTAGGCATTGATGATGAAGTGCTGGAGATAGCCAAAAAGCTGGAAGAAGTAGCATTGAAAGATCCTTACTTTGTTGAACGCAAACTATACCCTAATGTCGATTTTTATAGCGGTATTATTTACCGTGCATTAGGTTTCCCTACCGATATGTTTACCGTATTGTTTGCCCTGGGCCGCTTACCGGGCTGGATAGCGCAATGGAAGGAAATGAAAGAAAATAAAGAACCAATTGGCCGTCCGCGCCAGATATATGTTGGCGAGGTGAATAAAAATTATGTGGAGATAGATAAACGATAATACAAATTGTGATTTTTTGAAAAGCCCCCCGAATTTCGGGGGGCTTTTTTTGTGAAGGATGTTTTTATAGTGTTCCAAAGCGTTCCAGGTGTTCCAAAGTGTTCCAGATGTTCCAGGTGTTCCAAAATGGCATTCTCACTTTTTGGAACACTTTAAATCAAGATCAATTTTCTCCGTCCTCGCTACCAAACAAATAAGTCTCTTTATTATTAATTGGCAGGTTAACCGCATCACCGTGACCCAATTGCCACCAAAAACGGCCACGCACTTTTTCATGATTGCCAATTTCGTTCATGGTATCCGCATCATATAGTCGACCGTTAAGCATTACATATTTAATTTTATCGCTGTTGCGGATATCTTCCAGTGGGTTTTCATTGATAATGATCATATCGGCCAGTTTACCTACTTCTAACGAGCCTATTTCTTTGTCCATACCTAAATAAGCCGCACCATTTAGAGTAGCGCAACGGATAGCCTGCATAGGCGTCATGCCCCCCTGTACCAGCATCCACAGTTCCCAATGCGCGCCCAGGCCCTGTAACTGCCCGTGTGCACCCAGGTTTACTTTGGTGCCGCCATCGGCAATCTGCTTAACATATTTGGATACTTCGATATGGCCGTAGTCGCCATATTCAGAGGTTGTCCTTCTGCGTGAACGTGCATCAATGATGGTTTGCGGAGTAAAATTGAGTAAACGTTCGTTCTTCCAAACCTCGGTACGGTCATACCAATAGGTTTCGCCAAACTGGGTGCCATAGCTTACAATAAGGGTAGGGGTGTAACCTGATTTACTATCGTTCCATAAGCTCTTCACGTCTTTATAAACCGGCCAAACGGGGATATTATGCTCAATGCCGGTATGCCCGTCCAGTATCATGTTCATATTGGTAAAGAAGGTTGAGCCACCTTCGGGTACTACTTCCATTTGTAATTCGCGCGCGGCCTCAATAATCTCCTGGCGCTGCTCACGGCGCGGCTGGTTATAGCTTTTTACCGAAAATGCACCCACCGCTTTTAATCGGCGCAGGTTAGAGCGTGCATCATCCAGGCTATTGATCACTACTTTAAAATCGCCATCCGCGCCATATAAAATACTTCCTGTTGAATACACCCGCGGACCGATCATATGCCCGGCCTTCAGCATTTCCGACTGGCTGAAAACCATTTCCGTATTGCTGGATGGATCATGTGCCGTTGTTACGCCATAGGCCAGGTTCGCAAAATAGCTCCAATCCTGTTTTGGCGAAATACCGTCAGGGCTTGGGTGCAAATGGGCATGCACATCCACTATGCCCGGCATAATAGTTTTGCCGCTCAAGTCGTAAGTTTTAACACTGTCAGGTATTTTCACATCAGCGGCTTTGCCGATCTTTTCAATTTTATTATGATCTATCAATATGGTGCCATTCTCAATCACCTCATCACCTTTCATGGTAATGATTCGTGCATTTTTAAAGGCGATCTTTCCATCAGGCACATCGGTTTTTAGTTTCAAACCGATATCGATACCAACTGTATCTATAGCCGGTATTTTATCGGTATCCCCCTTAGCAAACGGAAACGCGTTTCGGATGTCACGCACAAAATACTTTGGACCCAGCGTCCACATCATTTTCTTACTGTCTTTGCTCCAATGCAGATAGGTACCTGCATCTTTGGTAAGTTTATTTAACGGAATGGCTTTATTGGTTGCCGACAGATCCTGTGCATTACCCGTGCTTACCATTGGGGTGATATAACAATTAAACAACTCGGTAAACGCCATCCATTTGCCATCCGGGCTGGGGTTAAATTGTGTGGCGTAGGTAGATGTATACAGCGTTTTTTGATTGGCGCCGCCTACGTCTATTACCTTAAAAGCCTTTTTTGCCCCCTCATTGCTTTGATAATATATTTTTGAGTCATCCGTAGAGAATTGCGGATCGATGCCATTGTTTAGCACCATCTTCGGCGTGCCGCCGGTATCGGCCAATATATATATCCCCGGATTGGTGCCAAATGCGAATCCCAATGTTTCATTTCCTTCGCCTTTGCGATAAATAATTTTATCACCTTTGTTGGAGTATTTAGGCGTATAGTAATAACCTTTATCGCGGGTTAGCGGCGTTATTTGATGGGTGGCAAGATCAATTTTGTTAACCGAGCCTTTCAATTCATCGCTCCAGTCCACATAAACCAACGTTTTACCATCCGGGCTAAATGCCGGGTCGTATTCAAAATCATTTAAGCTATCAATCCGCTTAGGTTCGCCTTTGGGCAGGTCTTTTATATAAATATAGCCAGCCGCATTAAAGGCAATATGTTTACCATCAGGCGAAGTGGTAACCTGCCTGATCATTTTAGCCTCAAAATCGGGCTGAAAAACCTTTTGTTGAAAATGCAGGGCATCCGTTATAGTTTGCTGCGAAATAACTTCAAACGGTATTTGCACCGGGTTAAGCGTATTGATATCCAGGTTCCATATTTTGCCCTTAGCGTAGAAAACAATGTTCCGGCTATCAGGAGTCCATGCAAAATTGGGGTAAACGCCAAAAATGGCCCATGTTTCCTGTTGGTCATGCGACAGGCCGTCATATACCGGCCATTCTTCGCCGGTACTTAAATTATGCAGGTACAATACGGTTTTGAGCCTAACGCGCTTTACAAAGGCCAGTAACTTTCCATCGGGCGATAACTGCGGGCGGCATGCGCCACCGGCACCACCTGTTACCGTTTCAGTCTCACCTGTTTCGCGGTTTAGGCGTTTGATGGCGTATATGCCTTTATAGGGATCTTTATTATATTGAAAATCAGGTCCGGGAGTAACATCCTCACTCCAGTACACAAACTTTCCATCTGGCGATACCGTAGGTTCGCCCGCATCTTGCTGGTCGTTTTTGCGTTTGGTAAGCTGTATACCTTCACCTCCATTTTTATGATAGATCCACATTTCGCCTGCACCTAATGATCGCGAGCCGGTAAAATGTTTACGGGCCACTAAATATTGACCGTCGGGTGTCCACGAGGCATTATTTAATAGCCTGAAGCTTTCTTTGGTAATAGCGTGTTTATTGGTCCCATCTGTATTCATTACCCATATATTATCTCCGCCTTCTTTATCGCTGGTGTAAGAAATTAATTTACCATCAGGACTAAAACGAGGTTGTACTTCCCATGCCTTGCCGCCAGCCAGTAAGGTTGTTTTTCCACCAGTAATAGGCATGCTATAGATATCGCCCAACAGATCAAATACAATAGTTTTACCATCGGGGCTCACATCCACGTCCATCCAGGTACCTTCATCAGTAATAATGGTTACTTTTTTTGATGGGGATGGTGGATTTTCCACGTTCCATTTTTGAGCCTGAACGCTAAAGCAAACAATTAAAGAAAAGAAAGCTATAAGGGGATACTTCATTACAAATACTAATTTACACTGCGAAGTTAAAACTATTGCCACATTTTAATAGTTTTGAGATTGCCATATTTAAATGACTATACAGGAAATCTTAAAAACATACTGGAACCATGATGCCTTCCGCCCCATGCAGGAGGATATTATTTCGGCTGTGTTATTAGGCCATGATACTTTGGCGCTGTTACCTACCGGTGGGGGGAAATCCGTTTGCTTCCAGGTGCCTGCATTGGCAAAAGAGGGGATATGTATTGTTGTGTCGCCTTTAATTGCTTTAATGAAAGACCAGGTAGAAAACCTGAAAGCCAAAGGCATTGAGGCAATCGCCATTACATCGGGCATGGGTAAGCGCGAGGTTGATATTGCGCTGGACAATTGTATTTATGGCCCGATAAAGTTCCTCTACCTGTCGCCCGAGCGTTTGCTGTCCGAGTTAGTGCGTGTGCGTATTAAATACATGAACGTGAACTTGATCGCTATTGATGAGGCGCATTGTATTTCGCAGTGGGGATATGATTTCAGGCCGCCTTACCTGCATATTGCTGATCTGCGCGAGTTGCATCCGACTGTGCCGGTACTGGCGCTTACCGCAACGGCTACCGAAGAAGTAAGAATAGATATACAGGAAAAACTGCAGTTTAAGGATGGCCTGGTTTTTCAAAAAAGTTTTGAGCGCAAAAATATCAGCTACGTGGTGCAGCACACCGAAAGCAAGCTGCGCAAAATGCTGGATATAGCTCATGGCGTTAAAGGCAGCGGCATAGTTTATTTAAGAAGCCGAAAGGAATGTGCCGATATCGCTAAATTTTTTAATGATAATAAGATCAGCGCCGATTATTACCATGCAGGCTTGAGTTCGAATGAACGTTCAAAAAAGCAGGAGAGCTGGAAAACTAATAAGGTTCGTGTAATTGTAGCTACCAATGCTTTCGGTATGGGTATTGATAAACCCGATGTGCGTTTTGTGATACACAAAGACCTGCCCGAAAGCCTGGAAGCCTATTACCAGGAAGCCGGCAGGGCAGGGCGCGATGAACAAAAGGCCTATACTGTATTACTATATAATCATCCCGACCGATTAAAACAGGAAAAGATGTTTATTCTGAATTTTCCATCGATTGATGAAATCAAGTTGGTTTATCATTACCTGGCAAACTATTACCAACTGGCTTACGGTGCAGGCGAAGGTTTAAGTTTTGACCTGGATCTGGGCGATTTTTGTTCGCGCTTTAAACTCGATCCGCGAAAAACCCTGAATGCTTTAAAATTTTTAGAGCAGGACGAATACTTAGCATTTAATGAAAGTGTTTTTCTGCCATCGCGTTTCAGGTTCGAGATACAGAATGAAGAGCTTTACAATTTTCAAATTCAAAATAAGGGGTGGGACCTGTTTATAAAAACCCTGCTGCGCTCGTACGGTGGCTCATTTGAAAACTATGTGCGGATAAGAGAATTTGATTTGGCCCGCCGTACGCACATGAATGTACAACAGGTAATTGAAGGATTAAAGCAGTTACAAGAGTATAATATATTAAGCTACCTGCCGCAAAATGATAGTCCGCAGGTTACTTATTTGAAACCACGTCAACAGGCCAATAATGTTTACATTCATAGAGGGTACATCGAGCAACGCAAAGCTACTTACCTTAAAAAAATGGAAGCTGTATTCTCCTACGCCACACATAAAAAATGCCGAAGCCAAATGTTGTTAGCCTATTTTGACGAGCTCAACGCGACTAAATGCGGTATTTGTGATGTTTGCCTGGAAGAAAAGCGGCAAAAAAATGCGGCTGAAATAGGGGATGACATCATCAATGAAATAGTTGAAGTGTTAAGCACTTCCCCATCTGACATTAACCAATTGATAACCGCCCTTAAAAGTGGCGCCGAAAAAGAACAAATTGATACCATCCGCCTATTGCTTGATGCCGGAAAGATCAAATTTAATGGCGAGAAATATTACCTGTAAAACTGCTAATAATTTCAATTTCCTGACTTGAAGGCAGTATAAAACTTTTTCCGTTAAAAAATTCCCCATCCTTTTCGTCGATGAAATAGCGGTGTTCACCTTTGGTTACCCGCTGTATGTCTATTACCCCAATTTCCGAAGTAACCTTTGCCTGTTTTGATCGTCATAAGAGCACAAAACAAGAAACATAAAATATTAAAACATACCATTATGAAAAAAATAATCTCAACCTTAATCGCCATCACCGTTATCGCATTAGGATCAGTAAACATTGCAGCCGCAGAAGTAACCACCTTAGCCAACATCGGTACTTTCAATAAAATTGAAGTACACGGGAACGTGGAAGTAATTGTAACCAACGGCGAAAAAAACAAAGTACAGGTAAACAACAACTACTATTCAGAAAGCGCCATGCTGCAAGGCGAAGATGGTGTTTTACGCATCTCGTCCTACAAAACAGAAAAACTGGTAGTTTATGTAACTGCCAATGATTTGCAAGCTATCGCCGCTTATGACAATGCTTCAGTAAAATCAGACGGTAAACTTTCTTTAGTTGCTTTGGATGTAAACTTATACAACAATGCTTATGCAGGCTTAAACCTGGATAACTATGCAGCTAACATCACTGTAAATGACCAGGCTAAAGCCGATTTAACCGGAAGCGCAGTAGAATATAACTTAACCTACAGCCAGTCATCAACCGTAAACCGTGCCGAACTGATTGCCACTAACGCTACCGAAACATTGACTGTTCCCCGTTCCGCTCCAAAACACAAACATGCATTTGCTGAATAATTAGTTAGTTTATATATAGTTTAAGTTTAAAAAGGCCGCCGTGGAAATGGTGGCTTTTTTGTTTGATGGGGTTTGCTAACAAAAAGGCCCTCATTGCGAGGAGTGAAACGACGTGGCAATCTCTACACAGGACATTCCTGCTTGCAGAGTTCACCGCCTGGCGTGTAGAGATTGCCACTCCGCCTATTGGCGGATCGCAATGACGGTTTTATTATTGCTTATTGATAGTTTCTAATACCTGTTCCGCAGTTAGTTTTTCCTGTTCGCCGGTGGTCATGTCTTTGAAGGTGAGCAGGCCGCTTTGCATTTCGTCGCTGCCAATCAAAATAGTATAAGGAATTTGCTTGTTGTTGGCATACTCCATTTGCTTTTTGATTTTGGCACCTGCAGGGTACAGTTCGGCGTTGATGTTTTTAGCGCGTAGTTGCTGCAATAAAGGCAAAGCATATTTCTCACCATCCTTATCAAAACAGCAGATGAGTATTTGGGTAGAGTGGTTGGTTGTTTCCGGGAAAAGTTTCAACTCTTCCATCACATCATAGATGCGGTCGGCGCCAAAAGAAATACCTACACCGGTTAAATCTTTCAGCCCAAACATACCCGTCAGATCATCATACCTTCCACCACCGCCGATACTACCCATCGCAACTTCGTTGGTTTTAACCTCGAAAATGGCGCCGGTGTAATAGTTTAATCCCCTTGCTAAAGTAATATCCAGTTCGCAGTGTGCAGTTTGCGGTTTGCAGACGCTTAAATAGTTTAAAACAGTTTCAATCTCTTCACAGCCTTTTAATCCGGTTGTTGAAGTAGATAAAGCGCTGCGTAAACTGGCTAGCTTTTCTTCATTTGTACCCTGTAATAAAATAACGGGTTTAATTTTTTCGATATCGCTTTGGGTAAAACCTCTTTCCAGTAATTCTTTGATGACCCCGTCAAAACCGATCTTATCCAGCTTATCAATAGCGACGGTGAGGTCGATAATATTATCCGCTTTATCAATGATCTCGGCAATACCCGACAGGATCTTGCGGTTGTTGATCTTGATGGTAAAGTCTTTTAGACCCAGTTTGCTTAGCGCCTCATCGTAGATCAATACAAATTCGGCCTCATTTAATAACGAATCGGAGCCCACCACATCGGCATCGCATTGAAAAAACTCGCGGTAGCGTCCCTTTTGCGGACGGTCGGCGCGCCAAACCGGCTGCACCTGGAAACGCTTAAACGGGAAAGTGATCTCGTTTTGGTGCATAACTACGTAACGGGCAAAGGGGACAGTGAGATCGTAGCGTAGGGCTTTTTCGGAGATCTCTGAAGTTATCAATTGTGAGTTGCGAGCTGTAAGTTTCTCTGCATCCACCTTTGAAAGAAAATCGCCGCTATTCAATATTTTGAATATCAACTTATCTCCCTCGTCGCCATATTTACCGGTTAAAGTTGACAGGTTTTCCATCGACGGAGTTTCTATTTGCTGATAGCCATATTTGCGAAAAACGCCTTTTATGGTATCGAAAATAAAGTTGCGTTTGGCCATTTCGGCGGGTGAAAAGTCGCGGGTGCCTTTGGGTACAGATGGTTTGATGGATGCCATGCGGCAAATGTACGAAATCTGTCTGAACCACGATTTTTCAGATTTACAGATTACCCGGATGAATCTGTCTGAACCACGATTTAACAGATGTATGGGATTACCCGGATGATATTCAAAAGCAAAATCAGGCAAATCATTTAATCTGTTAAATCGTGGTTCAGACAATTTAATCTAAATTTGAAAATGCATACTATCGTCCAAACACCCCGTTTAATTGTTCGCGAATTTTTACCGGAGGAAGAACCGGTCTATTTAGCCCATTTTAATGACCCCGAGGTTTGTAAGCATATACCCAAACGCAGCCGGGATGAACGGATAAATATATTCCGTACCGCCCAGGCAAAGTATCCGGACACGAAGCAAACAGGTATCTGGGGGATATTTGACGGGCTAAACGGCGCTTTTATAGGCAGCTGCCTGCTGCGGCCATATAATGATGAGCCGGGTAAAATTGAGGTTGGGTATAGCATGGATAAAATTTACTGGGGCAAAGGAATTGCCACCGAAATGGTTAACGCGCTGGTTGATTATGCTTTTACTTACAAAGGCACCAAAGAAGTTGTGGGGATAACCACTTTAGACAATATCGCGTCGCAACGAGTGCTGGAAAAAGCAGGGTTGGTTAGAATGCCTGACTTTGAGAAAGATGGCGAGGTGGTGGCTTTTTTTAGAATAAAGATAGGTGATTAGTTATACGTTGGACGTTTTACGTAATACGTTTTTAGATAGGTAATGGTGGCAGGATCATGTCGGCGGGGCGAATCCGGGTTCCCGGTGATATCGCGGTTAGTTATCTAAAACATACTTGTTTGCTTGCCGCCCTTTGGCACGAATAAGCTAAAATCATGCGGCGGCATTTCCCGCCCTGCCATGAACCGGTTACAGGCCATTTTAAATAACTGGTGTATAGATTGTGCCACCTGCCCGTCGCCGCTCATGCGGCGTCCGAAATCACTGTCGTTTAGTTTGCCGTCATGGCAGGCGCGTATCATGTTCAGCACTTTTTCGGCGCGGTCTGGATATGCTTTATGTATCCAGTCGCTAAATATTTCGCCAATACTGCCGTTTAGGCGAACAATGGTAAAACCGGCGCTTAAAGCCCCCCTGTCGGCAGATGCTTTGATGATATCGGGGATCTCATTACTGTTTAGCCCCGGAATAATAGGCGCAGCCATCACCCTTACCGGCACGCCATTTTCTGACAATTTTTGTATTACGCCCAGCCTGCCGGAAGCGGTTACCGTACGCGGTTCCAGCTTTTGGCGCAACTGCTCATTTAATGAAGTAATGGATACATTAACGTGGATCAACTTCTGCTTAGCCAGCTCGGTTATGATATCCATGTCACGCAGAATGACGTTGTTTTTGGTGATGATGCTTACGGGGTTCTTATATTTCAGAAACACCTCCAGCAGGCCCCGGGTAATTTTTAGTCGCCGTTCAATTGGCTGGTAGCAATCGGTATTGCCGGATAAAAGTATGCTCACCGGCTGATAATTTTTTTTATTAAAATATTGCTCCAGCAACTCGGGGGCATTGCGTTTTACAATTATTTTACGTTCAAAGTCAAGCCCTGCGCTAAATCCATAATATTCATGGCTGTTACGTGCATAACAATAAATACAGCCATGCTCGCAACCCTGGTAGGGATTAATAGAATACATATGGCTCAAATCAGGACTGTTTGACTCGCTAACTATTTTTTTTGGCGTCTCTTCAAACAGTTGTGTGGCGCTGTTTTCCAGCAGGGGCTCGTCAAGTCCCTCGATATGATCCAGTACATATTTGTTTTTTAGAAACTTATTATGGGTGTTTACCTGTGCTCCGCGCCCCTTAAAAAAATCCGGATTATCCTCATGTCCCATAAAACAAATTTGCTAATATTTTTAGTAAATGACAAATTGTTTTTTTTAAATATTCAGTAATTTATTTCACATAAACCACAAAATAGCGCCTTTGACGCCATTATTTTTATATCTTAACAGCGCAATAACCAAAAGTACTCCAATACGTTACCGCCTTTCGGATGTTTAAAAAAAGCAGCCTTTTTTTATTATTAATTCTTGTTTCTTCATTGGGCTATTCGCAATGCACAAGTACATCGGGGATAGCGATAATAAATGAAACTTTTGGAGCAGGAGTCAGCGCCGTGGCCCCTGCATTACCTGCCGGGGTTACTAATCTGCAATATGTAAATAACGCTTGCCCTAATGATGGCCAATATTCTATTGTTAATTATTCCTCAGGCTGTTTTAGCAATGCCTGGTACACTACCACCGACCATACCGGCGATAAAAACGGGTATTATATGCTGATAAACGCATCTCTTCAACCCAGTGATTTTTATGTAAAAACCATTAACGGTCTTTGCGAAGGCACCACCTATCAGTTTTCCTCGTGGGTTTTAAATATTGATGCTACTAATCCAACGGTGCTTCCTAATATTACTTTTACCATAGAAACAACCGGCGGCACTGTTTTAAGCACTTATACCACCGGAACTATACCCTTTGACAGTTCGGGCCCGGTGTGGAAACAATATGGCATGATGTTTAAAACCCCGGTGGGCGTATCTACAGTAGTAATCAGGATGCACAATAATGGAAATGGCGGCCTTGGTAATGACGTGGCGCTTGATGATATTTCTTTTACCCCTGCGGGTCCGCTTACCACCATTAGCGCTACCGGTTTTACCGGCAATACGGTTAATGCATGTGCTACTTCTGTAAACTTTACTTCTACAATTGGCACTTGCTATGTTACTACTTCTTACCAGTGGCAGCAATCGGCAGATGGTAATAGCTGGACAGATATACCCGGAGCAACCAACCCCAATTATAAAATTAGCCCGCTAAGCACCGGTACCAATTATTATCGACTAAGTGTGGCCGAAAATGGCAGTATCGGCAGCGCTACCTGTCGCGTTAATTCAAATGTTATGACAGTTAATAATGGTTATACGCCACCGGTATTAAAGAATATTTCTCAGACTATTTGCGCTGGCAATACCTACCTATTGCCATCAGGAAAAGCAGTTAGTTCCGCAGGCGTCTATTTAGATACGGTTTTTAACACCTTTGAATGTCCTGCTACAATAACTACTTTAAACTTAACCGTAAAACCCAAAGCTTCATCCATTGCCAATATAGTTATTTGCTATGGCGACAATTATTTAGGGTACACTAAACCCGGCACCTATACGCAAACATTGGTAGCGGCAAACGGCTGTGACAGTGTCATCACAATTAACCTAACCATTTATAACAAACTTACGCCCGCTTTAGGGCCCGATAAGCTTTTATGTGTAGGGGACGTTATTAATTTAAATCCCGGGGTGTTCAGCCAATATTTATGGCAGGACGGCAGTACAAGCGCTAATTATAAAGTAAGCAAAGGTGGAACCTATTGGGTAAAAGTTACCGATAATAACGGTTGTGTAGCGGCAGATACCGTTGTTATTAAACCGGTAAATTGTACAACGCCTAAAATACCCAATGCGTTTACACCCAATGGCGACGGAATAAATGATACATGGGCGATCGACGATCTGCTAAATTTCCCCCAGGCTGTTGTATCTATTTATTCAAGATGGGGCGTGCGGTTATTTTACAGCGTAGGTTATAGCAAGCCGTGGGACGGGCGTTATGGCGGGAAAGACCTGCCTGCCGGAACTTATTATTATTTGATAAATTTAAATGATGGCACCGCCCTTCTTTCAGGGCCTGTAGTTATAATAAGATAACGTTTTGTTTAAATAACAAAACAGACTCAATAGCTGTTAATCCAACATGCGCAAATTTCTGCAACGCTTACTAACTAAACCTGTTATCAACCTGGCCAATAAATGGTCGTCAAGGCCGGATAGAAAACGGGTTGATGAGGCATTGACCGATTTGCATGCAAATATAAATGCAGAGTCCGGCAAATTGGGCCCGGTTATTCCATTTACGGACAGGGACAAGTTTGTTATTTTATCTGATCAGCATAAAGGCGCAAGGGATGGCGCCGACATTTTTGCAAAAGCGGCGAAAAACTATTTGGAAGCCCTGGATCACTATAATCATAATCAATTCTTTTATATCAACTTAGGTGATAGTGAAGAGCTTTGGGAAAACCTGATTGTCACCATAAAACATCATAATAAAACCACTTTCGAAAGTGAAAAACTTTTTTTGAAGCGTAAGGCTTTTATCAAAATATTTGGAAATCATGATCTGTATTGGGATAATGATCCGCTGGCATCAGTAAACCTATTGGAGATATATGGCGAACAGGTAAAAATTTATGAAGGCGTGATCTTGAAAACCAGGGTAAATGATAAACCCCTCGAAATATTCATGACGCATGGCCACCAGGGCGATTTGCAAAGCGATGGTAACTGGTTCAGTAAATGGTTTGTGTCTGACATTTGGGGACCGTTTCAATCTTATTTATGCATTAATCCTAATACGCCGGCGAATAATGACGCCTTAAAAACCGCGCATAATGAAATGATGTATAAGTGGAGCTCAAAGCGAAAAAACACGCTGCTGATAACCGGGCATACCCATCAGCCGGTATTTCGGTCGTTAACCGAACTGGAGAGTTTATATGAAAAGCTGGATGCCGCTAAGAAAACAAATAATAGTGCTGAAATTGAAACCTGGAGCCAAAAAATAAATGAACTGCATTTAAAAGGAACAAAAGCGCCCAGCTTTAAAGGTTATTTGGACACCTATTTTAACAGCGGTTGTTGTTGTTTTGATGATGGCGATATAACCGGGATTGAAATTGAAGATGGCTGCATTCGTTTGATTAAGTGGGCATATAAAGGGAAAGAAAGTGTTAGAGTGGTTTTGGAAGAATGTAAACTGGAAGATTTGAAATTGAGTTAATTTTTCTTGTCATTCTGAGCGATAGCGAAGAATCTTGAAGCGACAAGTAGCGCGTTTATCTATAAATTAAAGATTCTTCGCTATCGCTCAGAATGACAAATCGATTGGTGTATTATCCGTCAATCAAAAACACAAATAATTCCTTCGGCCCATGTGCGCCGAGTACAAGGGTCTTTTCAATATCTGCCGTACGGCTTGGTCCGGTAACATTGGTGATCATCGATGGCAGTTCTTTGCCATATTTATCTTTCAGGAGCTTAAAGCCGTCTTTCAGATCAAGGACCAGCTGCGAGGTATAAGCCAATACAATGTGAACCGGCGGATAAATGCTTAAACGGCGCCCGGCCATATTAGCGTTGGATAGCAGGATACTGCCGTTACGGGCGATCAAGGCTTCGCAAAGGGTAAATCCTACCTCTGCCTGGTCAAAATCTTTATCCGTCTCAAAAAACGGGTATTCATAAGTTTTTAACAGGTTTTGCAGTGCAGGTTCCCAGCAATATATTTTACGCCATTTACGCTCTTCGGCCAGGGTTAATAGCGTTTCAATAAATTGCACTTCATCTTCACAAAAATCAAACTTACCTGATACAGCTGTAAATTGTTCGGCAAAGGTTACTTCTAGTAATTCATCATGAGGAGGATAGTGCGGCAAATTCTCCAGGTTGGGATAGGGATTATCCCGCTTTTCAAGCAAAGCCTGGCGGATCTTTTTAAGTAGTTTTTCCTTCGATGTGGTGATATCCCTCATTTTTTAGTCTAAAGTCGTTAGTTCTGAGTCTTTAGTCAAATTTCGTATAAAAATTAAAAGTCCAAAGTCTTAAGCTAAACGACTTAAGACTTTGGACTACAGACTCAGAACTTACTTATTCTTTGTCTGAATTAGCTTCTTTCTCTTCCGGGTTACGGTCAAACGTACCTGAATGGTCGCCTACACCTTCATGAACCAGGCTTTGTGCGGCCGGCTCCTGGTTTGATTCGGTTGTACCGTTTACAAATTCATCATAAGTGGTACGGGTTTCAAACGGACGTTTGCCTAATATTTCTTCCAGGTCAGACTGGAACAAGATTTCTTTTTCCAAAAGCTTGGCAGCCAGTTTTTCCAAACCTTCGCGCTTGTCTGTCAATAACTGACGCGTACGTTCGTAGATCACCGCGATCTGGTTGCGTACTTCTTCATCAATTAACTGTGAAGTTTTTTCTGAATATGGTTTGTTAAACTGGTATTCGCCCTGCGCGTCGTTAAACGATACATTACCTACTTTGGCGTTCATGCCATAAATGGTAACCATGGCATAAGCCAGCTTGGTGATTCTTTCCAGGTCATTTTGTGCACCTGTTGAGATCTTGCCGAAAGTAATATCTTCAGCAACGCGACCACCTAAGGTCATACACATGCCGTCTTCCAACTGCTCGATAGTATATAAAAATTGTTCTTTTGGCAGGTATTGGGCATAACCTAAAGCGGCAACACCACGCGGAACAATAGATACTTTTACCAATGGGTCGGCATGTTCCAGGAACCAGCCTGCAATAGCGTGACCGGCTTCGTGATAAGCAACAATGCGTTTTTCTTCAGGGGATATGATTTTATTCTTTTTCTCTAGTCCACCAATTACACGGTCAATCGCATCCTGAAAATCCTGCATATCAACCGCTTCCTTGTTTTTACGGGCGGCTATCAAAGCGGCTTCGTTACAAACGTTAGCAATTTCGGCCCCTGCAAAACCCGGGGTTTGTGCTGATAGTTTTTTAGCGTCAACCCCCTCGGCCAGTTTAACCGGTTTTAAGTGTACCTTAAATATTTGCTCGCGGCCGATCAAATCGGGTTTGTCAATAGATACCTGGCGGTCAAAACGGCCGGGGCGCAATAAAGCGGAATCCAATACATCCGGGCGGTTGGTTGCAGCAAGTATGATGATACCTGAATCGGTACCGAAACCATCCATCTCAACCAACAACTGGTTCAACGTATTTTCGCGTTCGTCATTACCGCCTACCATGTTGTTTTTACCACGGGCACGGCCAATAGCGTCAATCTCATCGATAAAGATGATACACGGCGCTTTATCTTTTGCCTGGCGGAACAGGTCACGTACACGTGATGCACCCACACCCACAAACATCTCCACAAAATCGGAGCCTGACAGCGAGAAGAAAGGAACTTGTGCCTCGCCTGCAACGGCTTTAGCTAATAAGGTTTTACCTGTACCCGGTGAACCTACTAACAGGGCGCCTTTTGGTATTTTACCACCCAAGTTGGTGTATTTTTTTGGATTACGCAGGAAATCGACAATTTCCATTACTTCCTGCTTGGCTTCCTCCAGCCCGGCAACATCATTAAAGGTTACGGACACCTGGGCCTCTTTATCAAATAACGTTGCTTTTGATTTGCCGATGTTAAATATTTGTCCACCCGGGCCACCACCTGATCCACCTGTCATGCGGCGCATAATAAATATCCATACCGCAGCAATCAGGATGATCATTACAATGCCCTGAACCAACCCGTTTGTTAAAATGCTATCACGCGTTTGCAAACTAACAGATACTTGCTGGTCCTTTGGCCAATCTTTTTCGTCGTTTTTTATCGCGGTTTGCAGCGCGTCGTAAGTTTGCGCGTTAAAATAATATTGAGGATCATTGTCTGTATTACCAAATGCGTGTTGTACCTGGCTAACATCCTTATATTGCGGCTTATTTAAGCTCGATTTTTTTATATGCACCTCGGCAATATATACGTCACCGCTTTTGTAGGCAACCACACTTTCTACATCATGCTCTAACAACATATCATTTTCAAATGTCTTAAAGTCAATCAGCTTGCCTCCGCCATTGCTTCCTGAGAAATAAGCCACACCTATAAATGTAGCTATGACTACAGCATAAAGCCACATTACATTAAATTTTGGCGGCTTCGGCGCAATTTTTTTATTGGGTATTTTACGTAAGGGCTTTGGTTTTTCCACTTTATTATCTTTCATTTTCTTTAAATCTCAACTATTTACATTTACAAGATTAAGCGCATCAGGCACTTTTATAATTTTTTATTTCTGCATCACCCCACAACTCCTCAACTCCATAATATTCACGCTTATCTGTCCTGAAAATGTGTATCACAACGTTTACATAATCCAGCAATATCCACTCGCCATATTCAAGCCCTTCCTTGCGCCATGGTTCTTGTTGCAGGGCTTTATAAATTTCATCCTCAATACTATTAGCAATTGCTTTAACCTGTGTGGCCGAGTCGGCATGACATACCACGAAATAATCAGTCACTGAACTATGTATGTTACGGAGGTCTAACCTGACAATATCATTTCCTTTTTTTTCCTGTATGCCATGTATGGCTAATTCAGAAATGTATGCAGATTCATGTATCGCTTTGTTTTTTACCATCAAAAAGAATTAGTTTTGAACGTTTTTGAGTTAAACATTATTATCATTTGCAAAATAACACATTTTCGGGATTATTTGTTGGACAAAACTTACTGACATTAAAAGAAGTTGACTCGACCAACAATTTCCTTAAAAACTTATTGTCAAATTCCAAGCCATTGCCTGAAGGAACGGTCATTATGGCAGAAAGTCAATTTGCCGGTCGCGGGCAACAGGATAATCAATGGCATAGTGAACCAGGTAAAAATTTGACATTCAGTTTGCTGCTTACCCCTACATTTTTAAAGGTTTTGGACCAGTTTGACCTAACCAGGGCCGTTAGCCTTGGTGTTTTTGATGCCCTGGAACCAATTTTGGGCGATCAATTAAAAATTAAATGGCCAAATGATATTTATTATGGTGACAGGAAATTTGGCGGTATGCTGATTGAAAACATCATACAGGGCGGCCGGATTAAAAGCTCAATTATTGGCATCGGGTTGAACGTAAACCAGGAAAGTTTTCCGGAGGGAGCGTCTAATGCCACTTCGATGAAGCAAATCTTACATGAGGGTTATAATTTAAACACATTATTATCCGAGATTTGCAGCCAAATAGAGGCTTGGTATTTAAAATTGAGGGCTGGTAAAACTGAACTTGTAAGGAACGCTTATTTAAAGCGACTATATTGGTTAAACGAAAACAAGAGATTTAGAACACAGGGCACTATATTCGAAGGCGTTATTAAAAGCGTCAGGGACAACGGTATATTAGTCGTCCAAAATAATATTGGCGCTGAATTGGAGTTTAGTCTGAAAGAAATTGAATTTTTAAATAAAACAGATACACTATAAAATGAAAAAATTAATCTTGATGGCAGCCGCAGTGGTTTTAACCTTAGGGGCCTATGCACAAATTGAAGCACCGGTAAAATGGTCCTATGCGGCTAAAAAAATAAGCCCGACTGAGGCCGTTGTGTTTTTAAAGGCTACGATAGAAGATAACTGGCATATTTATTCATTAAACGTAAAGGACGGCGGCCCTATAAAAACCTCGTTTACCTTTGCACCATCAAAAGAATACAGTTTGGTAGGTAAGCCATCAGAACCAAAGCCCATAACCAAATATGAAAAGACATTCAGTATGAATGTGAGCTATTTTGAAAAAGAAGTGGTATTTCAGCAAAAGATCAAACTAAAATCTCCAAATGCGTTGGTGGTTAAAGGGAAGCTGGAATATATGACCTGTAATGATCATAAATGTCTGCCACCAGATGATATTGATTTTTCTATTCCATTAGGTAAATAAGCTGATGATGTTACCTGCTAAGCGCGGTTTTTGGCGCACCCTACTCCCGTTATTAATGATTGTTATGGCCTTTTGGCTGGCGGATATTACGCCTGCAAAGGCTTTCCAAAATAAAAAAGCCGATACGAGCGTTTCGACCGCCGGGGTTACTTTTACAACCATACCAACCGCGGCCGATAGTATTGCGGCTGCAAAAAAACAAGAAGCCTCAAAAGCAACAACTGTAGCATCCAAGGCGGCAACTGATGATAAAAAGCCCCAAACACTCTGGGAAATATTTATTGCCGGGTTTTTAGGCGGATTCGCGGCGTTTTTAATGCCTTGTATTTACCCGATGCTGCCTTTAACGGTTAGTTTTTTTACCAAAAAAGCAGGCAGCCGAAGCAGGGCGGTATTTCAATCGTTGCTTTATGGCTTATCTATTATTGTTATTTACGTTTTTGTTGGTTTGCTGATTACGCTCATTTTTGGCCCCTCGGCACTAAACGCGCTGTCCACCAATGGCATATTTAATCTATTTTTCTTTTTGCTGCTGGTTGTTTTCGGCATCTCCTTTTTTGGTGCTTTTGAAATTACCTTGCCAAGTTCGCTGGCCAATAAGCTGGATGAAAATTCGGATAAAGGCGGCTTGTTAGGTATATTTTTTATGGCCTCAACCCTGGTTGTTGTTTCCTTCTCTTGTACCGGCCCAATTATTGGCTCGGTATTGGTAGAGGCGGCCACCAAAGGCGAACGCCTGGGCCCGGCAATTGGCATGTTCGGGTTTTCATTAGCGCTAGCACTGCCTTTTACTTTGTTTGCTTTGTTCCCATCAGCATTAAAGAGCCTGCCAAAATCGGGCGGATGGCTGAATAGTGTTAAAGTTGTGTTAGGGTTTATTGAGATTGCCTTCGCGTTGAAGTTTTTATCAAATGTCGACCTGGCCTATCATTGGAACTGGTTTGACCGCGAGATATTTTTATCCCTATGGATAGCCATCGGCTTGTTGATGGGGCTATATTTAATTGGAAAAATAAAATTTGCACATGATAGTGAATTGACACACCTGTCGGTACCGCGTGCATTTATATCTATCATTGTTTTCGCTTTTGTTATTTATATGATACCCGGCTTATGGGGTGCGCCTTTAAAATCTATCAGCGCATTTTTGCCACCGTTAAGCACACAGGATTTTGACCTTTCGGCCGGTGTTGGCGCCGCTGCGCCGACAACTAGTCTATCATCTATAAAAACAAAAAAATACGAAGAGCTTTTTAAACGCATGCCCAAGGTAAGAGGCATTGATGACTGGTATGACTATGATCAGGCCATTGAGGTAGCTAAGCAATTACATAAACCCATACTAATAGATTTTACCGGGTGGAATTGCGTTAACTGCCGTAAAATGGAAGCGAATGTTTTTCCTAATCCGGAAGTTTTAAGGCGGCTGCAAAATGGTTTTGTAGTGTTGCAACTGGTTATTGATGATAAAACCGAACTACCGGCAGCCGAACAATTTAAATCGACACTTACAGGAAAAAATATTACCACAGTTGGCGGTAAATGGCTTGACCTGGAAGAAGCGAAATATAATTCAAACGCACAGCCTTTTTATGTAATGATTAATGAAAAAGGCGAAACGCTGGTGCCGCCGCAAGGCGCTAATTTTAATATTGAGGCTTATATAAAATATTTAGACAGCGGGATAGCGGCTTATAAAAAATAACAGGCTTAGTTACATCGCGGCGATTACTTACCCGCTCTTCGCTACGCGGGGCAGCGGGTTTTTTTATTGGAAAAACAATCCCGCCCTTAAAAAATTAGTATAAATTTGCGTAACTTTTAAGTGGCTGCAACAGCGCTTTAAAAGCAAGTTTAACATTGACAATCACATCACCAACAGCGCCCTTCAAAAAATGACGCAAATCAAAAGAATAGGGGTTTTGACCTCGGGTGGCGACTCGCCGGGAATGAATGCTGCTATCAGGGCAGTTGTACGAACGGCTATTTATTATGACCTGGAGATCAGCGGTATCCGCCGGGGATTTGAAGGGCTAATAAAGGGCGACTTTTTCCCGATGGACCGTAAATCGGTTTCTAACATTATTCAGCGCGGCGGTACTATATTAAAAACAGCGCGGAGTGAAGCATTTAGAACAATAGAAGGACGTAAATCAGCCTATGAACAATTAAAAAAGAATGGGGTAGACGCGCTGATAACCATAGGCGGCGACGGAACCTTCAGGGGTGCAGAAACCTTTGGGAAAGAATTTGATTATCCTGTTATAGCCCTACCCGGTACGATTGACAACGATTTAATAGGAACCGATTTTACCATAGGTTATGATACGGCGATAAACACCGCTATTGAAGCCATTGATAAGATAAGGGATACTGCCGAATCACATGCCCGGTTATTTATAGTAGAAGTAATGGGACGTGATTCGGGGCTTATTGCCTTACGTACAGGTATTGGCGCCGGTGCCGAGAATGTTTTAATACCGGATACCAGCTCGAACATGAGCGCTTTATTTGATCGTTTGGAAAATGGACGGAAAGATAAATCATCCCGGATAGTAATTGTTGCCGAAGGTGAAGAACCCGGTACCGCTTTTGAAATTGGCCGCATTGTCAAAGAAAAATATCCAAATTACGATACCCGGGTTTCTGTATTAGGTCATATCCAGCGCGGCGGCAGGCCAAGCTGTATGGACCGTGTATTGGCAAGCAGGCTGGGTGTGGCAGCTGTTGAGGCGCTAAAAGATGGCCGCCGGAATGAAATGATAGGCCTGGTGCATGATGAAGTTACTTATACGCCGTTGGAAAAAGCCATCAAGCATCATGTGGATATCAACCCGCACTTTTTAAAGATTGTGGAGATATTGTCGTTGTAGTTGGTTATAAGAGTTGTAAGTGTTGAAGAGGTTTAAAACGTTAAACTGTTATAACCTTTAAAACCCTTTTAACTTTCCTCTTTTATTATTAAAAAAACTTTCCTACCTTTGCATCCCCGCTGAAAGAAAACTCCGGGGATAATGTTGAACACATAAAGTAAAGAAATGGCAACTAAAATCAGACTGCAAAGACACGGTAAAAAAGGAAAACCTTTTTACTACATCATCGTAGCCGACGCACGTGCTCCAAGAGACGGACGTTTTATTGAGCGTTTAGGTTCATACAACCCAAACACTAACCCGGCAACAATCGACATCAATTTTGACAAAACCCTTGATTGGGTAAACAGTGGCGCACAACCAACAGATACTTGCCGCGCTATCTTATCCTACAAAGGCGTATTATACAAAAAACATTTACAGGGCGGCCTTAAAAAAGGCGCTTTAACCGAAGAACAAGTTGAAGCAAAATTTGCTGAATGGCTTGATCAGAAAGACGGTAAAATAACCGGCAAGAAAACCGACCTGGTATCTGCAAAAGATGCTGCCCGCAAAGCTGCATTAGCTGCTGAGGCTAAGAAGAAGGAAGAAAAAGCTGCAGCCATAACTGCAAAGTACACTCCTCCGGTTGAAGAAGTTGAAGAAGAAGCACCGGTTGCTGAAACTGAAGAAGCACCGGTTGCGGAAGTTGAAGAAACTCCTGCTGCAGCCGAAGTTGAGGCTCCAGCTGCTGAGGCTGAACCAGAAGCTCCTGCTGCTGAAGCAGAAAGCGCTGAATAATTCTTTTATAAGAATCAAGACACACATCAATGGCGAAGCTACCTACAGGTTCTTCGCCATTTGTTATTTGGGCCTCACCCCAACCCCTCTCCGGTAGAGAGGGGCTTTAATTGAAAGATATGAAAATTGAAGACTGTTTCCGGATAGGTAGTGTTTTAAAAACCAAGGGTTTAAAAGGTGAGATGCAATTGTATGTTGATTTTGATAACCTGGCGGATATAAATATTACCAGTATTTTTATTGATATAGCGGGTAAACTGGTCCCTTATTTTGTGGAGTCGATAAAGTTCTTGCAAAAAAATTCAGCCTACCTGTACCTGGAAGATGTGGACACGATTGAAAAAGCTTCATTGCTGGTGAAGAAGGATATCTATCTTTCCAACAAACTAAAACCCAAAAAGAAAAAAAGCGATTTTACCCTAAAAGATCTGAAAGGATTTACTGCGGTTGATGATAACGAAGGCGAACTGGGCGAAATAACCGCCATACATGAATATCCACAGCAATTAATAGCAACTGTTACTTATAAAGGCTGTGAAGTACTTTTCCCGTTAAATGAAGAAATTATTAAAGGGATTGATGTGGTTAAGGAAATCGTGATGATAGACCTGCCGGATGGATTGCTGGATATCTACCTGGATTAAATACTAGCGTTTAAAATCCCTGTTTATGGAATAATTAACGTCTCCAATTCTTTGATCGACTTGTCCCTTGTTCGGGTATATACAAAATACAAAAGGCACCAGGCGACTATTATTGCAACAACAATTAAGCCTAACTGCGTATACGGAAATTCCATACCGGGGTGAAGTATATAGGTTACTGTTGGTATGGAAATAATAAAGACCAGCCAGCAAACAAATAATAAAATAAACGCTTTGTGAATTTTTGTTTGTATTTCAACCCGGGTATCTTTTCCTTCGGCTTCAAAACTACCTTTCAAGGTACATACTATACCTTTTGGGGCCGCGCTAACTAAGTAAAAGCCATCGTCTTCAATTTTCCCGATAAATAGCTTATCGGTTTTTTCTTTTATTAACACCTTCCGGGTTAAAGTATTCCTGCGTAATGTTTCTTTTATTTCAGGTATCCGTACGGGCGTTGTTAGTATAAATCTGTTTGCGCTTAATTTCATGTTGTGATGTCAATTGGGCAAAGCTATTAATTAGCGCAAAAGAAAATTAATAGGTTTTTGTAAAATCTTTATGAAATATGTAAAACAAATTTTACATTTGGTAAATTAAACTTTACAAAAACATGAAAACACGTTTCTTATTTCCCTATTGGTGCAAGTATTTGGGCATAGTATGTTTTGTTGTTCATATACCCATTGTGCTATTTCAAAAACAACTTGGATTTGATTTTTCTGAAGCATCAAAAGCGGCTGGTTTTTGGGGCAGCTATCACTTATTTTATATGGTCACTACTTTGTTAATGCTTACTGGCCTGGTGCTGTTTGCTTTTTCGAAAGAGAAAATAGAGGACGAGCAGATAGCGCAATTGCGCATGGACTCGCTGCAATGGGCCGTATATTTAAGTTATATTTTGTTAATTATCAGCCTGGCGCTTACCACCAATAAAAGGGACGCTAAAGATATTATGCATTTAAATGTATGGGTGCCATTGGTGATCTTTATTGTTTTATTCAGATGGAAAATGTTTCGTAACAGCAGGTATACAAAAGAGGATGCAATATGAAAAATAACATCAGGGTAGAGCGCGCCATAAAAAACATTACCCAGGCCGAACTGGCTGAATTGATAAGTGTTTCGCGGCAAACTATAAATACGATAGAGAGTAACCGGTATGTGCCTTCAACGATATTAGCATTAAAAATTGCACGGGTTTTTGGTAAACCGGTAGAAGAAATATTTCAATTGGAAGAAGGGGATTAAAATCCTGATTAAAGATATTAACATGAAAAATAAATTAGAATCAAACAGCGGCACGGCGCTTATAACGGGCTCCATATTGATGGTAATTACGATGGTGCTGCACCCGGCAGGCGGCAACCTAACTCATTTGTTTAAAGTAATTACTATGGTTATAATAACGCATAGCATAGCTATACTTTCTGTTCCAATTGTTTTATTTGGGTTTTGGGGATTAACTAAACGATTGGGCAGTGATAAAACAATGTCAATAGTAGCATTTGTTACCATTTGCCTGGGAATGGCAAGCGTAATGCTGGCGGCGGGCGTTAACGGACTGGCTATGCCCCTGTTTTTAACCGTCTATAAAAATGCCACGCCCGAAATTCTCAGCACGATCAAACCCATATTGGTTTATAGCGGCGCGCTAAACCATATGTTTGATTACATTTTTATAGGGTTTATATGTATTGCCGTTATGCTATGGTCAATTACTATCATACGCACAAAAAACCTGCCGGTATGGATAGGGTATGCAGGCATGGCGTTGTTTGCGCTCACCATTATTTTAATGCTGGCCGGTTTTGTATTTGTAGACCTTATGGGGTTCAGAACATTCATCTTTTTGTTTGTTGCCTGGATAATAGTTGTTGGTGTACAATTGCGCAAGCCGGCTGAAGAAATATTCATAACAGAAAAGAGATAGATTGGTAAAAGGTGTTCGATATTTAAACATTAAAGGAAAATTAAAATGGATAAAAAAGATTCCCTGTTTCCATCCGGAAAAACGGCCTTCGCACCGGAGCTGACTATCCGCACCGGGGTTACGGATATTGATTTCTACAAAAACGCGTTTGGGGCCGTAGAAACGATGCGGCTCAATAACGACGATGGCAGCGTGCATGTTGCTGAATTTTTTATAGACGACGCCATGTTTCATGTGCATGAGGTGATGCAAAATCCGGCAAAATTCAGTCCGGAAAAACATAACGGGGGTACGGTAACCATCGGGCTGATGACTGCTGATGTACATGGCGTTGTAGCCCGGGCCATAGCGGCAGGTGCTATTCTTATTTCGCCGGTAACAGATTATGAATACGGGTATCGGCAGGGAGAGATCAAAGATCCGTTTGGGCATCACTGGCAGATTGAATGCCGGATACCGCCTTCACCGGATTGGAAGGGGTAGGTATAGAGCCAAGAATCAAGATAATCAGATTCTTGATTCTTGGCTCTTGATTCTTGACTCTCACAAAAAAGCTATCTTTGCCCCATGCGTTTTGATATCATATCTGTTTTGCCTGGCTTATTGGAAAGCCCCTTCGCACATTCTATTTTGCAGCGTGCGCAAAAAAAAGGCATTGCCGAAATACATGTACATAACCTGCGCGACTACTCGACCAGTAAACAAAAAAGCGTGGACGACTATCCCTATGGTGGCGGTAGCGGGATGGTAATGACCATTGAGCCATTTGCTGCATGTATAAGTAAACTAAAGAGCGAACGTGATTATGATGAGCTCATTTTTATGTCGCCGGATGGAGAAACGCTCAATCAATCTATAGCCAACCAGCTTTCTATCAAAGGAAATATCATTATTCTCTGCGGGCATTATAAAGGGATAGACCAGCGGATACGCGATATTTATGTTACCCGCGAAATATCAATAGGCGACTATGTATTATCGGGTGGAGAACTACCCGCAGCAGTTTTGGTTGACGCGGTAGTGCGTTTAATACCCGGTGTTTTATCTGACGAGACATCGGCCCTGTCTGATTCTTTCCAGGATGGTTTGCTGGATGCCCCGGTTTATACCCGCCCGGCAGACTGGAACGGTCATAAAGTACCAGACATATTATTAAGCGGCAATACGCCCGAAATTGAAAAATGGCGGTTTGAGCAAGCGGTGGAACGGACAAAACAGCGCCGCCCTGATCTTTTAGAATAAGTCTGCAACACTAATTGCAGCTAAACAATTGTAAATTAGATTGCAACCAATTAATGCTTATTGCATTAAAGGTATAATGCGATCATGACCTCAAGCCAGGAAGCCCAGCTTATTGAACAATGCCGAACTAACCCCGAAGCTTTTGGGCAGGTGTTTGATTGCTGGTATAAACCAGTATTTGGCTACATCATGCGGCGCACCGGCGACTATAACCTATCAAAAGATATTGCGGCCGAAACATTTTTAAAAGCTTTTTTAAAAATAAGCAGCTTTCAGTGGCGCGGCATAAGCCTATCCGCGTGGTTATACCGCATAGCTACTAATGAGCTTAACCAGTATTACCGCAGTAGCAAGTATAAGCCGCAGTCGTTACAACAATTGCTGGAAAATCCACACCTCGAAAAATTACTGCGCCACGAGGTGGATGACGAACGCGAACTCATGGAAGTCGAGTTAAAAGCCTATAACGATTATAACCTGATCCGCGAAAAACTACCGCTACTGGATATTAAATACCAGGAAGTAATAGCCCTGCGGTATTTTGAACAAAAAACAAATACAGAGATAAGCCAGATATTGGATAAAAATGAGGGTACCATAAAATCACTGCTATCCCGCGGGTTAGAAAAATTAAGAAATATGCTTTAACCCTGCAACCGAAGCCGGAGTTTACATTATAAGGATAAGTAACATGAAAGATAAAGACGAATTTTTAAAGCAAATGGAAAACTTACAAGTGCCGGATATTAACCCGCACGATCATCCCCAACTGGTAAAAATGGCCATTATGAACGCCGGGCGCTCGGCAGCGCTGGGTGTATGGCTTATTATGGTGCCCTGCTATTTTTTGTTCTGCGTGTTTATGTATTATTATTTTCATGCCAATATAAGCTGGTTTGAAGCCATGTTCAGGTTAGTGGTTAGCCTGGATAACAATAAATATATTGATTTTTTAGCACCCATTATACTGATAGTACTGCCGATAATAGCCATTATTATCAATGCGCTTGCCATAACACATGTAGGCTATCAAAGGCTTGGGCCTGACCACGGCAAAGTGAGTGAGTTTATCATTACCGTAAAAATTAAGCCATTGAATATTTTACTGATCCTGATCAGCCTGGTTATAATAGGCTTGTTTATAGGTTTTGCAATGACAGAAAGTATATCTATTAAAAATTAATTTTATGAAATTGAATTGGTTCGCACGCAAAGGAATTATCTATTGGCCGGTATCTGTAATTGGATGGGTGATCTTAGTATTGGCCGGGGCCTATGCCGTATATACGTTTATTGATATTGACAGCCGCTCACATTCCGGGAGCGATACGCTGATCAGTTTTGTATTTAACTTATTGCTGATAGGATTGGTTTATACTATCATTGGTTATTTTACTGAAAGAAGAGTTGATTGAGTTTGATTAAGTTGTAGTTGTTGTAAATGTTACAGACGTTGAAGATATTTACAATTACAACCCTTACAACTAACTAAATCAACCACTCATAAAAAAAAGTAAAATGAACTTTTTATTGTAAAAAAATTTCCCTATAATTGCAATCCGATTTTTAGGGTGCTAAAAGTCGCTTTAAGAGCTTAAAATCATGGATTTAGTAAAATTTGTAGAAGAGCAAACAGTAACAGTTAACGCTTTCCCGTCTTTTAAAGCCGGTGATACTGTAAGTGTTCATTATAAAATACGCGAAGGAAATAAAGAACGTATCCAGGTTTACCAGGGTGTGGTTATCCAACGCAACAGTGTAGGTGTTTCAGAAACCTTTACCGTTCGTAAGGTTTCAAATGGTATAGGTGTTGAGCGTATCTTCCCTATCAACTCACCAAATATTGATAAAATAGAGGTGAACAGTCACGGTAAGGTGCGTCGCTCTAAATTATATTACCTGCGTGCGCTTACCGGTAAAGCTGCCCGTATCAAATCGAAAAGAGTTTAATTTAAACATAACTTATAAAAGCCCTTCCGTTTATTCTGAAGGGCTTTTTTTACGAATATCTTTTTTTGTCAGGGTTAGATTTAATGCAACTTGAAGCCAGTTTATCCGTTTAAATAGTATAAAAAAAACAGAATTGATTTTATTTTAAAATTTATTATTTAGCTAATGTAAAAGGTGTATATTGGGTTTTCAAACTAAATTTTATAAGTTTGTTATGTTGGGTCAGGTAAATAGGTCCAAATTAAACTCAGCTTTTTATAAAGTTTCATTTTACGAAAAAATTTAATCGAAGTAAGAAATAACTAAAATACTGTACAGAAACCTTAACCCGATATTTATGTTACTGACACAATCTTTTTCAAGTTTAATTGAGGCCAATAACTCTGCATTGAATAACACATCTGCAGATTTGTTGAATGGAATGAAGATACTTCATGACAACCAATGGTACATTTGCGGGAATTTGGCACTTAATGAAGGACAATCTCCTCATAAACTGATCAACTCGTCACCTAACGATCTTGATTATCAATTGCTGGTTAAAGCAGCTTTGTTACTGATTGCAGAATCGGTTGAGCAACCGGTAACAATTACTACAGGATTTCCTTATGCTACTTACCGCATCTATAAAGATATTGCGATTGAGCAATTAAAAAAGAGCCACATGATAGAGTATGATGCTTCAACCTTTGGTGGTTCGGGCAAAAAGACAGTTATGCTGGATATTAAAAATGTGGATGTAATACCTGAAATTGTGGCCTGTTCAATTGCTTTGCGTAAAGGTGAAGAAAAAGCGAGCGGTAACTTTTTTATACTAAGCTGCGGATTCGGAACGTTTGAATCAGTATTAAGCATGGATTCGGGCGTTGTTGAGCAAACAATGATCAGTACCCATGGTTTACGTTATGCTATCAATTACATGATTAATGAGCTTTCAAAAAACCATTACCTGGGTTTCAGAACAGCACATACATTGGATGAAGCATTCCAAAGAGGATATTTATTTATTGACAAGAAAAATATTGACGTAAGAGAGATCAGGAAGAATGCCTTGAAATCATATTATAACGAGGTTATATCTCCTAACTTACGCAATGTTATCACCGATAAGAATTTAACAAAAGCGAATAAGGTTTATTTATGCGGCGGTGGTATGTACTACCAGGACCTGATAGAGTGTTTTAAAAATGAATTTGGAGAAATAGTTCAGCTGGAAGTTGTTAGCGATCCTGCTTCTTTGGCAAGTAAAGGCTATACCCTAAACTCACAACGTGTTTCGGGTGGTCTTAAAAATGCTTCTGTAGGGATGGATATTGGTAACTCAACAACGGTAGTGACGCGTTTCTCGGGAGAGTGAGCAACCAATTATGTTAGAAATGTTTAAGAAATATCCAAGGAAAGAATTAAACAGTAACCCGGTTAGTAATATCAGTGGGTTAGTACGCGAGGGAAACGATTTGTTTTCGGATAAACTGATATTGCTGGATGAAAGTCTTTCGGGCAATTTGTTTTGTGCTGAAACGATTGTGGTGGAGCAAAACGGCAAACTTTCGGGTAATATCACTTCAAAGTCGTGCGTGGTTAGCGGAACAATCAATGGCAATATCGTATCTACAGATCAGATGGATATTAAGAGTACCGCTATTATTAAAGGCAATATCCAATCGGCATTGATAAATATCGAACCCGGAGCTGTTATTAATGGCTGCGTAACGATTATGCAGGATACATCGGCCATTGCTGATCTTTCAGAAAAAATAAAAGGATATTCACCCGACGAGTATTTGGAAGCCAAACTAGCCGGCTGGTTGGTAGATGCGCAACCGACCGACAACACTGAAGGAAATATTGTGGTAACCGAGGAAAAACTACAGGATAAACCTCCTATTGTAAATTCGGCTATAAATGAAGACGAAGAAAAGTTGCAGGACAAGCCGATTCAAATTACGCATGCGTCTATACAGGCAGCCGTACCTCCGGTGGTAGTTCCCAAAGCAGCACCATCATCCGAAGAAACCAACACACGTTGGTGGTAGGCTTTTAGCGTCAGAACAAAAGGTATTTAAAAAAAAATATATTATTATTAAGAAAGGCTCCCATGGGAGCCTTTTCTGTTTATATAAATATGTAACTCCGCATATATGCAATCAGGATTTCTTTTTCTTAGCGGTTGCAGTTGTTTTTTTAACAGTAGATGTCGATGCCGTCTTTGGCTTCGATGGTGTAACGCTTTTCTTTATTGTTGTAGGCTTAGCTGGTGCAACTGCCTCATGTTCAATAATTAATGTTGGCTCAGTATGTGTCTCAGGTAGCGGTTGCGAAGATTCTTTCG
>Ga0207009_1012_pt1 | contig 31870 bp, 26 predicted proteins | sample Alteio_BWMinCont_81_FD_153479 | JGI IMG/M metagenome (GOLD analysis project Ga0207009, IMG submission 153479) | Enriched cells from forest soil in Barre Woods Harvard Forest LTER site, Petersham, Massachusetts, United States -... | ecosystem: Environmental > Terrestrial > Soil > Temperate forest >... | reverse complement strand
AGCGGGGTTACTTTCATTTCTGTTCCGGGAAAAGTAGGCGCACCAAGCGGCGACCAGTTTGCTTATTTTCAGTTTGTGTTGGGTAACGCGGCGGGGTTTATTATTATAGCCACGGTTTTGTTGCCGCTGTATTACCGCATGAAGCTGACTTCGATATACAGCTATATTGAAAGCGCTTTGGGGCAATGGAGCTATAAAACTGCGGCAGGTATATTTTTAATAAGCCGTATAATCGGCTCGTCGTTTCGCTTATACCTGGTGGTAATTGTATTGCAGAAGTTTATTTTTGATAGTTACCATGTCCCTTTTGCTGTAACCGTATTAATTTGTTTGGTGCTGATATGGGCGTATACTTATCGTGGGGGATTGAAAACCATTATTATTACAGATAGCCTGCAAACACTTTTTTTAGTTTCATCGGTCTTCCTGTCAATATTTTTCATCTGCCGCAGCTTAAATTTAAATATATTTGAAGCTGCGGACGCCATAAAAAACAGCAGCTATTCTAAAATATTCTTCTTAGATAATTTACACTTGACCAAGCAATTTTTAGGCGGTTTATTCATTACGGTAGGTATGACCGGGCTTGACCAGGACCTAATGCAAAAAAACCTGAGCCTTAAAAACATCGGCGAGGCGCAAAAAAACATGTTCAGCTTTACGCTGGTTTTTGTAATTATCAATATCTTCTTTTTAAGCGTTGGCGCACTGTTATATATCTATGCTAAGCAATATGGCATCAGTGTTGAAAAAACCGATTACCTCTACCCTACCATCGCTTTAAAATATTTAGGCCTGGTACCCGCAGTAGTGTTTATGCTGGGTTTAACAGCGGCTACATTTGCAACAACCGATTCGGCACTGACGGCGTTAACCACATCGTTTTGCGTTGATTTTTTAAATTTTGGGAAGAAAAAGGATATCAATAGTAAAAAAATGGTAAGTACACGCCACTTTGTACATATTGCTTTTTCAGGGATGTTGTTTTTAACTATCATCGTTTTTAATGCGATTAATGATAAGGCGGTTGTGACAGCTATATTCTCGGTGGCTTCCTATACTTATGGCCCATTGTTGGGCCTATATAGCTTTGGCTTATTTATGAGTGGTCGGCAGGTAAAAGATAAGCTGGTACCCTTTATTTGCTTGCTATCACCGGCTATATGTTATTACCTGAGCACACATTCGGCCAAATTATTTGGCTACACATTTGACAACGAACTTATACTCGTGAATGGATTTATTACATTTGCAGGATTGCTTTTGACGTCGTCAAAGAAGTCCGCAAGTCAGAAAGACCATAAATCGGGAAGTTTTGCGTAACAAGAGGCAATTATAACACGTAATATTATACTTCCGGACTTTACCGACTTTCGGACTTCCGGACTAAACAAAGAATATGACTGGTGAAGAAAAAATAAGACAAGCGTTTGAGAACAAAAACTGGCAGGAAATTAAAGTAACCGACTCCTGGCAGATATTTAAAATAATGGCTGAGTTTGTCGACGGCTTTGAGAAACTGGCTAAAATTGGCCCATGTGTTTCCATATTTGGTTCGGCACGGACACATAATGATAACCCATATTACAAATTATCCGAAGAAATTGCTCGCCTGCTTACCGAAAATGGTTATGGCGTTATATCCGGCGGTGGCCCGGGCATAATGGAGGCCGCTAACAAAGGCGCTTACGAAGCCGGCGGTAAATCTGTTGGACTAAATATCGAACTACCTTTTGAACAATTTCACAATAAATATATTGACCGGGATAAGATACTGGAGTTTGATTATTTCTTTATCCGCAAGGTAATGTTTATGAAATACTCGCAAGGATTTATCATACTTCCAGGTGGTTTTGGTACAATGGATGAGTCGTTTGAAGCGATCACCCTTATCCAAACCGGTAAAATAGCCCGTTTCCCGATTGTATTTGTAGGTATCGATTACTGGGGTGGCCTGTTTAACTGGGTACAGGAAAAAATGCTGAACCAGGAACACAATATACATCCCGACGATTTAAACTTGTACCGGTTGGTTGACACGGCCGAAGAGGCTGTTGAGCATATCCGGCGTTTTTACAACAAGTATGTGTTAAAACCGAATTTTTAATAAATCTTAAAATTCCTGCTTTCTTTTAATTTGTAATTTCTATTTTGGTAACATGTCTAAACCGAGTAAACAAGCTGCATTAGGCTTTATTTTCGTTACCCTGTTAATAGATGTAATGGGGTTTGGTATTATTATACCTGTATTACCTAATTTAATTCAACATTTAATTCACGGAAGTATAAGCGATGCCGCGCCTTATGCCGGGCTGATGGCCCTTGCTTATGCCTCTATGCAATTTCTTTTTTCGCCATTGATCGGCAATTTGAGCGACAGATTTGGCCGTAGGCCGGTATTGTTAAGCTCGTTGCTGGGTTTTGGGATCGATTATCTTTTCCTGGCCTTTGCCCCTACTATTTGGTGGTTGTTTGTTGGGCGCGTAATAGCGGGCATAACCGGTGCAAGCTTTACCACGGCATCGGCCTATATTGCCGATATCAGCACACCCGAAAAAAGGGCGGCGAATTTCGGCCTGGTAGGTGTTGCGTTTGGATTGGGATTTATTATCGGGCCGGTAATTGGAGGAATATTAGGAAATTACAATACCCAATATCCTTTTTTAGCCGCTGCTGCACTCGCATTGTTAAATGCCGCTTATGGATATTTTATATTACCCGAATCATTAAGCCCGGAAAACCGGAGGCCACTTGAACTAAAAAGGTGCAGCCCGTGGGGCACATTGATACAATTAAGAAAATACAAAGCCGTTATCGGCCTGGCAGTTTCATTGTTCCTTATTTATTTTGCTGTTCAGTCGGTGCAAAGTGTGTGGACATTTTATACCATTCAGAAATTTCAGTGGAGTAAGACATTAGTCGGCTATTCACTGGGTTTTGTGGGATTGTTAGTAGCGGCTGTGCAGGGAGGGCTTATCCGCCTTGTTATACCTAAAATAGGGCAACAACGCAGTATCTGGATTGGCCTGATGCTTTACAGCGTTGGTTTAATTTTATTTGCCTTTGCTTCAAAAAGCTGGATGATGTTTGCTTTCCTGGTACCTTATTGCCTGGGCGGCATAGCAGGGCCGGCATTACAGGGGTATATGAGCAATAATGTTCCGGCAAATGAACAGGGCGAGTTACAGGGTGGACTGACTAGCCTTGCGAGTTTAAGTACCATCTTTGGGCCGCCGGTTATGACCTGGTCTTTCTATTATTTTACAAAGCCGGGCGCGCCTTTTCAATTTGCGGGCGCACCTTTTTTTATTGGCGCCATATTAATGCTTTTAAGCGCCTTATTAGCTATCCGAAGTTTTAAAAGAAACACAAATTAAAATTGTTGGTTATAAAGACTGCAAATTCACCTTGCTTTTTTAACTTATATGGCGGATCAGCTTGAACCTATTAAAAAAATTACAGAGAAGATAACCAAGACTAAGCGATCTGCCGCCCTCGGGTTTATTTTTATAACCATCTTTATTGATGTTTTAGGATTAGGCATCATTTTGCCGGTCATGCCCAAATTATTGCAGGCATTAGGGCATGTTGATGTAAGTACCGCATCAAAATACAATGGATGGCTAACCCTCATTTATGCCACCATGCAATTAGTGTTTGCATCCATAATGGGTAACCTGAGCGACAAATTTGGCCGAAGGCCCATTTTATTAATATCCTTGTTTGGCTTTAGTATAGATTATATGTTTATGGCCTTCGCGCCATCAATCGCGTGGCTTTTTGTAGGCAGATTTATAGCCGGCGTAACCGGTGCAAGCACAGCCACAGCAACAGCATACATAGCCGATATCAGCACCGGGCATAAAAGGGACGCGAATTTTGGCTTAATAGGGGCTGCGTCGGGTGTTGGCTTGCTTATTGGCGTGGCATTGGGCGCATACCTGGGTGAACTTGATGTAAGGTTCCCGTTTATGGCAGCTGCCGGTTTTGCGTTTTTTAATGGACTTTATGGTTTATTTGTTTTACCAGAATCATTAACTCCAGAGCATAGACGCAAATTTGATTGGAAACGCGCCAACCCGCTTGGCGCTTTAATAAGGGTATTTACAAAACACTCCGGACTGGCGGGGTTGATAGGGGCTATTTTATTGGTCTACACCGGGCAAAAAGCGGTGGAATACCTGCTTTCCTTCTTCCTGTTCGAAAAATTTAACTGGGCGCTTAGCAGTGTGGGCACACTTGCTGTTTTTATAGGGGTGATGTTGGTAGCTATACAAGGCGGCTTAATCCGCTGGTCGATACCCAAATTTGGCCAGAACAAAAATATTGTGGCTGGTTTGATATTTTACGCAATTGGCCTGGTACTTATTGCTTTTGTTACGCAGGGATGGATGATGTATTTATTTATGATACCTTATTGCCTGGGTGGTATATCCGGTCCGGCTTTACAGGGATTGGCAACTAACAAAGTAGCAAAGAACGAACAGGGCGAACTGCAGGGTGCAATAACTATCTTAAATAGTATCAGCGTGATCATTGGCCCGGCTATATTCAGTTTTTTATTTTATCATTATACCAACAAACACGCCGGCCTTTATTTCCCCGGCGCCCCCTATTTGCTGGCAGCAATTTTAATGGTGATCAGTACCTTTTTAGCGATAAGGAGTTTTAAAAAGACCTGATTTTAGTAACTTGTATTATGAAAAACGTTATTATAGGTTTTGGCTTACTGATTTTAGCGTTACTCGTTCTATTCCGCCTGCCCGGCATTTATCATCCCGATACAAAAGTTGATTACATTACCTGGATAGCGGGTTTCAGCTTATTATTTTTAGCGATAGGTATAGTACTTAGCAGGAAGCTATTCGTGCACACTACCGTTGTTACTCAGCAAAAACCTGCCATAATTAATCATGAACAGTTACTAAAATCTGGCATCAGCAAACGTGAAGCAGATATCCTGCTGCTGATTGATGAAGGACTGTCAAATCAACAAATTGCTGATACCTTATTTATCTCCGAAAACACCATCAAAAAACATATCTCCAATATTTTTCAAAAACTGCAGGTTGAGCGGCGCACCGAAGCCATAAAGAAAGCCCGCGAACTCTCCATTATCTCGTAATACTAAAGTTGTATTTTTAATAATTGGCGTAAAATACCACTTTAGTATAAGCCAATTTTCAAAAACAGAATTTAACTTAGTCTGAAAATTAACGAGTTATGAAAAAAATAATTTTACGCTACGGCGCTTATGCAGCCCTTTTTGAGTTAATCATATTTGTATTAATCTGGCTGATAATAGGACTTTTTAATCCCAGCCATACCGTACAGGCTTATGTAGGCTGGGTTAATCTTTTGTGCCCGCTGTTGTTTATCTATTTCGGAGTTAGATATTATCGCGACCGCGTGAATGATGGTTCTATAACTTTTATACAGGGGCTTAAAATCGGGCTATTGATAGTTATCCTGCCGACTGTTGCGTTCGCTATTATTGAAACGGTGTACGTGTTATATATCGATCCTAAATTTTACGAAAATGTTGCCGTTTACGATATAGAACAATATCGCAAGATTCTTCCCCCTGCTGAATTTGCTGTTAAACTAAAAGAGATCAGACAACAAATTGAGGCCGAGAAAAATCCGTTTTATAATTTTGCAGGAATGATTTTAACAGTGGGATCGTTGGGAATAATAGTAACCGTTATATCTGCCGTATTGTTAAAGAAAAAGGCAAAACAGGTAATAGTTTAATCTATTCCGCTTACTCCGCCAGATATGACAAACTTCATCATATCTGCCGCGTTTTTATCAATAGGCTTAACCTTATCGGCAGCGATAATAACCACCTGTCCGGCAAATGAGTAAGAATAAGGAAAATAGACGGCTACTTCGCCGGGCATATTTATTTTAGCCAAATCTTTTTGTACCAGGAAGCCTATTTTTTTCAGGCCAAATTCATTCACTTCTACAATTACCGCTTCGTTAAATTTCTTTTCGTCACCAACAAAGGCTTCGGTCAAATCTTTTATTGATGAATATAGGAAGTTAAAAAATGGCAAACGGTTTATCCAGCGGTTAAACCATCGTTTAATAGGATCGGTTATTACATTGGTTACCAGTATACCGGCAATCATAATAACCACAAATACATTTAAAATGCCCAATCCGGGTATATAAACAGGTTTACCCTTGCTATTCGTCCAGATAACATCGCTTAAGTTCAGGGCCGTGTCGATACTGGAAACGGCCCAAAATATCAAAAAAGCAGCGGCACCTAACGGCACAACCACAATTAATCCTTTAAAAAAGTAGTTTAATAAAGCCTTTGCGATCCTTTTCATTTGACAAGCAGATATTACTCGTAAAAATACACTCTTTTTACCCTTTGCGAAATATTAGTTAATATCTCGTACGGAATAGTGCCAATTTCTGTTGCCAGCTCTTCTATTCTTAGTTTATCATTGAATACAATAACCTCATCGCCTTCATTAACATCTATTCCGGTTACGTCCAGCATGCACATATCCATCGTAATATTGCCAACCGTTGGCGCCAATACACCATTAACCAGCATTTGACCAATGCCGTTACCAAAGGCACGTAAATAACCATCGGCATAACCGATACGAACTGTAGCTATTTTACCATCTACGGGTAAACTCCCGCTGCGGCCGTAACTGATTGTATCGCCTTTTAAAATCTTTTTCACCTGTGACACACTGGTTTTTAAACTGGCAATAGGTTGCAGCCCATTATCGGATGCCGGAACGGCAGCATCAATACCATATAAGCCGATCCCTAAACGCACCATATCATACTGTCCCTGCGGCCAGCGTGTAATGCCCGATGTATTGCTTAAGTGTTTGATCACTTTATACCCAAGCGTTTTTTCGATTTGTTTGTAGGCTTTTTCAAACCGTTTAATCTGTTTTAATGTAAACTCATCATGTTGGGCAGCTTCACTGGCAACCAGGTGCGAGAATACGGATATTACATGCATGTACTTGTTTTGTTCCAGCAGATCGCATAAACTTTCAATTTCATATCCTTCAAAACCCAGCCGGTGCATGCCGGTGTCAATTTTTAGATGTACCGGGTAGTTAACAAGACTACGATGCTGTGCAAATTTGATAAAATCGTCAAACAAGTTGAAACTGTAAATTACCGGCTCCAATTCATAGGTCACAAGTTTATCAAATGCCGAAGGTTCGGCGTTTAACACCATTATAGGCAGCTCAATGCCGGTTTCGCGCAGGTAAACACCTTCATCAATATAGGCAACCGCTAAATAATCCACCTTATTATACTGCAGCATGTTGGCCAGCTCGAAAGTGCCGCTACCGTAAGAGAATGCTTTAACCATTGCCATTACCTTAACTCCGGGATGCAATTTTGCCCGGTAATAGTTCAGGTTATTCAGTAAGGCGTTCAGGTTAATTTCCATTACCGTTTCATGCGCCTTTTGGGTAAGGGCCTGGCTTATCCGCTCAAATTCAAAACTGCGGGATCCTTTAATAAGGATGGTTTCGTCTTTAAAGTTTACCGTATTCAGGTTTTGCAGCAGCGATTCGGTATCCGAATAAAAAAACTTTTCGGGAATATCAAAAAGTTGCTCATGACTTACGAGCGCATTACCCACCCCGATAAATTTATCCACCTTTTTTGTTTTGATCATGCCGGCCACCAATTGGTATAAGGCATCTTCTTTTAAACCCGACTGAAAGATATCTGACAGTATCAGTGTTTTTTTTGAGTGCTGATTTTGCTGACCCAAAAAGTTTAAAGCGATCTCTAATGATTGAATGTCGGAGTTATAAGAATCATCTATTACCGAGCAATCATTTATACCTGTTTTTAATTCCAGCCGCATGCTTACCGGGGTAAGGCGCTCCAGGCGTTTGTCGGCTTCTTCGGGCGTATAATCCATCGCGAGCATGGTTGCCCAGCAAACGATGGCATTTTCAATAGATGCCTGGTCTAAAAACGGGATGATGCATTCAATTTCTTTCCCTTTGTATTTTGCCCGCAGGTAATAATTTTTGGCGATAACTGTTTCGGTAAAAACGTAGAGATCGGCCTGACGGAAGTTCCTGCTCCAGGTAAAACAAGTATAGGCAAGCAGGTCTTTTTTATAATCCAGCAGCTGGTCGTAATTATGTACCAGCATCTTGCAGTTTTTAAAAAGCTTTAATTTTTCCAGCACCTTTTCGCGGGTATTTTCAAAACCTTCATCGTGTGCCGGACCTAAATGGGTTAATACGCCAATCTCCGGTTTGATGATGGCTTCCAGCTTATCCATTTCACCGGGCAGGGAAATCCCGGCTTCAAATATGCCCAGGTTGTTTTTATCCGTGATCTGCCATACGGAAAGTGGCACACCAATTTGCGAGTTATAGCTTTTAGGGTTACGTACAATATTTTTATCTGCTGATAGTAACTGGTAAAGCCACTCTTTAACAATGGTTTTGCCGTTACTGCCGGTTATGCCTATTACTTGCAGTTTAAACTGATCGCGATGATATGCGGCTAATGTTTGCAAGGCACCCAGTACATCATAAACAATCAAAAAATTCGCATCGGGCAGCTTTAATTCGGGTCCTTCTTTTACCACGAAATTGCGAACACCTGCAGAATAGGCAGATGCAATAAACTCATGCCCGTTACGCCTGCCGCTTAGGGCAAAAAACAACCCCTCTGCGGCATTATTAATGCGCCGGCTATCGGTAAGCAGGGTGCTGATGATATTGTCGTTCACCAATTCGCCTGTAGCGTTGATGATTTGCTGAATTAATTTAATGTGGTATTGATTGCTAAACATATCGGATACGAATTTGCTTATATTTCTGCCAATAGAAGAATTTTTAACGTATTTTGGTTTTAAATGGATAACCAAAAACCAAAGAAAATTACCGACGAGAAAGTTGCCCTTGTAAAGGCCGAGCATTATTGCACCTACCAGGAACGATCGCAGCAGGAAGTACGTGATAAATTATATGAATGGGGGTTATGGACCGATGCCGTAGAAAATATTATATCGCAGTTAATTGGCGGCAATTTTTTAAATGAAGAACGTTTTGCGAAAGCATATACTAAAGGGAAGTTTAATCAAAAAGGCTGGGGAAAGATCAAGATCAAACAAGGGTTAAAGTTAAAAAGGGTGCCCGATGTATTGATAAAAAAAGCATTGATTATTATTGATGCTGACGAGTATTTACACACTTTAGAAAAGATTCTGCAGAAAAAAGCAGCCATATTAACAGAAAAAGATACCCATAAACGCCGCTATAAATTACAACAATATGCGATGGGCCGCGGATACGAAGCCGACCTGATTGCGGACGTTTTGAAAAACAGCGACTTATAATATTTCTTAAAAAAATTAAATCTTTTCCTTGCAGAATGTTCAATTCTGTCTATATTTGCACTCCGCAAGCGAAAAAGCAGCAATGCTGGCAGCAAAACGGGAAATAACCAACGCGAAAGTAGCTCAGTTGGTAGAGCACGACCTTGCCAAGGTCGGGGTCGCGAGTTCGAATCTCGTCTTTCGCTCAAATCCCTTCCCAAAGAAGGGATTTATTGTTAAGTTTGATAACGGATTTATCCGGATGATCAATTAATGTCGCAGATCGTCGCGACTTAGGTATTAAACACCTGCTCAGATGGTGGAACTGGTAGACACGCAGGACTTAAAATCCTGTTCCCGTAAACGGAGTGCGGGTTCGATTCCCGCTCTGAGTACACGACGGGAAAGACGATTAGACAATCGCTCTTTCCCGTTTTTATTTCCCCCTAACTTGCTGTTAATCTGATATATTAGGGCCGCAACTTCGTTGATTCTTCCGGTTCGATAATTTTGTCCGTCAAATTGCAGTTTCTGCCGATATATCGAACCCAGGATGGTTCTTTTTGTGATAGCGTTCCCGTCCTCATACATACTTTCAAGGCGGGAAAGTGCCTTAACGGCCTTTAAAACCATATTATCAATACTGGCCGTGTTCGATTTCTGTACCTTCATCTCCGACAGCGTTGCTTCCAGTCTTTTGATCTTTTCTGTACAGTCTTTCTTGACAATGGCGTAATCATCAGGCTCTATCTTTTCCTCAAAAAGTAATTCCCTCGCGCTGGTCATTCGCTCATTGACCACAGCAATCTCGTCAAGAATTTTCTTTGGCCCGTCCATCGCTTCGCCACGAAATGCTTTATAAACATCGATCACTATCATTTTATACAATTCAGCCATCCCTGGTTTAGGTATGAACTTAACCAATTCCTGTATCATCAGTTTATTGAGGTCATCTGCGCGGTAACGGCAACCACAACCATAAATGTGTTGGGCATGATAGTAATAATAATAACCACCCTTCCGGCCTTTGGAAGCACTGGCAGTGAAAGCCCGTTCACAGGTCGCACATTCAATAAAGCCTTGCAATGGCAGACATTCATTGATTTTCACCGCCTGTAGCCTTAAAACCTTTGTCCGCCCCTTTAATACATCCTGTACCCTATAGAACAGATCTTCGGAAATAAGTGGCTCATGTAAGCCCTTTACCCATTGCTCTTCTTCATCTTTATAAGCTTTTACCACGATCTTGCCACAGTAAACCGGGTTCCTGATCTCCCGGTAAAACATATTCCGGCTCATTTTAAACCCTTTGGCATTGGCCATTTTCCGTATTTGATCTGGAACAAAAACCCCTTCTACAATGGTTTCAAATATCCAGCGCATAAAAGGCGCTTCTTCCTCGTTGATGGCGATGTATTTTGAGCCATCTTCCCTGCTCTTGTTACTGTACCCCATTGGCGCGACCCCCATGTAACGGCCTTCTTTTCTAGCGCGGCGCATACCGTGTTTCACATTCAGCGCCCTGCGGTCATTTTCAACCTCTGGTGTAGCAAGGTAGAAAGCCAGCATAATCTTGCTTTCCGGAATTTCCATATTCAGCGGTTGCTCAATAGCCTGCGGGTCAATATTCAGGTTCCGCAACATGGCGATCATTTGATAAGCATCGGCAGCGTTACGGCTGAACCTGTCCCATTTGGTGAATAACACCAGGCCGGGAATTCCCTTAGATTTTAGCTTCCTTAGTTCAAATAAATATTTTTGCCACTCCGGCCTGTTAAATGTTTTGGCGGAATGATCTTCGTAAATTACTTTTCTGACCATTATACCGTTCATTTCACAGTAACGTTGCAAATGGTCGTTTTGGTCACGTTGGGAATACCCCTTATCGGCTTGCTCGTCGGTACTCACCCGGATATATAAATCAGCTGTTCTCATCGATGAAATTATAATTTGATGTACGTTTCTACGCTTAATTTAGCGATTTTATACATAAAATCCAAGATTATCTTAGCTTCCTCTATTGTAGCTACAGTACCATGTTCTTTCAGAATGTTGACAGCTTGCTGTGGTGTAATCCTGCGCCTGTCAAGTCTGATTTGATGTCCCCCTTTTTCCATTGTCCATTTTTAGCGCTAAAGTGCAGGGAAGCAAAAAGGGATATTAACACGATCATGGGATAGTTTTATTCTTTTTTTCAATTATCATTATCAAAAGCAAAATTTGTTGTATCAATCGGTTAATATTTTGCCGTGGCTATCATATATACCCTAATTTTGATACTTATCTTATTAACCATGAATAAAATAACCTTGTACCAATTATTGGAAATTGAAGTTCGGGCAAACAACGCACTTGATCCGTTTTCCGAGCTTTTTGATCGCCAAAACTTCACAAACATTATAGACCAGGTTATTCAAAGTAAATATAAAGGTGAGATTGAATATAACCAGGAAGGTCAAAATCTGGTGAGTGCCTTGCTTGAACTGAACAAAATCTATGAAATGCAGCTTGGCGAAATAAAAGAAATATTTACTCAAACAGGACTCAGCAGTTTGAACCTGGTAGAAAGGGTCATAGCATCTACAAATTTTTATTACCTGACAGTTTTACAAGAACAACGAAGACAACAGCAAAGCGATGATAAAGGCAAGCTTGAAGACTTGAACATCATTGCAAAGGGGGATTTTAAAAATATGAACGGTGCGGCGGTTGCTGCAACAGATGTCAGTGATTCCGTCAATGACGCTGCAAGTGAACTAATAACGATACTCTTACAGTTGAATTTAACCGACACCGGAGACAAGCCCATCAAAGAGGCCAAAATCACGGAACAATTGGCCAGAGCAATTCAAATCGCTTCCATTATGAACGGGATGCGGTCCAACTTTCTGGAATTCAAGTTTGAAACCGCGTCGATTACCTACGAATCTGATACGATCACCTTTAAAAAGACGCCAGGTAACTATTTTATCATTAAAGCTGCCAATAAAATGAGGCAAAGAAATCAGGTTACCGAATTCTTCATTACCGGGTCAAAATTTCCCAGGAAGCCGTTAACCAAGCCCGATTATAAGATCGATAAAGGTAATATAGAATTTACCCGTGGAAATAAAAAAGACGACTCTGGGCTGGATACATTTGTCTTAACCGACTTCTTAACATTCCATTTTCATCTCCATTTAATAAAGCCTGGTGGTTTTGATGAGTATAAGGTCAATGATATTTTTAAACTATTTGAATATATAAGGGTGTTTTTCTTTTCCATTGATCCTGGACCAATTATAAAAAACGCTACAGCAAGCCAAAACTATCACGATATCCCCTATAAAGTCAAGGTCGATCATTTAACGGATTTTCTAATACAGGAAAGCGGCTTTTCTTCTGATTTCGTCCATAGCTTTATCGATAAAATCAGCCAGCCGCTGCGGCAGCAGATGGACATTTGGGCTAAACCGCTCATTCGTATCAACAATGACTTTTTAGTTCTGCTTGGTACAATCGGCGGGGATCTAACATACCAGTTCGAGCAGATGATCGATGATTATGTTACCCCGGCAGACCAGCTGAAACATTTTAAAAACATATTAGAAATTGAACTGGATTCATTAGATCATAAACATACACTCAAAAAAATTGACCTTCAACCGGTTAGTGACCAGGTGAATACGGAGGGGTTGTTGGTCTATCAGACTCTTAACCACCTCGTGGTGTTGAAACTCATCCTGATTAAGTATCCTTTAGACCCTGAAAAAACAGCCTTCCAAATGGCTGCCATTTTTAAGGAAAGTGAAACGTTCAAAGACAACTTGAGCATCGTAGAAAAAAACATAAAACAATTAACGGGCAGCGACCGCATGAAGATCACGCCGTTGTTAATTACCAATCATCCGTTGTTCAGCGGGATGGTCATTGAGCGTTTCGCCGTCCTGGATGCCATACTTCTGAAAAATTACATCGATAAAGGCAAATATACGCGGGCAATCATCATCGCCGCGCCGGGGAAAATCGATTCAGAGTCTCTGTCTTCTTATCCTTATTATCATGACGACGCGTCCTTTGATGGTAATTTGCTTTCATTCGCTTATCAGCCTGCCCCGGTTTATGAAATGCAAAAAAATATGCATGTCGAGAATTTTAAACTTTCACCTGGCGATCATACGCCGTTAATTTTTTCACAAAGCGCTGAATTGCAAACCCTGCGGGAAAGTATGTCCGATCTAGTTACAGAATTGGAAACATGGTTAAAGCAATTGTATTATTTTAATACTGACTATGACAAGGACCCCGATGGTAAACGACTGATCAGCGACAGAATAGATTTTTTAACGCCGCTGACGTTCAGCTACTTTGCACTAGATAAAACAGATCGACGATCACGCATGGTCCTCCTGTCAAGTTTTAAAAAAGTAGGCTTTGACGGAATGATACATCTTGTCAACAATCTGTTAAATGCCAGTCGCCAGGTTGCACGCAAAGGATTCACGCCAAAAAAGGAAATAGAACAGCCGCCTATCGATCATGAAAAAGCGGAACTGCAATGGCATAAGATCAATGAAAAATTGGCCGTCGAGGGGCCTGTTAGCCCATCTACATTCAAATATGAACACGATTTGTCAGAAGAAGATCGGGACAATTTGATTAGGCACTTATTTTCTCTTGGAGCGGCATTTGGTCCTGGTATCTATACGGAAGAGCAGATCAATGATTTTTATATCCTTGTCACGATCACAACCGGACTTGCAGCCGGTCTGGCACGCTTCGAAAAAGACATTTATACGATGTTTCTCAATCTGATGGATCTGCTGAATTACAACGGCCATTTTCAAAAGGCTAGGGATTTTAGCGAAGAAGCGCTCGCCTATTCATTCAATTATGAAAAAGCACCGCTATTAGGATGGTTGGTCCAATTCAAATGTTTTAGCCGGCAACGAAGTGTTCACGATGCAGCATTCTATGGAAGTGCGTACTTCGCTGTGCTAAACGCGCTGCCTGAAATCACCGCCTACAAAGCATTTGACGGATTCTATAATGCCATGCTGTTTTTTAGAAATTTTGGTTTTACTGACTTGGCAGATAATTTTTTCAAAAGTTTGCTTTCGATGCCGCTCGAATCATACCAGTTGCAACAAGTCACCCTTAGTTTTTTAAATTCCAAACTGCAGGATATCGAAAACTTGCAACAACATCTTCAACTTGCAGAGGATTTTTTAAATAAACATATTCTTGAAATTACTCAGCATGGACAACAAGGGGCCATGCCATGGACGGCTTTAATTTTCAATTTGCTTAATATCGAAAGCAAGGGTTACATTACTGTTCCAGCGTCACTCAAGGTCTACCTGAAAGAATTTGAAAAACTAATTGAACAAACGACCCTCGATAACTTGCGTGGACAGTTTTTTCCGGATGAGAAGACAGCTGCAAATTTATTAAAAGATGCACTTATCAAAACCTACCAAACACGGGCCTTGGAAGATTATGCAGCAGAAATAACGTCACTCGAAATGTTGGCTAACAACGTGGCAGGTCTTTCAATTGTACCCCTTAAGCTTGATGATCTTTTAATTTGCGGATTGGTGATCAATGATCAGACACTGACCTTTCAAGAGAAGGTCTTGAATGAGATGCAGTCATTTACAGAAGAAAAAAAAACAGATGTTCAGCTTTTTGAAAACTACAGCGACATCCTGGCAAAAATACCGATACAGCACGGTCAAGTTATAATTTGGCTATTTGAGTTCAATCATCATGTTTGCGCTTTATTTATCGATGAAAACCAAAATACCGTGCTCAATGAACTGGAGGGGTGGTCGTTAAAAAGCTTAAGGGAATGGCAGTCTAAACTCCCTGACTATTACTTTGACGAAAAGAATGGCTACCCGATCAACCAACAAGAAGGTGACTATATAGATGATCTGCGTGACCTTTCATTTTCACGGATTTCTTTACCTTTTGCATTTAAAGAGTTGCTCGTCTACTTCAGCCTGGATATAGCTGCATTTCCGCCAAACCTGCTGGAATTACCTGTAGCGCAGTTGAATGAAAACCAAATTGGCAACCATGAAGAGCGCGTCAGGGAATATATAAAAGAACAGCCTTTCGATTTTCTCGGATATCATAAACCAGTGACCAATATTATTTCACTGGAATATTTTGCGGCCAAAGGAGTGCCAATCATCGCCAATCTTGCCGAGCTGAATTTGGCTTGCTGGATACCTACCGTGGATGAAGATATGGTATTGTACATCGCTGAAAAAACATTACGGCCATTATTGGAAAATAAATATAAGATCACCATACAAAATTCTATTTATCCTAAACCCGCCCTTGATGCCACTATTAATGTTTTCGTCGCTCATGGTGCTAAATCCATAACCGGTTTCCGTTCAGTTCATACCAGAGGTCAAACCGAAGGGCATGCTCTGATCAATGATACTGGTATTGCAAGAGTTTTTGGCACCGGTTTTATTGCAGTGGTTTTCATTTGTGATTCTGGCGCTATGACCAAAGATATTTATAATCAAAAATTAATCTCACTCGTCAACGAGATATTATCCCTCGGATATAAGGCAGTCGTCGCCCCCACTTGGAAATATAACCCTGCCATTACTTCGATCTGGCTGGAAGCTTTCATGGATAGTTTAAAAGCAGGGGGTGCAATCAGTTTTGCGGTTCAGACCGCTAATCAAAGAGCTGCAAAAGAGGGATTCGATGAATATTTTGGATTCTATTCACCGCGAGGATGGGCTGCGATGCATTTATACGGCAATCCCAATATTTGCTTTAGATAAGATTAAATGAAACATTTGGAAACTTCTGAGTACTATTTCGATATATAAAAGAAAAACGATATGAAAAAGTACACATCACAACAATTAGCGTCTTACGCCAAAGGATTCACTTTACTTAAGTTTGACAGCGCCGACAAGATTTATAATAAATTTAAAGGTGATCTTGATCGCCGGATGAAACGCGTACAACCTACGTTACCGCTGGAGGCAGAACTGGAGCGACAATCCCGAAAACTGGCTGAGAAATCATTTGAAATACTCGGCTTGATCAGGGAAGATGCAATTGAGCGCCGACTCAGTACGGGTTTAAAAAATGACGCTTGGTATTCCGGCATCGATCTCGCCGACTATCGGATTTATTTCGACGACCTGGCAAATGACATTGTAAAAGATGCTATCACCGAAGTACATAAGCCACTTGCAGAGGAGTTCCGCGCATGGAAAAAGAGACAGCGAAAACGTTAAGGAAACCAAACCGCAATGCCCGCCTGGACATTGCGGTTTTAAATTTATTTTTAACACCATCCTATCACCGTGTTAAACCACCCCAAAATCCCAGCCCACCTTTGGCTTGAAAACAATTCAAGCCATGAACACCAACCATACACCCCGCACCGTCCTGACCTACCAGGCGGCCCTTACCGCCGGTCACCAACCGCGCGAATACAGCTACGATAAAGACATCATCCCGACCGGCGAATACCACGTCCTATTAGATTTTATGACCTGGGCGATGAAGCTGCCTGCCGTCGATCTGTATTGCACCATCCGGCAAACGCGCCAGCGCATCCGGCTGACCTTTTTTTTCGATAAGGAACGCAGTTATTTACTACATGGAACCGACGTAACCCGGCTGCCGTTCGGCATCCTGCTGGCCGTACAGGTCGAATATAATACCAATAGCAACCCGACACTCAACAAGATCAGCCGCCTGCAAGCGGCAGCGAAAACCTGAAAGGTCAGCGTCCTTTTTTTGAAGAAAAAAAAGGAGCAAGCCGGAGTTGGGCAAAGCCCTACTCTGCTTGCCGTTTGCGCAGCAAACGGGGTTAAGGATATACTCCGGGTATATCCTATGGCTCTAAAAGTGACAATAAGTTAAATAATGATATACCAATGGATATATCCGCCAAGAAAAAAGCACGTAAAAAGCGGCCACCCGAAAAATCCTTACGGTTCCCGGTGGCTACACATGAAAAGCTATTAAAGCTCTGCGAAAAGCTGGGCCGCAACCAGGTGGAATTATTTGTCGCAATGGTGGATTATTTCTACCGCACTAAAAAAGACCCGGCAGATGTGAACGATGAGGTGTTGAAGAACGCACTGGCCAAAAACCACGACACCTACATCCGCTTTATCCGGTCGCAGGAAGATAACCTGCTTATCCCCATGAAAGAGAACATGGATAGGATGATCATCAACCAGCGGGAGATCGTCCGCTATTTCAACGAACAGGTATTGAACGCCAATAAAAGCATCCTGAATGGGCAGGAAGCGCAGGCTGCCCTATTGCAAGCTATTAGTGCCAGCCTTGACAGCAAAGAGAAACTCAAAATCAAATTTCTATATATTTTGAATTATTACAACAAAGCGCTGCTAACGGCGGCACCAAAAGACAGGGAAGCCTTATTGCAGGAAACGAGACAACAGATTAATAAACTTTAAAACTCCCCCTTTAGGGGGCTGGGGGGCTTATGTACATCAATATCACCGATAGCGATACCGGCAATAACAAAGGCAGCAGCGGACAATTGGTGCATTACCTGGATAAGGAAAACCGATTGCTGGAATTAACGCAGGCTGAACAATGGTTTAACGGCACGAACGCCAACGTGCCATCCCACGAGGTCAGGCGCAGCTTGGACAATAATATCGCCAAGTTGAGCCGGGACGATGCCAAATTCTTTTTGATTAATATCAGCCCCAGCCAGAAAGAAATTGCATTTCTACAGGAACAGTACGGTGATGATACCAAAGCGCAGTTTAAAGCTTATGCTACAAAAGTTATGGATGAATATGCCCGAAATTTTAACCGCCCCGGTATTGAAAATAACCAGGACCTGCTTTGGTTCGCAAAACTGGAAAACCACCGCTATTATTCCCACAAAGACAAAGAAGTCAAAAACGGCCTGAAAAAGCGGGGTGAACGGAAGCCGGGTGAGCAGATGCACATGCAGGTCATTGTCAGCCGGAAGGATATTTCAAATTCAGTTAAACTTAGCCCGATGAATAAATCGCGGGGAAAGAACGGCGAACATTCCAAGAAACTTGGCCAGTTTGACCGTTCCCAATTCGCTAATTCAGGGGAAAGGCTGTTTGACCAGATTTTCGGCTTTGACCGGAAACTGGAAGAAACCTTCGCCTACGCCAAAACACAAAAGAACGGCAACCTAAAGGAACGCATGGCGATGCGTGTCGAAATGAGCCGGCAGCGGGAAGAACGTTCCAGGCAGCGCGGGCAACGACAACAGCAATCGAAAGGAAAGCAACAGGGAAACTACCTGCGCCGGGAACCACAGACCCATTACCTGGAAAAAGAGCCAGCGGCGAAAACTTACCTGCAAGTGCCGGAACCAACGAATTTCCTGGCGATTGCATTAGGAAAAACAGGGCCGGACGTGGCGCCGTCCGTTTCGCGGAAAAAGAAAAAAAGGACCAAAGAACAAGAGCAAGGATTACATCTATAAAACAACATCATGAACACCGGAGAAGACATTACCAGTTTACGCAAAATCATGGACTTTACGCGCCTGATCAGCATTGTCATTTTAGCGATCCATTTTTATATCAGTTGTTACGGGGCATTCGCCGACTGGCACTGGACGGCAAAAATCGTTACCCGCCTCGTTTTGAATATCGCTAAAACCGGATTGTTCCGAAATAACCTCCGGCCTAAGTTAGGTGCGCTGTTATTTTTGTTGATATCCCTGTTAGGCGCAAAAGGCCGGAAAGATGAAAAGATACGGCTGAACAGTTGTATAGCTTACTTGCTCACCGGCCTGTTGCTGTATTTCATCAGCAGCCTTTGCTTTTACCTGCAAGCAGGAAACGAACCCATCGCCATCGCTTATATTGGATTAACCGCTATTGGCTATTTGCTTGTTTTAACCGGCGGCGGCCTTTTGTCCCGTTTGATCAAGAACAACCTCCATAAAGATATTTTCAATACCGATAATGAAACTTTCCCGCAGGAAGAACGTAAGCTGGACAATGAATATTCCATCAACCTACCTGCCAAATACAATTTGAAAGGCAAAGTCCGTGACAGTTGGATCAACTTTATTAACCCGTTCCGGGGCATCCTTGTCGCCGGAACGCCCGGCGCGGGCAAAAGCTATTTTGTGATCCGGCATATCATCGACCAGCATATCAAAAAAGGTTTTACCCTATTTCTTTATGATTTTAAGTATGACGACTTGACGAAGATCGCCTGGAACAAACTGTTGCTGTATAAAAACAACTACCCGGTCAAGCCCAGATTTTATGTGATTAATTTTGATGACCTGGAAAGAACCCATCGCTGCAACCCGCTCGACCCGCAGAGTATGGAAGATATTACCGATGCGACCGAAGCCAGCCGGACGATCATGCTGGGGCTGAACCGCGACTGGATTAAAAAGCAGGGCGATTTCTTCGTGGAAAGTAATATCAACTTTATTACCGCCATCATTTGGTATTTGCGGAAATATGAGAATGGCAGGTATTGTACACTGCCGCATGTCATCGAGCTGATGCAGGTTGATTATGACCGGCTGTTTGCCATCTTACAAGAAGAAGATGAGATCAGGGCGCTGATCAATCCTTTTATCATGGCTTATAATAATAATGCCAAAGCGCAACTGGAAGGACAGATCGGCGGTGCTAAGGTTGGGTTGGTACGGCTGGCTTCCCCGCAATTGTATTATGTGTTAGCTGGTAATGATTTTACGTTGGACATTAACAACCCGCAAGCGCCCAAGATCGTCAGTGTCGGGAATAACCCGCAAAAGCTGCAAACCTACGGCGCGGTATTATCGCTCTATATATCACGTATGATCAAACTGGTGAACCGAAAAGGGCAATTAAAAAGCAGCCTGGTGTTCGACGAGTTTCCAACGATCTATTTTAATAATATGGATGGCCTGATCGCAACGGCGAGGAGCAATAAGGTGGCGACCACTTTAGCGGTACAAGATTTCAGCCAGTTGCAAAAAGATTATGGGCCAGACCAGGCCAAAGTGATCACGGGTATCGTCGGCAATTTCATCAGCGGGCAGGTCACCGGCGATACGGCTAAAACACTGGCGGAGAATTTCGGCAAAATCATGCAGGACAGGGATAGCCGGAGTACCAATAGTTCGGATACGTCTATCACGCAGTCCAGCCAGTTGGATTTTGCCATTCCTGCGTCCAGGATCGCACGGCTTTCATCCGGCGAGTTTGTGGGGATGGCGGCGGATAACCCCGAGGAACCTATTTCGCTTAAAATGTTCCATAGTAAAATACAGAACGACCATGCGGCTATTGCCAAAGAAGAAGCTGCTTATAAACCTTTTCCGGTAATTAAACACGTAGCGGCGGAAGACGTGCAGGAAAATTACCGGAAGATCAAAGCGGACATCCGGGAGCTGGTGGCTGATGAACTGGCGAAACTGGAAGCGCGTAAACCACAGATTACTGAACCCGAAAACCACGCGGATACGCCTGAACAAAATACTACGCCGGAGCAGGGCCTTTCCATTTGAATGCAGGTTTAACAATTCGGTAACATGCCGATAATCAATTTATTTAAGGAAAAATAATTATCATTGTCGTAAAAATTCCATAAATTTAGCTGATGGATTTTCGCGCATGGCGGCATATAGTTCTCTTTCCGATGTTGAATTGAGGGACTTGCTCAAGTCCGGTGACCATGCTGCGTTCACTGAACTTTACCAGCGAAATTGGAAGTTTTTGTTCAACGGCGCTTTTAAAGCGACCAACCACTGGGAAGATAGCCAGGATATTTGCCAGTCGATCTTTATCTGGTTATGGGAGAACCGCGAAACCGTCCGAATCACCACCAATACCCGCACCTATTTGCATACAGCGGTAAAATATAAGATTGCGGGCCTGATACGCAGCGGCAAGGTACGGGAAACCCTACTGGATGAACTGGAGGACATTGATCCGCGCAGGTACCGGGAAAATGAGCTGGAGATTAGGGAACTGAAAAATCTGATTAGCCAATTGATCAACGAACTGCCTTCAAAATGCCGGGAGGTTTTCTTGTTAAGCCGCGACGAAGAACTCAGCCATAAAGAGATCGCGGAACAATTGGGCATTTCAGAACGCACCGTTGATGAACAGGTACACCGCGCGTTAAAGAAACTGAAAGTACCTTTGGGCAAGATGGCGGGTCTGTTCCTGCTTTTCTAATAAAAACAATCTCCCTCATTATCAGCCTGTTAATTCCGACCAAAAAAATTTTGTAGGTACTACCCCCATTTTTTGCGCCCTATCCATAAAAGGCGCATTAAGCGATGGATAAAAAAACACTGGACGAACTGATCGACCGCATCGGCAGCGGGAAAGCCACTGATGAAGAATTGGCGGCCTATAACCATTATTTGAACCAGGCGACCGATGCCGGTGAGGACTGGAACGAACAGCGTTTGGGTAACGAAGAGTCATTTGGTGCGCACATGCTGGACGAGATCAATAGCCGAATAGGTTATCAGCCAAAACGGGTGATAAGGCTTTTGCCACGCATTGCGGCAGCAGCTTCGATACTCTTATGCCTTTCAGTTGGGGCTTATTTTGCTTTAAGGCCAAAAGCACTCAACCAACAAATGGCCATTTTAAAGCCGGGCACTTTTAAAAACGACGTCTTGCCAGGGAAAAATAACGCCTATATCACATTGGGCAATGGTCAGCGCGTCATTCTTAGTGCAACAACCGCTGGCAGCCTCGCTCAACAAGGCAATACCAGAATTCAGAAAGACAGCACAGGGCAGATCGTTTATCAAGCTGGTACCGCTAATGCCGAATTGGTTTATAACACCCTTGTAGTTCCCCGGGGCGGTGGCAAACGCGAATTGCGTTTAGCGGACGGTACCCTGGCTATATTGGATGCGGGTTCGTCCATTCGCTTTCCCGTGGCATTTACGGGTAGGGACAGGCGGGTTAGCATAACTGGTCAGGTGTATTTTGAGGTGGTACACAATGATAGGCAACCATTTTTCGTGACCGCTAAAGGTCAAACCATACAAGATGTGGGTACCCATTTTAATGTTAATGCCTTTGACGATGAGCCGATGATGAAAACCACGTTATTGGAAGGCAGCATAAAATTCAACGATAAATTGTTAAAACCTGGAGAACAGGCAGTCGTGTCTGCAACTGGGAAAATGACCATACGTAACTCAATTGACGTTAACGAAGTTACGGCCTGGATCAAGGACAAATTTGAATTTGAGGAAAATGCTGATTTGCCAGCGGATATGCGCCAGTTAGCCCGCTGGTACGATCTGCAAATAACCTATCAGGGCAGCAAAAAACAATACCATTTTGGCGGGGACATGCTTCGTAATACGAAACTGTCTGATGTTTTAAAAATATTAGAATCCAACGGACTTCAATTCTCCGTGGACGGTAATAAATTAATCGTTTATCAATAGCAGGTGCCTATGACAAAATAATTACCTAAAGAACCGACTACTGCCACCAGGTGCGACAGTATGGGCCAAAACAAAAAACCGGAGCCGACAGCGAATCGGAACCGGTAATTAGATCAGGCCGAATCAGACAATTGACGAACTGTATTAATTCTTAACCCTAATCATTGCAAAACTATGCAATTAAACGCTCTTTGCAAATACTGCAAACTATTATTAACCCCTCAAACGCTACGATGTATGAAGATCACCGCGTTTATTATATTAGCCTTTTGCCTGCACGTTAGCGCCACGACGCTGGCACAGAACGTAACGCTTTCAGAGCGAAAGGCCCCCCTTGAAAAGGTAATTAACGACATTAAACAACAAACCGGCTACGCTTTTTTTTATAACGCGGACTGGATGAAACAAGCCCAACCGGTTGATGTAGATGTTAAAAACACATCACTGGAGAAGGTACTCGAACTTTGCTTTGCCAATCAGCCTTTTAGGTATAATGTCATCAATAAAACGATTGTTTTAAAGCTAAAAAGTGAGCCTGAAAAACTTGTAGAGGCCGCGCCAATAACAGTATCCGGCAAGGTGACTGACACCACCGGCGCCCCGCTTCCAAATGCCACCGTAACAATTGTCGGCCAAAATAAAGCGACTTTAACCAGTGCTGACGGTACCTTCAACATTAGCGCTCAGCCGGGCGATAAAGTCACCATTTCCTTTGTCGGCTATGCTTCCAACAGTTTTATAGTAAAAGATGGTATGCCGTATCAGACGGTCGTTTTACACGCGTCGGAGAACAAATTAAGCGAGGTCGCGATCACAGTAAATACTGGCTACCAGACCTTGCCAAAGGAAAGGGCCACAGGTTCATTTGCAACAATTGACAATAAACTATTTAATGAAGAAGTAACTACGAATGTTCTGGACAGGCTGGAAGGAAATGTGCCCGGCTTACAGTTTAACCATACCGCCGCAGGCGCACCAAATGTTGCTAATGGTATAAATGCAACTCCAAACATTAGCATACGTGGTCACAGCACTTTGTTTGCCAATGACCAGCCACTAATAGTCGTTGACGACTTTCCTTATGATGGAAACCTAAGCAATATCAATCCCAATGATGTTGAATCAATTACAGTTTTAAAAGATGCTGCGGCGGCATCCATTTGGGGGGTTCGATCAGGCAACGGGGTTATTGTAATAACAACAAAAAAAGGGAAAAGGGGCCAAAAAATGGTCATTCAATTTAACACAAATGTTACGGTTGGTGATAAGCCAAATTTGTTCTACAGCCCTGAATTTTTGGATGCCAACGACTATATCAATATTGAACAAAAGCTTTATGCAAGTGGGTATTATACCTCAACACTTTCCAAACCCTATAATTTAGTGACACCTGCTGTGCAGATCATGGCAAACCAAACCGCTGGCACCATATCTGCCACAGATGCGACCAACCAATTGAACGCCTTACGTAATTATGATGTACGTAACGACTTAACCAAATATTTCCTTCAAAAATCAGTGGCGCAGCAATATGCTTTAAGCCTTCTTGGTGGCGGGGATAATAGTGACTATAGTCTTTCTTTGGGATCAGATAACGATTTGTCAAATCTGGTAGGTAATAGCAATGGCAGGCTTACATTGAATGCCCTTTATAACTTTTATCCTGTTAAGAATTTAAAGCTTTCGGTCGGTATCAACTATGTACAAACGTCGGCCATAACTGATGCATCTTCGTTTGTTACCAATCCTACATCGCTTTATCCCTATGCGCAATTGGCGGATGCTAATGGAAATCCGTTGGCTATAAGTACTGATTTTTCACCTATATATAAAAATAGCATGACCAGTTTAGGTTACCTGAATTGGCAGGATAAGCCGCTGGCTGATATTGCACTGGCCGACAACCAAACGAAAGGAATTGACAATCGCATTAATTTAGGGGCGAGCTATACATTTGTAAAAGGCCTGTCGGCTGACATTAAGTATCAATACGAAAAGGCCAGTACCGTCGCAAACAATTATTACAGCGATTCTACATACACTACTCGATCTCAAATTAACAAATTTGCTTCAAGAAGTGCTACTGGTGTTTTTACATATCCTATTCCTGTAGGAGGTATTTTACAATATTCAAATGGATACCTCACTTCGCAAGATGCGAGAGTCCAGTTCAATTTTACCCATAACTGGCATAATAACCATGAAGTAAACGCTATTGCGGGGGCTGATATAAGGCAGGAAATCAATGAAAGTGCATCGGGAATAGCTTATGGATATGACAATAGCACTGGTATTAGCACTACGACAATAGATTATGCCGATAATTTCCCGTTAAACCCGACCGGTTCGGGCAAGATCACCAATAGCTCCAGCTTTTCAAAATCGACGAATAACTATATATCCTATTACAGTAACGCTTCCTACACTTACAAACAACGGTATGTTTTTTCCCTTAGCGGCAGAATTGATTATTCCAATCTGTTTGGGGTAAACACCAATCAAAAAGTCGTGCCCTTATTTTCCACGGGATTTGCATGGAGTTTAGATAAGGAGAAATTTTACCATATTGATTGGCTGCCTTACTTGCGGCCGAGGGTAACCTATGGATATAATGCAAATATCAACACCAGTGCGACGGCTGTTACCACGATTAGCCAGGCGTCAAATTCAACCTATTCAGGGCTCAATTTTGCCCGTGTGGCTAATCCTGGTAACCCGGATTTGACATGGGAAAAAGACCGGAACGTTAATTTAGCAGTGGATTTTGAAATACAAAAAAGTGTTCTTTCAGGCAGTATTGATTATTACCTAAAAAATGGAATTAACTTGTTTGCTAACTCACCTTTAGCGCCCCAGACAGGTCAAACGACTTTTTTTGGAAATAGTGCCGATACAAAGGGTCACGGTGTAGATATTCAATTGAACAGTAGGAATATTTATAACAAAGATTTTAAATGGACCACCAGTTTTATTTTTAGCCATGTTATCGATATTGTTACTAAGTACAATGTTAATTCTACACCTAGCAGTTATTTTACGAGCGCTGGTTTAACGCCGGTCGTAGGCGCGCCTGTTTTTGCATTGTATAGTTATAAGTGGGCCGGCTTGAGTCATACCACGGGCGATCCTCAAGGATATATCGGAAACCAACCGAGCACAAATTATTCGGCGATCATCAGTAAGGCGACATTTGATAGCCTGCAATACAACGGCCCTTCCCGGCCAACAACTTTCGGTTCCTTAAGAAATACTTTTAGCTATAAGCAGTTCTCGCTTTCATTCAACATCTTTTACGAATTCGATTTTTATTTCAGAAAAGGCTCAATGTGGAGCATCCAAAATGTTGGCTCGGGTTCGAATTCTGGCGTAAACGAAAATTATGCACAAGCCTGGCAAAAACCCGGGGACGAAGCATTTACCAATGTGCCTTCCATTCAGTACCCACCATTTAATTCAAATCGAACAACGTTTTATCAAAATTCGTCAATTCTGGTCGACAAAGGTGATAACATAAGATTAGGAAATATTAGTCTAAGCTACGATCTCACCAAAGCTCAGATCAGGCATTTGCCTTTCAGCAGTCTTCAATTATATGGATATGCTAACAATATAGGAATTCTATGGCGGGCCAATAAAGACCATTTAGATCCGGATATCCAAAATCAATCTTATTCGATACCGAACCCAATGTCTTTTTCTTTAGGACTAAGAGTTAACTTTTAAAAATTTAGATCATGAAAAAATTTAACATTTATATATTGATTTGCTTCCCAATATTAATCGGGTACGGCTGCAAAAAACAGGACGCTTTCCTGGATGCAAAACCTAATGAAGCATTGGCGACAATTTCTACATTGGCCCAATGCCAGTTACTGCTACAGGATGAGCAGCTATTTAATACTTTTGATTCATCAATGGGAGAGGTTTCCAGCGATGATTATTACATAACGACGAGTGTCTGGACTAACTTGGGTACACAGGAACAAAACCTCTATATCTTCGCAAAGCAAATTGACCCCGCCGGCGGCAATGATGTGACATGGACTAATCTTTATTCACAGATTTATTATGCAAACACGGTTTTAGATGCATTACCGAATATAACAATAGCAGCGAGCGATCAAACGACCTTTAACAATGTAAAGGGAGAAGCCCTCTTTTTTCGGGCTATCGCATTTTATAATTTGGTACAGACGTTTGCATTGCCTTACGATCCGAATACAGCCAGTACAGATCTGGGTATCCCCTTAAGGTTAACTTCGGCCCTTATAGGGATAGATGTTCGCGCTTCTGAACAGGCTTGCTATAATCAAATATTACAGGATTTGCAAACAGCAGTGACCTTATTACCTACAGTGGCACAAGATCCTGCAAGACCTACCCAGTCCGCGGCAAATGGGCTTTTATCACGAGTTTACTTGGCTATGGGAAATTATAACCAGTCGCTTCAATATGCTAATGCATATTTGGCGGTCAGTAATCAATTGATAGATTATAATACGGTTACTTCAGGTAAAGCTACTAACAGTTTTAGTACAGCACAATTTGTAGCCGAAGACATTTATCATACAAAAATGTATTCTTATACTTCTACTATTACAGGTTACAAATCTATAACGGATTCAACTTTATATAGATCATATACTACGAATGACTTGCGGAAAACACTTTTTTTTATAATTACTAATGGACTCCCTTATTTTATTGGAACGTATGACAATAGCGGCGGTAACAGCGGCGGTTATGCTTATTCAGGTATCGCGACTGATGAAATCTATCTAACAAGAGCAGAGTGTAACGCCAGGTTAGGAAATACAAACGCTGCTATGACCGACCTGAATACCTTGCTTATCACCCGTTGGAAGACAGGCACATTTGTGCCGTACACCGCGATAAGTGCAGATGATGCCTTGCAACAAATTTTAACAGAAAGAAGAAAAGAGTTGCTATATAGAGGATTAAGATGGACGGACTTGAGAAGATTAAACAAGGACAGTCGTTTTGCAACAACAGTTACACATATCGTTAATGGGGTTACTTACACATTGCCACCGAACAGTGCCCTATATGCGATGCCAATTGCAGATAACGAGATATCGATAAGCGGCATTCAACAAAATCAAAGATAATTACACACAAAGCATTCCCGTAGCCTTGTTTTACGGGAATGCTGATTAATAAAACTTTTAATATGAAACGCAATTTATTGATGCCTTTCGCAGCATTTGTATTTATTTTTTCCTCTTTTTTCTCGATAGGCGGCACAGTCAACCATCGTCCGAAGTCAAAAAACGTTATCATCAGTGGTAATATAGATTTTTTAAGCGATTCGACTACTATATCCATTACCCTGGCTTCCCCCATATTTGGGTTCGGGGTATTTGGAAATGAAGATATCACTAAAATCGAAAATTTTCGTCGAACGTCTGTCTCTGTAAAAGTTATCAATCACAAGTTTTCATATAAAATAGAAAACGTAGAGCAACCTTTAAAAATTTACATCGGGAGAATAGCAAAACCCGGACAAGCGAAATTTGATTTGTACTTATCCGTAAGTCCGGGAGATTCTGTCATTGTTATCAATAAGAACAATGATCTGTTTTTTTTGGGAAAAAGGGGTGCCAAGTTCAATTGTGAGTATCAACTTTATCAAATAAGCCGTTCTCCCGTAACTTACACTTGGATGGCTCATGGGAACGCAAGACCTGATTTAACTTTATGGTACTTCCAACAAATCGACTCATTGGAGTCGTTAAGTTTAAAGAAGTTAGAAAAGTTTAAACGAAATATATTACCAGATGATTATTGGCTTTTCAAAGCGGATATTTTTATACGTTTTCAATATAACAAATTTGACTGGGTAAGTAGCTTTGGAACAGAAAGCGATAAAAGTCGTCGTGTAGATTATTTAAAAGACTATAAAAGTCTGACTTGGAATAAAAAACAGGACACAGAGTTAGATCAAGTTAATTCTATCCAACATATTAGTTTATATTTCGAATTTAGGATAAATCAGTTCAAAATGGATTCATGTTTCATGAAACATAAACCCTTTAATGTAAAAGAGGCTTATAGGTATTTTACAAAGCATTATATAGGATCTGTTAGGGAGTGGTTTATATATAAACTGATGTATGGCAATAGACTTGGCGGCCAAGATATTATCTATTGTATAAATGACGCTTTCAACCATAAATATATTAGTAATACATCAATCAAACAGTATCTCACTGATTTGAGGGTATTTACTCCGGGTACCTTAGCATTCAACTTCGCTCTTTCCGATACATCCGGCAAAGTAGTAAGACTATCCGATCTAAAAGGAAAATTTGTGTTGATAGATACCTGGCATATACCATGCCCCGTTTGCAGGCAGCTACATCCCATATTAGATAGCATAAAAAGTCTTATTAATAACAACGACCTTGTTGTTGTTAGCATTTGCCGTGATGTTACTAACCACGGCAAGAAAAAATGGCTCGAAACAATTAGCACCGGGGCATATACAACCGCTGATAATTTAAATCTTTATGAAAGTGACCCCATTACCGGACGAGCAGACAATGCACCGTTTAGTCGTCATTATGGCTTCAATGGGGACCCGAATTTGCTCTTGGTTGATAAGAACGGAAAACTTACAGAACGCCCCACTTATCCACTAATGGATAAAGGAAGGTCTCTTGTATGGCTAATTAAACATAATCTCTAAAGTTTATGAAAAAGGGATTATTTTTTGTTACCATATTACTATATACTACAGTATCTGCACAAATTATGCATCCTGTACATTGGAGCTACGCGGCAAAAAAGATTAGCAAAAAGGAGGCGGTCGTTCTAATTAAAGCAACCATCGATAACGGCTGGCACATTTATTCTGTAAACCAGGTAGATGGCGGCCCTCAAAAAACAAATTTTGAATTTACACCTTCAAAAGCCTTCCGCTTGCAAGACAACATAATTGAACCACACCCCGTTGCCAAATATGAAAAAAGCTTTGCGATGGATGTTCATTATTTTGAGAAATCGGTCATCTTTAAACAAAAGGTAATGCTAACATCTTCGGACGCGGTCGTCAGGGGCAAAGTAAGTTTCATGGCCTGTAATGACCAGAAATGCCTGTCGCCAGATGATGTAGTGTTTACCATTCGGATAAAATAACATTAACATTTCAATTCTTAGTGCAATTACTGAAGTCATATTTTAGCGACGTTCAGGTATAATAGTATTTGTAAAAATATATAAGAATTAAATTAAGAAAACATGAATACAAGCATAATTAAAGAATATGTAAACATGATAGCGGTTGCTTTACTGATTATATTATTTTCATTCACAGGCTTGAATAAAATTTTAAATCATCACGAGTTTACTGCTGCAATGTACAAACAGCCTCTACCTAACTGGTTAATTGCATGTTTAAACGTAGCATTGCCTTATATTGAATTGAGTTTAGCATTAGCGTTATTAGCTCGTAAAACACGGACACGAGCAATTTTTACTTCTACCGTTCTTATGGTTTTATTCACCGCCTACATAACATTGGGTTTGGTTCACGCATTTAAGCATGTTCCATGTTCCTGTGGTGGGCCAATTAAAAATATGAGCTGGGTACAACACCTCTTATTTAATTTTTTAGTGATATCCATTTGTATTCTATCCATGTGGACAAATACAGGTCACAATAAAAAAAAATTGCGAAAAAATCGGGCAATGCTGAATCCCGTCAAATTCACTCTTAACTTAAATTAACCATTTATGAAAACAATCAAAAGTACTGTAATGATCCTTGCCATGCTGTTAGGATTTACAACCGCGTTTGGCGTAGCCAAACGATCAAAAAATTTATCCTATCACATCTATGCGAGTTCTATTGGTACGGGAGCGTGGAGTTACAGTGACACACAACCATTCAATTTAATTTGTTCAGCAGCGGGGGGCACTTCATGCGAGTTTGACAGCGACGAAGATGCATCCTATTTTAACATGTACGATACCTATTCATTTCCTGAGAATAATGATGGGTGGGACCCTAATGCCCCTTTAGTATCTTATTGGTATAATGATACAATTTATCAATAGTCAGTATCACTAAATGAGCAAATAACAAAAATACCCCTTGCGAAAGCTTTAGGGGTATTTTGAAAATCTCATTTTCTGAAGTAAATAGAAATAAACATCCAACTAAAAAACTTAGTCCATGTCAAAAAATACTCAAGTAAAAACAACTTATATATCAATTCTAAAAACCTTCACAGGATTGTTTCTCATATTTTCACCTGCTTGCTCGTTTGGCCAGTCCGGGCTTTGTACGATAAATATCCATTTTGCCAGTAAAACCGCGAATGGCAGACAGGTAGATCTGGATATGAAAGACAGCACAAGATCCGCTATTGTAAAGGATGGGACCGTTATATTAAGAGCCGAAATTACTCAACCCATCACCGTGCGCATAACCTTCCGTCATGCGCAACACGGGCAACCCTATTATTGGTTTGAACATACCTATATTTATTTACAACCGGGTGAATTGAAAATTGAGGTACCAACCGATTCAATAATAACTGCACAAGTAAAAGAACCTAAGTTATCAAAGGATTTCAATGACAAATTATACAAGCCCGTTGCCTACGATAATGCGGAGATCGAGCATTGTGGACATCAGCTTGCGTCAGCCAGAAGAAACTCAGAAAGCGATACTACACAATTAAAGACGCAGTTGGCTATCGCTATAAAAAAGTGCTTTTTGATACCCCAGGTTTATATCCGGGCTAATCCTGATTCACCCCTATCGATTAACGCGCTGCAAATGTTAGGCATTGGAGCCAAAGAAGCTGATCTAAGTTTGGATGATATTGAAAAGTTGTATTACTCATTATCAGATAATGTTAAAAATAGTGTTGCCGGGTCGCAATATGCACAATGGTTAAAAAATCAGAAGAATAAGTAATATATGCCGATAAGAATCGCGACCTATAAAGATGCCCCAGCCATCCGATTATTACTGGACGATTTGGGTTATAAAACGAGCATCAGTCTGTTGATTAGCCAGTTGGAAAACCTATTTGGCAACAAAGAACACCAAACTTACATATATGAAT
>Ga0207009_1011_pt1 | contig 32093 bp, 28 predicted proteins | sample Alteio_BWMinCont_81_FD_153479 | JGI IMG/M metagenome (GOLD analysis project Ga0207009, IMG submission 153479) | Enriched cells from forest soil in Barre Woods Harvard Forest LTER site, Petersham, Massachusetts, United States -... | ecosystem: Environmental > Terrestrial > Soil > Temperate forest >... | reverse complement strand
GGGCACGGACAAGTATTTCTACATTGGTGATCCCAAGAGAAAGGGTTACTATGAATATGTTTCCCGGGGTAACAGTTATGTGCAGTCAAATATCCTCGGCGCGCTCGGACGTTCGCAGCTAAAGAGACTGGATGCAATGAATGCGCGCCGGGCGGAGATTGCGGCATGTTACAATGCCGGTTTTAAGCATTGCGACGCAATCCGCTTGCCGAAGATAACCGCTGGAGCGCAGACTAACTGGCACCTTTACTATCTTCTCGTCGAACCGGGACGCAGGGACTGGTTCATTAACGCCCTCAGGGCGGAAGGCATAACGGCCAACGTTCACTACAGTCCTTTGCATGCAAACTGCTATTACCAGGAAGTTTGCGGCGGTCGGGATTCTGATTTTCCAAATTCGGTAAAACTTTTCAATTCACTGGTCCGGCTGCCCATGTATCCTGGCATGACCAACGCGGACGCCGAGGATGTTGTTACAGCGGTGACGAAGGTTTTGGATTCCCTGCAGTCGAACAAATAGCCAACCCCAATGTATATCTGCGGAACCATCGGCTTTCGGCCCATCGATATCCAGGATCTGGAGCTCCTTCGCGGGCTGCATAATGAGGCCTCGACCCTGTTGCAATTGGGCAATGTCGACATGGTTTCAAGCGAGGAACAGGTCGCCTGGTGGAAGAGACTCGCTGGCAGCGAGAGGAATAAACGCTATAGCCTGGTTGAAATTGCCTCGAACCAGGTCGTCGGCATGCTTCGGGTGCAAAACATTGAGCAGGCCAATGGAAATTGTGAAATCGGCCTGGATATATTGCCATCGTTGCGGGGCCGTGGATACGGGCGTGCAAGTTATCAATGCATTCTGGAGTACCTGTTTTTGCATGCCAACATGCACATGGTCTACCTGAAGGTTGGAAATTTTAATGAGCGGGCGTTGCAATTGTACAAGGCCTTGAAGTTCGAGCAAACGGGGCACTTTAAAGAGTACTTGTATCGCGACGGAAAGTATTGGGATTACCTCATCATGTGCATGACCCGGGACGTCTACTTTAATAACCGCGGGGAGAATGAAAGTCGCAGATGAAAATATTATTGCTGGGCGCGACGGGTTTTTTGGGGAGCCGGTTGGCTTTGCGTCTCGAAAAGGAAGGACTATCTTTCATCCCGGCGTCAAGGTCGCTGGGGACTGACCTCCGGGATCCCGCGCAATTTGCGAAACTTTTCTCGGCGAATCTTGGCGTGGATATCGTCATCCAGGCCGCCACCTTCATTGGCGGCATCAAGTTTGGCTTGGATCATCCCGCGGAGATTTACCACGACAATACGTTGATCAGCACCAATCTCTTTGAATTGGCGCGCAAATTCAACGTCCGGCGCATCATCAATCCGGTCTCCAATTGCTCGTATCCGAGGGATATATATCCGGAGTTCAAGGAAGAGCTTTGGTGGAACGGCCCCCTGGATGATTCGGTCAGGGTGTACGGAATGGTTCGCAAGATGAGCTATGTCCAGAGCGTGGCTTACCACCAGCAATATGGATTGGAGACGATCAATCTCATTGTTCCCAACATGTACGGTCCGGGCGATCATTTCGAGGAAGTGAGATCGCATGCGCTCGGCGCGCTCGTCATGAAGATCGTCCAGGCGAAACTTGGCCATCGGCCCAGCGTTCAGATCTGGGGTTCGGGCAGCCCGGTCCGGGAGTGGTTGTACGTCGATGATTGTGTGGAGGCGATAATGAGATCATTGCCCATGTCTTATGAACGAGAGCCGATAAATATCGGAATCGGAATGGGGGTGTCGATTGCCGAGCTTGCCCAGATGATCAAGCGGGAGGCGAGATATACCGGAGACCTGGTTTATGACCGGACCAAGCCGGATGGAGCGCCCTACAAAGTCATGAATATTGATCGATGTAAACGGGTGTTCAACTGGCACCCGTCAACCGCACTCGATGAAGGAATAAAAAAGGCGGTAGCTTGGTATCGCGATAACGTGCTGAAAGCGGATGCATAAGCGTCATTATTTTATCCAGGCAGGCCGAATCCAATTTTATGCCGAAAGTTCCGCGAACAATTTTAAATCAGTCTATCACCTCCGTTGATCGTACTTTCTTCGATGAGAACGCCCGCGATAACTGTTGCGAACCCTATCTCAAGCTGAGGAATCGTTGTGCTGAATTGGGCTATATTTTTGAAGCCACGCGTGACCAGCCACTGGAAGAATGCCGCTGGTTGTTGATTTGGGATGCCTATAGCATTCCGCCCAGGAACTTGGTTCAGAAGGCCATTTTCAATTTAAAAGTCAGAAAAAATGGTGGAAGTCCGCGAGACCTGGTGGCCGAGGCAGAACGTGCCGGCATGACGGACAAGCTGGTCCTGGTCATGTTTGAGCCTCCTTCGGTTTGCCCCGGGAATTTTGATCCTGCCGTGCATGAAAGATTTCCCACGATCTTTACTTGGGATCCGACCCTGGTGGATGGCCGCAAGTATCACCGGATTTATCTGCCCAGCCCCAGGGAGTATTCACCGGTCAAAAGCCTGCCATTCTCCGAGAAAAAACTTTTGATTGATATTTCCAGTTATAAGTTTGTAAGCCACGAACGAGAACTCTTCACGGAACGACGGGATACCGTCAGGTTTTTCCAAGCCAACTATCCCCGGGACTTTGACCTGTATGGCGAAGGCTGGAATCCAAGCTTCCGGCAATACCTTTATCGCCGCCTCATCAATCCGGCGGTCCGGCGGGAGTTTTTTCCTTCCTACCGCGGACGGGCACCCAGCAAGGCAGAGGTGTACCCGCGCTACAAGTTTGGCCTGTGCTACGAAAACATCCGGGATCAAACGGGCTTTGTGAGCTTGAAGGTGTTCGATTGCCTGCGCTGCGGCGTGGTGCCCATCTATCGGGGGGCGCCGGACATTAGTGATTATATTGATCATGGAGCCTTTATTGACCGGCGCGACTTCAAGTCGACGGAGGAACTCGGCCGGCATCTGTCAAATATGAGCGAAGAGGAACATAAAAACCATGTGGATTCGGCCAGGGCCTATCTCGAAAGCAGCAAGTTTAAGCTGTTTTTATCGGAAAATTTTATGGAGTGCATGACCCGCGGATTGGGGCTGTTGCCAGCGGAACCCACCCAAAACGTGTCGACGAGATAAAAATCCCTACCCGTGGTGGACTATATTCGTTTCTGCCGGCCTTACCTGGATTATTTAGCAACCGAGGGAACCAGATCGATGTTATTAATATATAAAATGACAGTTTGCATATAAATACCAAGGTGACTTTTTCAATTTTAAAGAATGCGACATGGGGATTTGCAGGAGAATTGGTGGCGCGAGTTACCAAAATCGTCCAAGTGCTAATTCTTGTCCGTTGGCTTGGCGCGGAATCCTATGGGCGATTCGCGCATGCCTTCTCTGTGGCCAGCTTGTTTGGAATTTTTTTCGATCTTGGCATTGCCACGGTGGCCGTGCGTGAGGTGGCCAAAAAGCCGCAGGACCGCGGCGTGCTGCTGGAGTACGGCGCACTCAAGGTTATTTTTTCCGCGGTGGGATTGGCGCTGCTGACAGGTTGGGCCTGGCTGAATCTCCATAGTGGAGTGGAGCGAAAACTTGTCTTGTTGATGGGCCTTTATCTCTGGCTGGTCGATTTTAGCAGCTATATCTTTGTGGCCTATCGCGGTCGGCAGGAATTTTGGAAGGAGACGGCGATGCGGACGATTACCTCCGTGCTGCAGCTGATCGCCTGTATCCTGGCCTTGGCGATGTTTGGCGATGTGGTGAAAGTCACAGCGGCACTCGCCATCAGTGCCGGACTGGCCATGGTCCCGTTGTTTTTGGAAATCAAGCGGGCTGAGACCGTCAAGATGATATCATTAAAGCAGCTTTGGGTTCCGTTGCGGGAATGTTTGCCACTGACCTGCACGGCGGTGGTCGCCGCAGTTTATACAAACTACGATATTGTGGTGCTGGCCAAATACGTGCCGATGGAGGAGATTGGCTGGTACAGTGTGGCGATGAAGACGGTCCTTGGCATTTTTATCATGCCCATCTATTTTTTCTCGATGGCCAGTCTGCCGGCCCTATCCGCCCAAGCCTCAACGAGTGAAGCTGCGGTGGCACGGGCGGGCTGGCTGGAAAATTTTGCAAGGACGACGCTAGCCGGTGCGCTTTTGATGCTGGGGGTGGCGATTTTTGCCCATCCGCTGATTCAAGTGGCTTTTGGCCGGGGCTTTCTCCCCGCCGTACCCGTGTTGGTGGCCTTTACTCTTCCTTGTTTTTTTTATTATATTTATACGCCATTATCCCAATGGGCCCTGATCCAGCGCCGCCAGGCGTGGTCCATGGCGGTCAGTGCGTTTGCTGCACTGTTAAATGTTGTCCTGGTGCTTTGGTGGGTGCCGATTGCAGGAATCTGGGGCGCGACGCTTGCGGCCGTGGTGACCCATGCCGTGCTGGCGCTGGGCCATTTGCGCATTGTGCTTTGCCGTTCTGCTTTTAGCGGAACTGAGCCTGGTTGGCGGGCGGTTCTACGTTCGGTCGTGGCTTTGGGTGCCGCTTGGTTGATCCTGGCATGGCACCCACAAGCGCCAGTTATTTCAGGTGCCGTCGCCGGGGTGGTGTTTTGTGCCATTGCCTACCCGCAGCTCAAACGCCTGGCGATGGATCTGGCGCCGGTGGCCAGGCGCGTAAGGGCCCGGTTGGGCGCAATTAGCCCTGATCCAAGATTTAGATGATTACCACCGGGCCATCCCCGTCAACAACTGCTGCCGTGGTGGTGATTTACCATCCGGAGGGGGACATGGGCGGGTGCTTGCAGCGTTTGATCGGGCAGATTTCGCTGCTTGTTATTATTGCCAACGATGGCGGCGATGAGCAACGGGTGGCGGCTGCGCTCCAAGGCCAGGTCTGCTTTCGCTATGTGGCGCAACGTGAAAATATCGGACTGGCCGCGGCGTTAAACCAAGGATTGCGCCTGGCGGCGGAAAGCGGGGCGCAGTGGTGCTTGCTCCTGGATCAGGACACCATCGTGGGTCCCAATTTGGTTCCGGCGTTGGGCAGCGTTTACGAGCAGTGCTCCTTTCGTGATCGGATCGCGATACTCGCACCCAACTATCAGAGCCCTCTTTCTGGAAAATTGACTTATGAAAAAACGCAGCCTTACCTGACCGCTGATACCGTGATTACTTCAGGAAGCATCCTCAGGCTTTCGATTCTCCCCTCGGTAGGACTCATGATGGAGTCGTTTTTTATAGAAGGCATCGATCTCGAGTTTTCCTTGAGGGTTAGAAAAGCAGGGCATGCCATTGTGGTATCCGGGCGTCCCCTGATGGTTCATGGGGCCGGTCAGTGCGAAGAGCGCCGTTTGGGCTGGCGAACGGTATTGATTTCGAATCATCCGCCCTGGCGCTACTATTTTCAATTTCGTAACGTTAGTTGGATTTTATGGCACTATGCTGGCTTCGACCCCAAATGGATCATCAAAACCATCCTCGGGTTGGGCAAGAAGACGGTTTTGATGCTTCTTTTCGAGCATCAGCGGCCAAAAAAAATCCACGCAATCACAACCGGACTGCTGCATGGAGCCTTGGGCCGGTTGGGAAAAAGCAATCGTATCCCCACCCACGATAGGCAGCATCAGTTACCTTAGAAATTCATGGACGGAATACTCTTACCACGACTAATCCGGCGGCTTGTGATCATTCTGCTGTTGGGTGGAATTGTTCTTTTGGTTTACAACAAACGAGTGGGGATTGCGGATCCCGGTGGGATTGTGGTCACGCATCTTTTGCTCCGCCCTGATTTGTGGTTTGGCGTGGCCGTCATTCTGGCGCTTTTAGTGATGCCGAGACAGTGCCTGTCTCCCTGGGGCGGTCTTAAAAATACCAGAAGGATTTTGCGTACCGGGCCACTGCTTGCTTTTGGCTTTGCCATTCTTGGCTCGATGGTTGCGTGGCTACAGTATGGAGTGGCCATGAACGGCTTTGGGGCACAGGTGTGCATCCGCATGGTGCTTTGCGCCTTGCTGGGGATTTTGGTCTATAATCTTGCCCTAAACGGCCAAGGTATCCGCCGCAGGATGCTGGTGCTTTTGAAGTGGACGCCAATCGCCAGTGTGGTTTTGGCGTTTTGCTTTATAATCTCACCTGCCTTTATCGGGGCAGTGTTTGGGCCGGAAATACTGGTCGAAGGCACAGGCCTATTTTCCTTTGGAGCCCGGTACCAAGGTCTGACCAGCAATCCGGATATGTTGGCCACCTCAAGTTGCATCGCCATTGCCCTGCTCTTGCCTGGTTTTATAAACGATATCCGGAGGGCAAGGCCTTTTGCCGTAATCAAAGGCATTTACCTGTTCGGCCTGGCCGGTGTCATTACCTGGAGTGGGGTCAGGGCCATGGTATTCATATTATTCCTAATCGTGACGGCAAACCTGGCCTTGTCATTCAGGTTCACAAAAAGAGGATTAAGGCGATTTGCTTATATTGTGTGCGCCATGGCTGTGATCGTACTGCTGGTCGGAGTTGGGCTAAGCCATTCGGGGGTCGTGAATGTCATTGCGGAGCGTTTTCACGGAGAGGATGGCCGACTATTTCTTTGGAAGTTTTACGGAAAAACTTTGCTGAAAAATCCCTTCGGACTCGGTTTCGGCTTCGAATCGATTGTGCATTCGGATCAGATTATTCCCGGGCAACGACTGCCGCCGCACAATACATTCCTTGAAATGGCGATGTATGGCGGGTGGGCGGGGCTGCTTATGCATATGCTTGTGCTTTGGTGGATGTTGCGATCGATCATCCGCGTCAGGAAGGCTTTTGGTTACGCTTCGCCGTTGCCCGTGCGCCTGCAATCATTGATCCTGGGTTGGATGACCAGCGTCGCTTCAGTATTTTTCGCAGGATTGATCTTTATAGATTATTATTATACAATTATTACCGCCCTGTTGCTGATTGAGCTTAGCTGCGCAAGCTGCTCCAGGCAACTTCCAAGGGCGACAGCCGGGTCGAAGATACCAGCTTCCTGCCCGGCCTGACGCCTGCTTTATATGCCTTTAATCTCGGTCATCGTCCTGACCTATAATTCGGATAAATATATTCAGCGCTGTTTGCGTTCACTTGAGCAGCAAACCTTGGCTGACTTTGAGGCGATTGTGGTGGACGCCGGCTCGACCGATGGCACTGAAGCCATTGTGCGGTCATTTGGTGAACGCTTTCGCTGGTGCGTGCTCCCAGGTTCCGACATGGGAACGGCCAGGAACCATGGGATCCGGCAAAGCAGTGGAAGGTATATAACCTTTCTGGATTCAGATGATTTCTACCTTCGAAATAAATTGGCGGCGCAAGCGGACGAGCTTGACCGGGAAAGCGAGGTTGACGTGACCTTTTGCGAGGCATGGCACTATCGGACAGACTGTCCTGAACAGTTGGGCCTGAAGAAAGAAAAAAAAGAACCCTGGGGGCTTCGGCAGTTTTTTTCGGGACATAACCGCAATCTCAACACGATGTGCTTGCGGCGCCGCGTCTGGGATGCCGGCTTTGGTTTTGGGGAGGCCGAACGCGGACGTTATGGCGAGGAATGGCGTTTGCAACTGGCGTTGGCCGTGGCCGAGATCCGGATGGATTTCTGCTCCGAACCGTTGGTCGTGGTGGAGCTGCGACCGGACAGCCACACGGTATGGTCAAGGCAGTGGATCATGAAGTCCGAGGCGATTGCCGAGCTCGAACGCGTGGCGGCCCAGCTCACGCTAGAGCAACGCAGGCAAATCGATGGTAAAGCCATCATTGACTCCATGCGGACGAAGCTGGTGATGGCGCTCTTGCTCGATGGCCGGCGGGCCCAAGCCAGAGAAGCCATTAAAACAATCCAAGGCCGGTCTTGCGCCCGGCGGGCGCTTTTGATCTGGCGAGCCATGGGCCTGGTGCCCGCGCGCGGGTCGAGGGCGATGCTCCGCCGGCTTTGGCTGGCATCGCAGAACCGCTCGTTTAACTGGCAGGTGGCTACACCAGCACTCCAAGCGGAATTTGCAGAATTGCAACGTGGGGTATACGGACTTCGATGACGCCCACAATTTTATCCAACGATGCCCCGGCTTCCACCTGCACGGTGAGCGTGATCATGCTCACCATGAGCCGGACGCAATTCCTGGATGCAGCGATTGAAAGCGTGCGGAAGCAGAGCTTTGTCGATTGGGAATTGATTGTTGTCCATGATGGCACTGATCCACGCATCGCGCCGGTGGTGCGGCCGTGGGTGGAGCGCGATCCACGCATCCGCTATTTTCACCGGCTGGTTCCGGGCAATATCGCCGATGGCATGAACTATGGCATCGCGCAAAGCCGTGGGCGCTACATCGCGGTCCTGGATGACGATGATGCATGGATTCACCCGGAGAAATTGCGCCTGCAGGTCGATCGACTTGAGCAGGATCGTCGTTTGGTCGCGGTGGGCGGGGGAGCGGTGGTGGTGGATGGCGACGGCCGAGAAAAGATGCGCTATTTGAAACCGTCAGAGCCGGAAGCATGCTCCCGTCGTGCTTTGTTTGCAAACCCATTGATCCACTCCTCGGTTTTATATAAAAAAAGTGCCGCGGAAGCAGTCGCCGGTTATGACCGTGATTTGGCCGAATATGCCGATTGGGATTTCTGCCTTAAGCTCATGCGATTTGGAGCCGTGGCGAATTTGCCGGAGTATTTCGCAACTTACCGGATATGGTCGGGTGGAAGTTCAAGCCGGCGCCGCCGTACTGCCCGGTCGGCGATTATCATCATCAATCGTCACGGCAGATATTTTCGTGGGCATAAATTGGCATTATTGGCAGGTGCCTGTTATTTGGCTTATGCCTACCTACCGGCATGGCTGCGAGGCCGCAGCGACCAAACGTTGTCCTGCCTGAAGAAGCGTTTATTTTCTGCCCATGGCAGTCGATGATGTTTGTAACTGCCTCGCTTTTACTTGGAAAACTGACTGTCATGACGGGACGTATCCGCCGATTTTAAACAACCGACAAGCCCCCTATGAAAAAAACGAAACTGCTGGCCAATATGCTGACTGCATGCAGGCCTTTCTGGATCCCTTTGGCAGATCGCCTGCATTTGCTGCCCCGAAGGGCTCAATATAATGTTTCTTATAAGGGCCAGCGCTTTCGTGCCCGGGCCGGGGTGGGCGACTTTCCGGTGCTGAATGAGATCTTCCTTCATCAATCCTATGCCGCCGGAATCTCGCTGCTGCATCAAGGCGCCGTGGTGGTCGATATTGGGGCGAACATCGGGGCTTTTTCAATCGCGGCGGCCCAGGCCGGTGCCGGCGTGGTGCACGCCTTCGAGCCTTTGCCTGACAACTTTGCGTTGTTGCAGGAAAATGTTCACCTGAACGAATATGATTCAATCATTCATCCCGCGCAGCTGGCGGTTGCGGCCACGTCGGGGTCAGCAGTATTTCATTATAATAATAACGATGCCGGAGGGGGAACCTTTTTTCCATCAATCCACGCAGCGTGGCGGGGAGGGGAAAAAGACATCGGCGTCCAGCAACTCCCGGTGCAATGCATTGCCTTGGGTGAATTTTTTGCGCAGAACAAAATCACCTCGTGCGACCTGTTAAAGTTGGATTGTGAGGGAGCAGAACACGCTATTATCAGCACATTGGGCGAGACCGCAGCTTGTATCGATGCAGTCATCTTTGAGTACCACTCGGACGGGAAGCTGGACGAAATCCTCGCTTTATTGAAAGGATATGGGCTCAAAATTTTTGAGCGTGCACCCCATCCTTACCAGGTGATTCTTGCCATCCGCGCATAGCTCCATCCTTATTCGGGTTGATTTGGTCCCGAGGCGGTGGTGTGTAGTATTTTGGTCAGCGCCTGATTGAACGCTTGGGCAACCGTGGCGTGGCCGGCCGGTGTAAGGTGATCGTCGAAGCGAAAAAAATCGCTCCGCTGGTAAGAGATCACCAAGGGAATCACATTGGGATGCTGACCTGCCACTCGTAACAATTGCGCCATAAAGTCCGAGTAGGCGCCGTCACCGCTAATTTCAGTCACAATCAATGGCTTGTCGCGCATCTCCGGAAATCGATCAAGCACCTTGAAAAAGTCGCGAACCATTTCCGGTCCCGAATAACCGATGTCATCCCTTTTCCCAAAAGGATCTCGATTGACTTCCAATCTATCCCAAAATCCCAGCCATCTCCCCTCAGCGAATTTATCTTTGATGTCTTGGCATGTCATCTGAAGAATAAGCGGATAGGAAACAATTGATTGCCGATAGCCCTGCATGTACTTCCAAAGATTGGCGGCGTTGCTATTCTTTATGAATCCATCGGGATCATTCAAATAAGCCCGATTTTCTGGCGGATCATTGTCGCAAAACTCCAGGACGACTGCCGCAGCGCGCTTGAGCAAACCCAGCTTGCGCATGCGGAGAAATTCACGGGCTGTTCCGTAGGATGCCACCCCGGTATTTACCGTATTCCAGCCGTAGCGTGTGGCCAACAAGGAAGAATAGGTTTGGTCGTCACGAACACCCCAACCCATCGCATAAGAATCGCCCGCAACGACCACCATGGCGCCGCCGCCAGGGTGGGGCTGCACGCGAGTCGTATCGGGCCCAAAAGTAAGCTCTACGTCAAATTCTGCAGCTTGGAATTTACTTTGACCTGGCCGTGGAATATATACTAGCTCAGGATCGAACTGGGTATAGCCCTTGCCGTCCTGCCAGCCTGGCCGAAAATGTTCAAAATAGAGAGTGCGGGCAATCGGTTCGAGGCCAAGCCATCGCGACAGAAAGCTGGTATGGGGCGACTTGAGATCGGCATAGATCGCAAATACACCAAAAAAGAAGGCTCCCAAGGCAAGGAAAACAGCCCAAATGCCTGCGATAAAAATATAGCCAATCGTATTCTTAATCGGCTTCGAATTCTGCATGGTAATTCTCCATTTCCGGTCGCGGAGGCTGCTCTTCTTTTAGCAAGAGACAGTTGCCAATCGCCAAAACTTCGATGCCCGATCCCATGAAGCAGCGATAGGCGTCTTCGGGTGTGCAAACAATCGGTTCCCCCCGGACATTGAAACTGGTGTTAACCAGCACCGGACAACCGGTCAGCCGTTTAAACTCGGTGATCAATGCATGGAATTTCGGGTGCCGTTCCCGGTCGACCGTTTGTACTCGTGCCGAAAGATCGACGTGAGTCACGGCTGGAATCGTCGAACGGGGAACGGCCAACGCCGCTAACCCGGTTGGGCGTCCAACGCCCTCGGGGGCCGAGACCAGATGACGGTCAGCTACCGCTGCCACCAGCAGCATATACGGGCTCGATCCTTCGAGCTTGAACCATTCGGCCGCATCTTCGGCCAGCACGGCCGGCGCAAAGGGTCGAAATGATTCCCGATACTTTACTTTCAGATTCAGCGTCTTTTGTATTTCTGGTGATCTCGCATCGGCGAGGATCGATCTGGCTCCCAGCGCCCTTGGTCCAAATTCCATCCGGCCCTGCACCCATCCCAGCGCCTTGCCCTCTGCCATGTAACGGGCACATGCGGCCAAGAATTCATCGTCCGGCAAGCGACGATAGTTGGCACCGGCGGCGGTCAGTGCGGCTTCAATCTCCTCTTGCGAAAACTCTGGTCCCAGCAAGGCGCCGTTCATCCCGTCGCCGCCAACCGGAACATGGCGTTCACCTTTGGCATGACCGTGGTAAGCCAGCAACGCCGCGCCAATGGCACCGCCTGCGTCCCCGGCAGCTGGCTGAATCCAGATATGACGGAATCTGCCCTCCTCAAGAATCTTGCCGTTGACGACGCAGTTCAATGCCACCCCGCCGGCCAGGCACAAATTGCTCATCTTTGTCTCATCCGCCAGCGTCCGCACCATGCGCAACACGACCTCCTCGGTGACCTTTTGGATCGAAGCCGCCATGTCCATGTGGCGCTGCTCGATTCGCTCATCCGGCTGCCGCGGCTGCGCCCCAAAGAGTTCGTCGAACTTGGCATTGGTCATTCGCAGGCCGACGCAGTAGTCGAAGTATTCGACATTCAGCCGATAAGATCCATCGGCCTTCAGGTCGATCAGGTGCTGATAGATCTTATCGACGAATATTGGCGTTCCATAAGGAGCTAAACCCATCAGCTTGTATTCCCCTGAATTGACTTTGAATCCGGTGTGGTGGGTGAACGCCGAGTAAAGCATTCCCAACGAGTGCGGAAAGTGAATTTCCTTGGTGATCTCCAACTCACGGCCCCGGCCGATGGCGACCGAAGTGGTGGCCCACTCGCCGACGGCATCCAGCGTCAGCACGACCGCCTCGGCAAACGGCGAGGGAAAAAAGGCGCTGGCGGCATGGCTGAGATGATGTTCACCAAATAGCAGTCGCTCATCCCACTCCACCTGGTGGTCCAACTTCCGCATCTCCTTTTGAAGCAGCCCACGCAGGAAAAGCTTTTCCCGCAACCAAACCGGCATGGCCATGCGAAACGAGCTGAACCCCCGGGGGGCGCACGCCAGATAGCTTTCCAGCAGTCGCTCGAACTTGAGAAAAGGCTTGTCGTAGAATGCCACATGCGCGAGTTCGCGAGCCGTGATGCCGCCCGCATTAAGACAGTATCTGATGGCCTGGTGCGGAAAGCCGGGATCATGCCGCCTCCGGCTAAAGCGTTCTTCTTGGGCGGCGGCAATGATGACTCCGTCTTTGACCAATGCCGCCGCACTGTCGTGATAATACGCGGATATACCAAGAATATACATCTTGTCAGAACAAGGTGTATATAAAAGGAGCCAGCGCCGATCCCTTGGCAAAGACGATCAAGATGGCGACCAGGGCCAGACTTACCAGCAGCGGGAGCAGCCAGAATTTCTTCCGTACTCGCATGAATTTCCACAATTCAGCCAAAAATGAAAACATGATGAAATTTTCTAGAATTGATTTTTCATATCCGATTCTTTTGGCAGCGCTGGGCCCCGGGGGATCCAATATGACGCCGCCGAGCGGTCGATCGTCCGTCGTAGCGGATCCTTGTCCATCATCCGCAAGATCATTGCGGTGGGCAACACCCCCACGACATAGGCGGCGAAAAGGGCAACCGGGCTGATCACGGCGTGAATGGCCGCGCCTAATTTGGTCCAACCGCGATTCGGCCAGGTCAGCCCCCGCGGAAACAAAATCGCTGTCAAACCGAACCCGAGGGCGAGACCCAGCGCCCAAAGGCGCATCGGATGATGCCGGATAAGGGGTGCCAGCCCCACGACCGTCCAGAAAACACCAAAGACAAGGCCAAAGGTCCGGTTTGAAGCCGAAGCTGGTGCTTGTTCGCGAGTGCCGAGTGTGTGGATTTCCATTGCCATGGATTGTGACAAATGAGGCCCGAAGGGCGGCGGCTGTCAATGACCCTGAAAAAAAATTTCAGTCAGTCAACGCGGCGAATGAGCTTGGCCAGCCCCGGATCTTTCCTTGGCCGACTGCCCAAGGATGAATCTTCCTTTGGTTTCGTGCACCTCGTGGAAAAAATTGAGTCTTGCGCCATGCGCCTACAATAACAGAGCCTGACCAACGATCAGCAAGTCCGCGTCTTACGCCATGAATCAAACCCCAGTTGCCAAGCCTGCCCGCGATCAAACGATGGATGTCTTGAGAGGCTTGGCCATCCTTCTGGTTGTTCTGGGGCACATGACGCAATTTTGCGACCCCGACTTTGATCATAATATTGTATTTAGGATAATATATAGTTTTCACATGCCGTTATTTTTCTTTATCAGCGGTTATGTGATCAATTTACCACGGCTAAAATCTGGCATGGGAAGCTATATATGGAAACGGACCCTTCGTCTGGCGATCCCGTTCTTAGCCTGGACTTTTTTTGTGATATATTGGCTCGACGGCATCTTTACCAGGATGTCCTTCCGGGCTTTTGCCATCCAAATCTATCATTCTCCGGATGGGGGAGGATTATGGTTTTTATGGGCATTGTTCATCTGCCTGCTTTTCCTGCCGTTTTTCCAGCCGATCATCGAACTTCGTGTGAAATACCTGGGGGGTGCAATCGGCCTGGTTTCCGATGTTGCGTTGCTGGCCTTGGCCGCCGGTCTGCTCCGGGTGTGGCATTTCGACGATGCGGGGATTGGTTTCTTCCGGACGGATTTTCCTTATGTATTGGCAGGTGCGATTGTGCGTCGCTGGGAATTCAAAGCGTGGAGCTTGGGTTGCTGGCAGGAGGCGGTTCTGATTCTGTTTCCGTTTGCCAGCGCGGGTTGGTATCGGGGGCATCCGCCATGGCTGATCAGAGTTGTCCAATACCTTACTGGGGGCGCATATCCGGCGTGGGTTACACCAACTTTCAATTACATCGCAGCATTTCTTGGCATCGCCTTTTCGTTCCTCTTGTGCAGGCGGATTACCTGGAAGCCAGCTTTGGCTTTCTTGAGCTGGCTCGGTTTGCAGTCCCTGGGTATTTATGCGGTTACGTCGAGTTATGTTATTTGTTACACAAACTCGATGCTGCCTTTGGTTTTGTCGATATGGGTGCTTCTAAATATGATTGCGAATCTGGTCTTTTCACTCTCAATTATCTACGCGCTGCTTCGCCCTAGTCGGGTGATGAGTTTTCTTTTTTTGGGCGAGATCCCGCGGGCTAGTCCAGCGAGCATAAAAACTACGCTTGTATCCGGCGGCGCACCGTAAGAACGAATCGAGGTGCATTACCTGGACACCGCGTGGCGTGCCAGACACCCCTCAGTTATTTTTAGTGCGCGGCAGCAGTTTCGAAAAGAAATAATCATCGCCAAAAACACCGGAAAAGCCGAAGCCGAAGTTATGGAGTGATCGAAATAGTTCAATATGATCAGAACTATAGTAGCCTTTAAATTGGGGCTGGATTTCAATGTATGTCGACAGTACTTTATCCTTAAAAGCCATTGGTCCGCCGTTGATTACGCCCAATTCAGCGCCCTCGGTATCGATCTTCATAAAATCGATTTTCCCGATGGAATCCCTTGCAACCACATCGTCCAGGCGCATCAAGTCGACGGTGATATCGGTTGTATCGCCAACGCCCTTGTCGAGCAGTGAACTGGAATCCCGGTAGGTGGCGACATGAAATGTGGCTGGGCCTGCATGGTTATAGAGCCCAAAATTGTAGAGTTTAACGCGGGACGAATATGGTTTTGTCCTCTTGGAAAGTTTTAGGAAAGAATCCGGCTGTGGCTCGAAACAATAGATTATGGCATTGGGAAAATGCTTGATAAAATGAATGGTATAATCCCCGGTTGCTGCGCCAACATCGAATATCGTAGTGACATTATTTGCTCCTCCATGCAATGCAGCCACCTCGTCCATGACTTTATAAATCCCATTCTTGCCCACAAGCCAGTGTTTGATGGGGCGAATTTTGTCTTTCAGCCACTTTATACTTTCAAATTTAAAAAGAAATGACTGTATCTTGCTTAGGATCATAGTGTTTCAGGCGTATGCATTTCATGTAAAAGAGTTTCGTCAACAAAAAACTCAATGTTATGGCGTTTCAAGGCGGGCGATTGCAGGCGGGTCAACCGCGCTCACTTTCTAACGTGAGTCAATATCAGGAAGGATGTTTCGGGGCCTGCCCAAGCCGTTCAATTGAGCGGTGGAAAAACGGACGGAGCATTGACTTAAAAATACGTTTGATGCGGGCTTTGGTTCGCCAAGGGAAAATATTAAGCGATCGGTCGAATATCTGGGCCGAGTAATAGAATAGCGTTGGTTGGAAAGAAAGGGTCTCGCGGCGGGAGAAATCGCATCCGATGCTCTGACGTCTAAAAATCCATTTTTCAGACGGGAGCCACTTGCCTTTTTCAACCACATGATGTGCAAACCGGCCTTCATAGGGAAGCACGGCCTGCCGCACGCTGAAAAAGCCAGTTGGGATTGAACCAGCGCGGGCGTTGCCGGCATGCTCGAAATCCCAGATGGATTCGCCTGTCCGTAATAACGCGCACAGTGCCTCACGGTTCCAGATGGCGGCCTGGGTGGATAGGCGATAGGGTGAGCCAGCCTTCGATTCGCCGATTAACTTTTCATCTGACAGATGATCGGTTGGCTGCGGCCGTGCGATCAGGCGGACCTGGATGGCTGCATGCTGTTTGGAAAAGTCCAAACAGTGGAGCACGTCAGATGTGCAGACAGGGTTTCGTAAAAAAAAATCATCCAGCATCACCAACACATGGGCTTGGGAAATTTGACCGAGGTAATCCAAGGCACAACGCGACCAATCACGCCCGCCATCGGAGTGAAGCACGGTAACACTTGGGTCATCGCATGTGAGCTGGCCGGTGCCCAGGTAAACAGGAAATGGACAGTCCAGCCAATGGCGGTGCAGCAGGGTAAAAAACGGCTTCCACAAATCGGCGTAGGCATCGCATGACATCACGAGCAGCGCACAATCTGTATTATGAATGTCAGGGTTTGGCATTTGCAGGTTATGGAAAGGGCGGTCCGTGTGTGCGGCTGGTTATTTTACCGTGTTATAGTAGGTGATTTGTCCGGATGGGTTGCTGGGCTGCAGGCCCAGGCTGTAGCTTATCGCGCGCAGTTCTTTGGCCCCGGAGAAGGTCAGCGCGACTTCCTGCGGCGACCAATGGCCGGAACAAAGAGCAGCGAATGAATAGGCCGTATAAAAAGCGGTGGGCTGTGGCACCATCACAAGAAGATCGTCGGTCGATGCATGCCCGGCCAGCGCGGTTTGCAGGAGTTCAAAATCGAGGGCCGGTGTGCGGCCTTCATTAAAGTACAGCCGATGATCGGGTAGGATGTAATCTGGCGGGCCGGGCTTTTGCGCTTTCAGCACAAAGGTCAATCCGGAGGTGGCGGCAAACAACACATGGCCATGACTGGGATTCAAATTTTCATATCGAGAGAAGTCGGTGCGCACTGTGCGCAGGGTCAAATCTTCAGGCACGCTCATCAAGGAATGCCAGGCCCGGTTGTAGAACGGGCCGCTGGCGGGAACTGTTGTCAGGGTCAGAAGGGCGAGGGCGAGCAGCAGGAAAGACGAAAGAGGAAGTGCCGCAGGTGGAAGATAAGATTGGAATAAGTCACGGCCCAGGCAAATCAGGGCGAGCCCGGCCGGGATGGTCAAAAGCAGGCGGTGAAAGATGACAATGTCTTCCACGGTGCGATGGGTAAGCGCACTCGCCAGGGGAATGGCGATGAAAGGAAGGCACAAAGCCAGCGCGGGGATAACCGTCAGCCAGCCGATGACATGGTTGCGGCATACCAACAAAACGCTGGCGATGAGATTGACGACGCCGAAGAATCCCAGGATTTGCAGCGCACGGGCTCCCGCTGGCGACTGGGGTGACAATATATTGAATCCGTCCCAAGCCGAGAACCAGCCTTGGGCCCGGCACATTCGATCAAGGCTGCGGTGGTGCGGCCACCCGTACATTGCCGCGATACTTAATGCCAGCGAGGCCGTCGCCAGCCACCAAAGCATGGAGCGTTTCCAGGCAATCAACCGCCAGGTGGCAACCGCAGCGAGGCCGATTGCCGCTATACCCAGTCCTTGGACGTGGTTGAGGGCGATGAATAGGGTAAGACTAAGGCCAGAGGCCAGAGGCCAGATGACATCCTCCTTCGCCCCGTTCGACAGGCTCAGGGCTACGGAGGACAGGGAGGCCACGCGGGGAAAAGTGGAAAGCGGAAATCGAAATTTGGCCTGATGGCTCGAGTTTTCCGATTTCTCGATTTTCCGATTTTCCGATTTGCGACTCATGACTTCCAGCCCAAGTCGAATCAGCGCGATTGCTCCAAGTTGGGAGAATATCGTGCTGGCGATGCCGTAATAACGGTAAAACGAAAAGGAACTGTTGCCGAAAAGCATTGCTTGCAACAGGACAAAGAGAAGGGCGGCGCGTTCGCCCAAGCCGGTTGCCCGCGCCAGCCGGTAATACTGCCAGCAAAGCAGGAGGCACGCGCCAGTATAATAAACATCCAGCCAGAAGATCTGCCGGTCTGCCGATATATGTCCCAGCAGGCTATAGGCAAAAAAATAACTGGATTTAAACCAAGCGGAGTGTGTTCCGACTTCGACCAGGTTCGACCACTCGTTGATACGGGCATAGTGTATCCAGGGATCAGAGGGAAATTCCAGATAAACACCGGGAATATAGAAAATAAGGGCGAGGAGGAACCAGGGGAAAAGATCGGAAAATCGGAAAATCGAAAAATTGGGAAACCCTGATTTGGTTTCGCCCCACCATGTGCGGAGGGCAATGAGGCCGAGGATCACGTTGATGGCGTGCAGGGCCCAATAAACGTGAAGCAGCGGGGGAATATGGCTGTCGGAGCCAGGGTTGACCGGCCATTTCCGCCCATAATAAAGCAGATAGAAAAACAGATAGGGCATGAAGAATGCCCAACCGCTGTACAAATAGCGTCGGAGAAATCTGAAATTTGAAATCTGAAATCTGAAATTCATCCCAGGAGGCGGTCACAAAAAGGCTGGTTGGGGCTGCTTTCCATCGAAGAAAGATCAAAAGAAGGTTTTAATCGCTAATGCACGCTAATTGAAGCTAATAGGCTGATAACCAATGGCTGAAAGACTGCAAAACTGAAAGGCTGAAGCTAACGCTGAACGCCGAATTCCCAGCTACCAACTATCATGCAACAATGTGTCCTTGTAACGGGAGCCACAGGTTGGCTTGGACAGAAGGTCTGTGCTCAGCTGCAGGAACAAGGCCACGGCGTTATTGGGGTGAGCCGGACGCTTGGCGAAGGTCCTTGGAATCAAGGATGGTGCGGCGACATCAATGCTTTCGCCAAACCCGATGAAGCACTCAGTGAACTGCTGCGAAGGACCACCGTTGTCATCCATTGTGCGGGGCATGCGCATCGACCGATTGAAACGCTTGGGGAAATTGCGACGTTCAAAGCCGTCAATGTTGAAGGCACGCGGGCCCTGATCGCAGCATGTCAGAAGCATGGCATCAATCGGCTGGTTTATGTATCGACCATTGCAGGATATGATTGGAGAACTGCACCACAGGATGGGATCTCGGAAGATGGGGCGCTCAACCCGACCTCTGCATATGCAGCGACAAAACTAGCGGGTGAGCATCTGGTTCGTGACTCCGGCCTTGATTGGCGGGTGGCCAGGCTGGCCACGGTTTTTGGAGCGGGCGATCGCGCAAATTTTGCAAAACTTGCCTGCCATTTAAAAGCGCACCGTTTCTTCATTCCTGGAGCTGGCGCCGCGCGCAAAAGTGTCATTCCCGTGGGTCTCGTCGCCGAATTGCTTTCGCGATTGGCCTGGTTGGAAAACCCCGGGCCCAGATTGCTTAATGTGGCGCTGTCGCATGCCCCGACGTTGCGCGAAGTCTGTGACGCATTTTCTGAAAAATGCGGATTTAGGCCGGCACGGTCCCTTCCGCTCTGGCTTTTACGAAGTGGCGCAAACCTCGGCGATTTCATTGGAAAATTTAACCCTGGGGTTCCCGTTACGACGGCCAATCTCAAAAAGCTAACGACCTCCACCGTGGTGAATAACAGGCGATTGCGAGAAATATTCCCGGATTTGGAAATGCCGGTCTTTTCTGAAGCGCTTCAATCTTCAGCTGGCTTTTATCGGGATATTTGATTTGAGATGATAATGGTTCTTACAGCGAAAAAAATGGCGTTCCTCGCCCTGGGCGCAGCTCTACTGTCGTGGATGCTGGTTGGCCTCTTGATCAAAAAGGCTCCGGCGATCAGGCTCATGGACCGGCCGAATGAACGCAGTTTGCATACGCAGACGACACCCCGCGGGGGAGGCCTGGGCTTTATCCTCACATGGCTTGTCGGCTGTTTTGTTTGGTGGTATTGGCGGGGAGGGGAATTCGTTCCATGGGGCTCGCTCACCGTGTTCGTGGCGGCCGTGATGATTGTTGCCGGCATCAGTCTATGGGACGATTTTCGTTCAATCGGCGCGGGGATTCGCCTGGCCGTCCATCTGGTCTGTGCTGCAGCGGCGATTGCTGCGTTCGGCTATTTTCGAACCGTCAACGTTGGTTTTATCGTCCCCCTGGGCTGGGCCGGCATGCTGGTCACCGCAATCTGGATCGTCGGTCTTACCAATGTGTTCAACTTCATGGATGGGGTCGATGGCATCGCCGGGATTCAAGGAGTGGTGGCGGGGCTGGCATGGTCCGGTGCCGGCGGATATCTACATTCGCTGACCGTGGCCGTTTTTGGGACTCTGCTGGCGGGTGGATGCGCCGGATTCCTGATCCGAAACTGGTCGCCGGCCAGGATATTCATGGGCGATGTCGGCAGCGCGTTCCTTGGTTTCAGTTTCAGCGCGCTGCCATTGATCATGTTATTCGAAATCAAGAGCCGGGCGGATGCCTATGTGATCGCGAGCGTGCCCGGCTTTGCGTTGATGGTGGTCTGGCCTTTTGTGGCCGACGGCATGTTAACCTTTTCCCGCCGATTGCTAAACCGTGAGCCGGTGTGGAAATCCCATCGGGGCCACCTCTATCAACGCCTGGTTCAGGCCGGGCTAAGCCATTCAACGGTTGCATTATATTATGGATTATGGGCTGTAACATGCTCCGTGGCCGGTTTCTTTTATTTGACAGAAGGACGGGGGTGTTGGATGTGGTGCCTTTCGCTGTTATTCGTCGGTGTTACCTGGGGTGCCACCGTGCGTCTCGAGCGGCGAAAAAAGACTGCGAATTCGTAATCCTTGTTCATAAGCCTATTACCGTGAAAAAAATAGTGATGCAATTGTCGAAGGATGTTTTCAGTTATCGGCTGCTGGTAACATTGGCGATCTATGCCGGCATAATCACCGCGTGTTTCTATGTTTCCTACGAAGTGCGCTTCGATTTCTCCGTGCTGCCCGAATATCAAGGGGAGCGATTGCGCATTTTGTGGGTGTTGCTCGGAGTCAAGTTAATCTGCCTGGTTTTATTCGGCCAGTTTGACACCATGCTGACCTATTTCAGCATTCCTGACTTTTTTCGATTGGGCTGGGCCTTGCTGCTTTCTGCCTTGTTGATGGTCGCGATGCGTTTGATCGGGCACGGGGAATATTCCCCGCCGCGCGGTGTGCTTTTGATCGACCTGTTGTTAAGTGGAACCGCATTTTGCGGCTTCCGCGTGGCCTTGCGGCTTTATCGGGAGCGGATTGTGTTTGGCCGGCGCCTGGGCGGTGCGCGGATTGAAGAACGTATCGCGATTGTCGGTGCCGGGGACGCGGGCGCCTCCCTGGCCAACGATCTTCTCAACACGCCAGGCCGCGGGTTCAAGCCCGTCATTTTCCTGGATGATGACTCGGCGAAATACGGTCAGTCGATTCATGGGGTGCAGGTGGTGGGCGCACCGGAGAAGCTGCCGTTATTGAAACAGGCGATCGGGATTCAACGGGTCATTATTGCCATGCCTTCGGCTTCGGCCAAGCGGGTGCGTGAAATCGTGCTTTCTTTGGTGCAGGGAGGCTACAAGGTGGAAACATTGCCTGCGCTGGAGGAATTGGCTTCAGGTCGCGCGCGAGTGTCGCGCATCCGCCCGGTGGAAGTGGAGGATCTGTTGGGACGAGAGGAGGTCTCGCTCGATTCGACGGCGATCCGTAGGTTTATTGAAGGCGGGGTGGTGATGGTGACCGGGGCCGGGGGCAGCATCGGTGGTGAATTGTGCCGACAAATCGCGCGGTACAATCCTTCCCGGCTGCTGATGCTGGATCAGGCGGAGCCCAGCCTCTTTGTCATCGAGCAGGAAATGATCGAGGCGGGCATGGGTGCGCTGGTTCAGCCGTTGGTGGCGGATATATTGGACCAGCAGCGGATGCCCTACCTTTTTAAACGGTTCAAACCCGAGGTGATCTTTCATGCTGCGGCGCACAAGCATGTGTACCTCATGGAGCGGCAGCCGGCCGAGGCGATTCACAACAACAGCATCGGCACGCGGTTGCTGGCGCAAATGGCGGCGGAGCACGGCGTGGCGGCATTCGTAATGATTTCCACCGACAAGGCGATCAACCCAACGAGTGTCATGGGTGCCAGCAAGCGGCTGGCGGAAATTCACCTGCAGGCGTTGCAAGCCAACAATCATACGGCGACGAAATTCATCATGGTGCGGTTCGGAAACGTGCTCGGCTCCTCCGGCAGCGTGATCCCGATCTTTAAAAAACAAATTGCATCCGGCGGGCCGGTCACCGTGACCCATGCAGATGTGACCCGCTATTTCATGACCATTCCCGAGGCGGCAGGGTTGGTCATGCAGGCGAGTGTGCTGGGCAAGGGCGGGGAGATTTTTGTTCTCGATATGGGACAGCCGGTGAGAATCGTCGATCTGGCCTGTCAGATGATCGAACTGAGCGGGTTCAAGGTCGGGGAGGATATCGAAATCAAGTTTATTGGATTGAAGCCGGGCGAGAAACTGTACGAAGAGCTGCAGCACCTCGATGAGCACCACCTTCCGACCGCGCATCCGCGCATCATGCGCTTTGTCCCCGGCAACGACGCGCGGGAAGGCAGTGCGTGGGCCATCGCAGAAATTGAGGGTGCATTGTACAAAGTAAGCAACAACGAGCTGAAGGCCTTGCTTAAAAAGGTGATATCGGAGTACACGCCATTTTTTGACTGAAGAAATGCAGGGCAACAAATGGGGAATGCAGAAAATAAAATACAGGCGGGGTCACCTGTCGCGACCGACAATTTCTACTTTCTAGCCGGCGTAGATGTTTTTTCCAGCTGGTAGAGGGTGGCGCTGGAATCTTGAAGTTTCATTCCGCCTACTTGCAGGGCTGCGGCTTTGAGTTCCGGGCCGGCTGCATAGTCCGAGGCCACTTGTTGGGGAGGCCAATGACCGGCCAGCTGGCTGGCGATGGAAACGGATGTATATAATGCCTGCGCTGGAGGGATGCACACCAAGTCGGCAGAGTTTTGAGGGTTGGTAATCAAGCTGATGACGTTATTGGCTGAATCAGCAATGGGCGCGCCGATTGCCCGACCGGCAGGAGAGGCCGTTTCGATGCCGGCGGATTGAAGAACCGCACCGATCGGGCCGGTCGCGAGGAGGGGACGGCTATGGTTCAAAACAAAAGCCGGGGGCTTTAGATCCGCCATCAAGCCGTCCATTTGTAGATCGGCGGGTGTTTGGACGAGTGCGTGCCAGAAGTGATTATAGCGCGGACTGCTGGAAGAAACCGTTGTGAGGATAACGAGGCTGCCCATCGCCACCGTGTAAGCGAAAAATGGCCGGCACGAAGCTGCGGGAGAATCCTCCGTGCGGCACGCCATGATTCTGGCGCCAAGGCAGACCATCGCGAGTCCGGCGGGGATAGCGAAGAACATGCGCTGAAAGGTGATGATGTTTATATCGCTTTCATGCCGGGCGAGAGCTCCTGCGAAGGGAATGGCCACGCACGGCAGGCATAACGCAATGAGAGGCATGATGGTCAGCCACCCGACGAGATGATTACGACGGAGCAGCAGTAGGCCAGCCGCAAGGTTAACCAAGCCGACTGCCCCAATGATTTGCAGCATCCGATCGCAGGCGGGAGAGTCGGGTGACAGGATATTGAAACCGTACCAATGAGATAGCCAGCCTTGTGGAAGGTAGACGGCATCGATTCCGGGATAACGAGGGTACCAACGCACCGTCGCAAGGCTGAGAAGAATTGCGGCGGCGAGAAGGATCCAGCCGGCCGATTGCTTCCATGCAATCAGTCGCCACGTGGCCACGGCGGCGAGTCCGAGAATGGCGATCCCGATCCCCTGGCCGTGATTGAAGGCAGTGAATAGCACCAGACAGAACGCAGAGGGCAGAGGGCAGAGGCCAGGCGAGGAAAAGCGGAAAGCGGAAATCGAAATTCGGTCTTAAGCCTCGAGTTTTCCGATTTTCCGATTTTCTGACTTTCCGATTTTCGGCTCATGACTTCAATCCCCAGCCGAGTGAGCGCGACCGCACCAAGCTGCGCATAAATGCTGCTGGAAATTCCATAATATCGGTAGAATGAGAAAATATTATTACCGAACATAATGGCCTGCAGGATGACGAAAACCAAGCTGGCTCGCTCGCCGAGCCCGACCACGCGCGCGAGACGATAATATTGCCAGCAGAGCAGCAGGCAGATGCCGGTATAATAAAAATTAAGCCAAAAGAGCTGTTGGAGGCCGAAGGCCCGACTGAGCAGGCTGTAGGCGAGGAAATAACTCGATTTGGGCCATGCCGAGTGGATGCCGACCGTCTGGTCGATGTGCCACTCATTGATGCGGCGCAGATGCTCCCAAGGGTCGGAAGGCCATTCGAGATAGGCGCCGGGGATGTAGAAAATAAGGGCGAGGAGGGCCCAAGGGAGAAAAGCGGAAAATCGGGAAAGCGGAAAATCGGGAAACCCTGATTTGGCTTCGCTCCACCATGTGCGGAGCGCGAGGAGGCCGAGGATCACGTTGATGACATGCAGGGCCCCATAAACGTGAAGCAGCGGAGGGATGTGGCTGCTGGCACCGGGGTTGACCGGCCATTTTCGCCAATAATAAAGCAGGTAAAAAAACAGATAGGGCATGAAGAATGCCCAGCCGCTGTAGAAGTAACGACGAAGAAGGGGCGGAGAAACGGGTTGATCCATCGGAAAAGCGGAAATTGGGAAATCGGAAAAGTGGGAAACGAGAAACTGAACTAATTAGGATTTTTACACCAAGATCGCGAAGAACGCCAAGCCAGTAAGATTAGATCCTTTTTCGCGGATAACGCGGATGATCACGAATTCGATCTGTTTTTTAACCACGAATGGACATGAATGTACGCGAATGGCCTGCCTTCGTTAAAGCTACGGCGTGGCAGGCAGTGAAAAACTGTGCTGGTCATCTCCCGAATGCAGCTATGTCACCCATCGTCGGCAATGGGCTAATTCTTGGATCCCAACGCAACTGGCAGATCGGCAATATGATCGGCAAAATAACAGCATAATTATCTGATATACTTTTTTAAGTAACTGAAAATCAATGTTGTAATTAATAAAAATATTGGCAAAAAGACCGGCAATAAATGCCTCTCAACCACACCGCCATCGAGCCCATCCTGCCAGAGCAGCACATGCCTGCCCTGGAGGATATGGCTTGTTCCGTTTTGGAGCAATCGGCCCGGCTGGATCAGAAGGTGAGGCCGCCGCTTCGGCGCGACTTGGCTGAGCTGACCCGCTGGATGCATTGCTACTACTCCAATCTTATTGAAGGGCAGCAAACGCGCGTTCCCGACATCGAGGCTGCGCTGCGGAAGGATTTTGCGGCGGAACCTGAAAAAAGAAACCTGCAAAAACTCGCGCTGGCCCATCTTGCCGTCCAGAAGTGGGCGGCTGGATACACGGGATCCCCTTTTCAGCGCGATTTTATCTGCGAGCTGCACCGTCGTTTCTATTCGGAACTGCCCGCAGAGATGCGAGTGGCCACGACGTTGGGCGGGACAAAATCTCCGCTCGATCCCGGCGCTTTGCGGACAGGGGAGGTCGAAGTCGGCGCTCACTTGGGCCCGTCCCACAGGCTTGTGCCCGACTTGCTGGATCATTTCAGCCGCCGCTATGAAGCACCGGAATTTTCCCGGGTGAAGAAGTTCGTGGCGGTGGCGGCAAGCCATCATCGTCTGGCCTGGATTCATCCGTTTCGCGATGGCAACGGCCGGGTGATTCGCCTGTTTTCCGACACGCTCATCCGGCAACTCGGGATTGATGGCGGAGGGCTCTGGTCGCTATCGCGCGGCCTCGCGGTGCAACGCAAGGACTACTACGCCGGTTTGTCCAATGCCGACCAGGAGCGCAGCAGCACATCCGCTGACGACGGGCGCGGCCACTTGAGCGAACGTGCCCTCCGCGATTTCTGCCAGTTTGTCCTGCGCGTCATGTTGGACCAAATTGCCTTCATGGAGCGGTTGTTCGAACTCGACACGCTGGCCGGTCGCATCGAGCACTACGCAAAAGTGGAAGCAGGCCTGGGCAAAGAGGCCGGTCGGATTTTTTGTCTTTTGCGCGAAGCGCTCTTTCGCGGAGAGTTTCCCCGGGGCGAGGCGGGCCGGATTGTCGGCTCGTCGGAGCGGACCGGACGCGCGGTGCTCACGAAGGCAATTGACGCCGGACTGCTGAAATCGGACACGCCAAAATCACCCGTTAGACTGGCCGTACCGGCAAAAGTGCTCGGCACCTATTTCCCTCAATTATTTCCGGTGGGACAGTCGGAATGAGTCGTAATGGGCAGTTGGTTAGCGGGCCGGCCGAACGACTTGTGTAGCACGGAAGGGTTACTTGACACTGGGCCATTTTTGGATCACCTTTGATGCATGAGCGCCGCCGCCCTCCAGCTAAAGAAAACTCTGGCTGATGCCATCAAGCATCAGATGAAATTCGATCATCTGAGCATCTCCAGCTTCGCCAGGAAGACCAAGACCAACCGCCATGCCGTCCGCAGAATTCTGGACGGGAAAAACACCTCCATTACGCTCAAGACCATGGCGAGAGCCGCCGAGGCGCTCAACCTGGAGATGACCCTTACCGTCAAGCAGCTGCCGCTCGGTAAACTGGGGAGAATCGCCGGGCAACTTGCCGCCACCGACGATGCCCACAAGGCGGCTGAACTGAAGAAGCAGTTTCTGGAAGGATATTACGGAAAACCGGTGAACCAACTCGATGCCTGAGATCCAGCGGGCCAACCTTCCTCCGGCACTGCTGGCCCATCTCTTGGATCGCGTGGCGGAACGGAACATCACCAAGGACGACCTGATGAAGGTTCTCCATTGGATTGAAGGAAACCCGATTGTACCGGAAGGCGATTGGTTCAAGCGCTTCGGCCATGTCACGGTTTGCGGGAAGGGTGCGCTGATCAATACGTTCCTAAACCCAGAGCACGTCGCGATTGGCGAGGAAGTCGAATAAGGCGCCTCAGCTGGTAGTTGGTATTTAGTAGTTGGTTTCGATCCAACGCTGCCGTGCCCTCTGTCTTGTCCGTCGACCTTCAGCCTGTCCTTCGTAGCCTTGGCGAAGTAGGACGTTCGGAGTTCATCGTTCAACGTTCGGACGCGAGAGCAGTTTTGGTTTAAATAGACCCATGACAAAATAAAGGAAGGGTCGCAAAGGCATGCCGATGTGACCAATTAAATTGAAACGGCTCTAGCCGCACCAACTACGAACTACCAACTACAAATTACGTAAAAACTGGGCACAAACTCCTGGGCGATCTTCAGCCGAGCGAGCGAGCGATAGTGTGATTGCAGTTCCGCTTGAAACGCCAGCGGCTGGCCAGAGTGGCCGTCGTGTTCAGGAATGAACTCGCCGTGTTTAAAGTGATCGTTGATTTCCGGTCCCAGCGGCAAAATGAGCCGGGGCAGTTTGTAGTCGGGGAGGGCGGCGAAAAATGTAGCGGTCCGAAAGCCCGCGGCTGCCAATAACTCGGCGAGTTCGCTGCGGGTGAAGGTGAAGCTGCGAAGGTTTTGCCCGGACTGATCTTTCCATTTCTGTGCGGCCAAAGCGGCGTCATAGATTGCGATGTTGGGCACGCCGAGATGATCGTCCGGCGCGCCGAGCAGATATTTTAGGCCGAGGCGGTTTTCGATGCCGATGACCAACTGGCCGCCGGGCTTGAGGAGCGTGCGAATTCGATCAAGGAATTCTGCCTGCACTTGGCTCGGTTCGCCGGGACGAAACTTGGCCACCCATTCCAATACGCCGATAGAGCAGATCAAATCGAAGGATTGCGGTTCGAATTCGAGGTCGAAAAAATCCGCCTGCACGAAATGCATGCGGTCAGCCACTTGCTCTTGCGTGGCGGCCGCCTGGATGAAGGCCAGCCGTTCCGGAGTGGGTTCGAGCGCGGTTACTTCGTTATTCTTGGCCAGCGGAAGGGCGATTTGTCCCCAGCCGGAACCAATGTCCAAAACCTTCACATTGGAGGGCGGCCCGCCTTCGCCCCGTTCGTCAAGCTCAGGGCTACGGCGTGGTTGACGAAAAAAAAGATCGCGCGCCGGGCTGGTGACGATCTGGTGGAGCCAGGGGTTGGTTTTTTCGTAGTGCCGGGCGACAACGGAACGCCAGGGATCGCCGCTGCGGACTTCACGGACAATTTCCCAAAGTTCGCCGGCCGGAGTATCGCGGTAGGAATTTTCACCGGACTGGGCTGTCCACAGTCCGCCGTGCTCCACCGTCACTTGTTTGCCGCCATGCCGAAAAGTGATCATGGGGATTCTCCCAACATCCAACATTCAACATTCAACGTCCAACATCCAATGCCGGACGCGGAGCGTCCTATTTCACCCCATTCGACACGATCAGGGCGACGAAGGACAGGCTGAACGCCGACCGACCAATTTCTAATACCTTTTTTTAACCGCAGATGGACGCAGATGAACGCGGATATTAGCAGGCTGATGAAAAACTGTGCCGCTATCCGTGGTAAAAATAAGTGCTTATAAGTGTTCATCAGTGGTTCAACTGTATGAATCCGAATCTGCGTCCATCTGTGTTCATCTGCGGTTAAGTAACTTGCTTATTCGGCAGCGGGCGCGAGGTGATGGCCGCGTAGAGGTTCGCGATGCCGAAGGTCCGGTCAAGGCCGTGGATCTCGATGTTTATGGCGTCGTAGCGTCGATGCAATACGACCAGTTTCTCGCCGACGAAATGGATGAAACCAAAGGAAAGAAAGTAGTGGCCGGGCATGAGGTCGAGGTCGAAGGTGAAGTCCACTTCGTGTTGTTCACCGGCTTTGAGCGCAGGCGCCGGTTGTTTGCTGAAAAGGGTGTTGGTGCCGTAGATTTCAACCCCGGCGGTATTTTTGACGGTGAGCGCGAAGATGGGCTCGGGGCAGTCGTCATTGGCTTCCACCACCATGCGCACCACGACGCGCTCGCCGGTGGTAAACCAGGTGCGTTCCTTGCGGGTCACGTCCAAAACCGTGACCGTAAGAATGCGCCCCAGCTCTCCACCATAGGCAAATTCCTGGCCGCTGAGCTGAACATGCGATCGTTCTTCGGTCAAAAGCGCTTCGGCTTGTTTAGTTGGGGCTTCGTTGTCTGCTTGGGCATCAACGACTGACCCAGTCGCTTTGGGCGACAGCTGCAACGAGTCGGTTTGGCCGGCCGAAGCGCTGACTTGGGCTGCAGCCACCTGCAAGGCCGTGATGTCGGCTTTCAAGGAATCCACGGTATTCCCCTCGATGGTGAGCTTCGAGTACAGGTTGACCACGTCGTTCGGCTTGCCGGCATAAACCACGCAGCCGTGCTCGATCAACACCGCGTGGGTGCACAACCGTTTGACCATGGAAGCGTCGTGCGAGACGAACAACAGCGTGACGCCTTTTGCAATGAAGCGGTCGATGGTGCGGGCGCATTTGAGTTGAAACCGGGCGTCACCGACCCCGAGCGCTTCATCAATGATGAGAATGTCGGGATCGACATTCACGGCCACGGCAAAGGCGAGCCGCACGACCATGCCGCTACTGTAAGTCTTGACCGGCTGTTCGATAAAATCCCCGATTTCGGCATAGGCTGCGATGTCATCAAATCGAGCGTCCACTTCCTTGTGCGTGAAACCGAGGATGGCGGCGTTGAGATAAACATTTTCGCGGCCGGTAAACTCGGGATTGAAGCCGGCGCCGAGCTCCAGCAAAGCCGCCACGCGGCCGCGGGTCTCGATCCGGCCGTGGGTCGGCTGCAGCGTGCCGGCGATGATCTGCAGCAGGGTGCTCTTGCCCGAACCGTTGCGACCGATGATGCCGACGGCTTCGCCGCGGCGCACGGTAAGGGAGAGGTCGCGCAGCGCGTAGAAATCGCGCCAGCCGCGGGCCGCGTGCTGGTGCAGGGCGCGATGCGGCAGGGAATTCTTCGGCAGCAGGCTGGCGGCGCCGGCGAGAAACGGGCTCTTCAGGCGGTCGGCCGGCGATTTCCAAATGCGGTAGGCTTTGGAAAGATTTTCAGCGATGATGATGGAGTCGGACACGAAAGGATTGAGGAGTTGGCTGTGCCCTCCGTAGCCCTGAGCCTATCGAAGGGGCGAAGGAGGGTAATTAGTAATTGGTAGTTATGGATCGGACTTCTAACCACTAATCTTCACTAATTGGCACTAATCTCGGAAGCCAGAGCTTAAACCACTTATGAACACTTATGTGCACTGATCACGAATCGATTTCGAAGTGATCAGGCTGCGGAAACGACTGTAGGCCGTCGTTGCGAGCAGGAAGCGCTGCGGCAGCGTTTTCCTGCTCGCAACCCGACGGCCTACACGGCCTGCGGCCGTGTGCTGCGACGCAGCACAGTTTTCCAGCAGTCTATTAGTGCCCATTAGTGTGCATTAGTGGTTAAATCCAATCCGTGTTTATCTGTGCTATCCGTGGTAAAATAAGTGCTTATAAGTGTTCATCAGTGGTTAAATCCGCCTTTGTGGTCGCGCCAAAGTTGAGGCTTTTGGTTTCCAACTTTTTTGGCGTTTGGGCATTGGCGTTTGGGATTTGCGCAGCCGGTTAGAGTACATCCGCGAACGCGGATTGGGTTTTCTTGAAAAAGCAGCTGCCGGCGAAAAATACCGCCGCGCCGATGGCGTAGGTGTAGCCGAGGCAGAGAAGATTGATCGGCTGGTGCCAGAGTAACGCGCAGCGCGCGAGCTGCACGGTTTGCAGGAGCGGGTTCCATTTCAATATGTTCCAGATAACGGAGGATCCATGGAACCGGCTGAGGGGATAAAAAATGGCGCTGGCCCACAGCATGATTTGGGCAACGAATTGAATCACCTGGTTGATATCGCGGAAGAATACGCCAATCGCGGCCAGGAACCAGCAGAGACCGGTGGTCAGCAATAAATGGGGCAGCAGCACGACCGGGAGCCAAAGCAGCCCGGCCAAGGTGAGGCCGCGGCCCAGCACCACGATGCCAATCAACAGCAACCCCAGGCTGATCAGCAAGTGAAACCAAAATGCGCTGATTTGCGCGAGCGGCAGCACCTCGAGCGGGAAAACCACTTTTTTGACGAGATTTGGCTGGCCCACGATAATCGTCGGCCCGACTCCCAGCGTCTCAGCGGTGACGTGGAACAAGATGAGGCCCAAAAATATGGCGAGCGCGATATCGACGGAACTCTCGTGGGGTAGCACACCGAACCTGATTTTGAAAATAAACCCGAACACGAGCATATAAAGCCCGAGCATCAGCAACGGATTGAGCACCGCCCAGATGATACCGAGGTAGCTGCCGCGATGGCGCAGCTCGACCGCGCGCACCGTGAACTGCCACCACAAGTCGCGCTTGCGCGCAAAGTTGGTGAGGAGGGATGAACGGTTTGTGGCGGGCATGAGAGAAGAAAAGTAACAGGTAACAAGTAACAGGTAACAAGTAACAGGTATCAAGTAACAAGATAACCGATCATTTCTGACTCCTGATTCCTAATTCCTGATCCTTGTTCTTGGTCGTTCGGTATTGGACGTCGGTAGTTGGGGCTGCCGGCTATCGCCGAACATCCGCCTTCGCTAAAGCTACGGCGGACAAGTCCAACGCCCAACATCGAACATCCAACGTCCAACGTCGAGCGAGTTGTGGTTGGCTGGTTGTAATTTGTAGTTAGTATTTAGTAGTTGGTTTGGACTACGGATGCTGAACGCCGAACGCCGAAGTCCCGTTCCGCAAATTTGAGATTTGTACCGAGGCGAAGCCGACATCGACAATCTGAAATGGCAGCAGTCGAAACCAACTACCAATTTCCAACTACTAACTACTTGGATTCAAGCGAACGGCATGCCCGGCTCTAAGCGTTTAATGTCGGTAAACTTGTCCAAATCGCGGTCGAAAGAGGCCGGGCGCACGCCGAGCGCGACGGCTTCCGCCGCCAAGAGCGCTTCAGCGAAATCGACGTTTGTTTTTTCGTAGCGCGTGAGAGCGTCCAGAACGCACTCACGGCCTTCGGTGACAATGCCGGAGGCGTGGATCAGCTTGCGGAGCAGACCGGCCGCCTTCGCGCGATCTTTGAGGCCGTAGACATCGCGCAACACGTAGACTACTTCTGCAACAATCCACGGACGCAAAAGCAGCTCGCACTTGCCGTTCTCGGCCGCGCCAATCAGGCGCTTGCTCTTCTCCAGTTGAGCCGCGTCATCCTGGGTCAGAAACCGGATGATGACGTTGGTATCGAGC
>Ga0207009_1010_pt1 | contig 32097 bp, 30 predicted proteins | sample Alteio_BWMinCont_81_FD_153479 | JGI IMG/M metagenome (GOLD analysis project Ga0207009, IMG submission 153479) | Enriched cells from forest soil in Barre Woods Harvard Forest LTER site, Petersham, Massachusetts, United States -... | ecosystem: Environmental > Terrestrial > Soil > Temperate forest >... | reverse complement strand
TATTGATATTTGCGAATCATTACGAAGTATGGGAAATACTATCATTAAGCGTTCTTTTAGGTATTATTAATGCATTTGATGTTCCTGCCCGGCAATCGTTGGTATATGAAATGGTTGATGATAAAAATGACCTGTCAAACGCCCTTGCGCTTAACTCATCTATGGTTAACCTGTCGCGTTTAATCGGGCCGGCGCTTGCCGGTATTGTATTAGAAACTTTTGGCGATGGCACCTGCTTTTTATTGAACGCGGTGAGTTTTTTAGCTGTTATCGGGTCGTTGTTATTGATGCGGCTACCAAAATATGCTAAAAAAGAACACAAGAAAAATGTTTTTGGCGAACTGAAGGAAGGCATGGCCTATATCAAACGCACGCCATCTATCGCTTTTGTGCTGATCATGCTGGCATTAATTAGTTTAATGGTACTACCCTTCAGCACATTGATCCCGTATTATGCCAAAGATGTTTTTAAAGGCACTGCATCTACATTTGGTGTTATCGATAGCTTTATCGGGCTCGGGGCATTTTCGGGCGCTATATTTTTAGCCTCGCAAAAGGCCGGGGCCAATCTTAAAAAAATATTATTTATCAATACACTGGTGTTTGGCGCCGGGTTGATCCTGTTTTCGCACGAAAGCAATTATCCGCTTGCGTTGATTTTCGTTACCATAGCGGGTTTCGGTATGATGTCGCAAATTACGGTGAGCAACACACTGATACAAACTACCGTAGCTCCGAGTATGCGGGGGCGGGTGATCAGTTTTTACGCCATGGCCTTTTTTGGCATGCAGCCATTAGGAGGATTGTTGGTGGGCTCGATATCTAAATGGGTAGGAACGACGGATACGCTGATGGGCGAAGGCATCGCAGCCTTGCTGATTGGTTGTTTACACTGGCGCTATTTGCACCGCGAAAAATTGAAGGCCCGGAATGCGGTGTTATTAGAGCAACCAGAGCTGCATCCGGCTTAAAACATAGGCTAAATGTTATCTATAAATACCATTCAATACACCCGCTAATCGTATCCCCGCTTTCTCGATCCGGTTTTTTAAGACGGGCAAATGATCCTGGTAATATTTCTCATCAAATTTGGGGTCATCGGCAGCTTCCTGGTAAAGTATGGTGGCAACCTGGTATGATTCCCATAGCCAAACCATAACTTCGTCGCTTTGCCATTTTTTTATTTGTTCTGGCGTTGCGTCATCATATTTGGCGGCCAGATCTTTGTATTTGATTTTTTGATGATCCAGTAAGCCGCTATCCCATAAACTATGCAAGTCAGTGTTGCTATTAAAAAAGGTTACGCCAATGGCATTTCCGCCTTTGTCTTCCGCACGGCTTACGTGCATGGGCTGGTGGGCATCGCCAACAAAATGAATCAATAATTTAAGGGCGAAAGTTTTTTGCGGCCGGCCCTTAGCGGGATTTTTCAAGTCGTTTATGCACTCCACTATTCCAGTATATAAATTTCCCTCTTTGGTACCCTTTACATAAGCAGCGAACTGATCGTAAGTATACCCTAATGGGATATCGACATAATGAAGAACGCCGGTATACTTATAAGCCTTGTTGCTCCTTAAGTCATCCGCATAACTGCTTACATCGGCCATAGATTCATGCCCCAGTAAGCCTTTAACCGCCAGCTGTGCACCGGGGGTTAAATGATTTTCCGCAATCTTGGCCACCGCATAATGGCCGTCATACCCCCAGGAAATTAACAGGAGCGACAAAAAGCTCATACAAACAAACAGCCTGCCTTTTTTCATCAATTGAAAATTAAGATAAAACCCCAAAGGATAATTTAATGTAAATATAATGGCAAAAAAAGCAGAAAATAACAGCAATGTTTTATATTTGTATTCATCAGATGATAGGATGGCTATAATTCAAAGAAAATCGCTCGCAGTCGAGGTTGCAACCCAGCTGCAGGAGCAAATTTTAAAGGGCGATTACGTCCTAAATCAACAATTGCCGGTTGAGCAAAAATTAATGGACCGATTTGGCGTAGGTCGATCCACCATCCGCGAGGCGGTAAAAATCCTGGTAAACTCGGGTTATGTACGCGTGCTGCAAGGCGTGGGTACATTTATTGAAGACAACCCCGGTATGAACGAAACCATGCCCCAGCGACTCAAAAGGGCCGATTCTGTAGAAGTTGAGGAAGTGCGCCGGGTGTTGGAAATGAAGATTTCTGAAAAAGCGGCGATGAACAGAACCGGAAATGACATCTCAAAAATGGAATATTTCCTCGACAAAAAAGCGAAGGCGGCGGAAGCAAATTCGCCCGGCGAATATATCGACGCACATATCGAATTTTACAGGGTACTTGCCGATGCCTCAAGAAATGTTTTGTTAACAGAGCTTTTTAAAACATTTACCAAACAACTAAAAAGTACTTTATTAAACCGTTACCAGGACAGCGGTTTTTTTGACGAGTCATCAGACCTTTACTACAAGTTGTTAGATAGCATTATCCGCCAGGACCCATCAAGAGCATGGTATTGGAGCGGTAAAATAACCGGCCAAACGCCCTGATATTTTTCTATCTAATGGTGCTATAATTTTAGCCGATCCTATATATTTGTAACTAATTCGGGATGTAGCGTAGCCAGGTATCGCGCCAGCATGGGGTGCTGGAGGTCGGAAGTTCGAATCTTCTCATCCCGACAAATAAAGGAGCAATTAAGAGCATATTTGAGAGGCCATTTAACCAATTGGATATGCTCTTTTTATATTTTCTTAGAATACTAACCCATTATTGAATATTTGCCCTTTTATAAGTCATGGCTAAATTTAGGTACGATATCAACGCTTTAAGATGCGTTGCAGTAGTTAGTGTGTTGCTATTCCATTTAAAAGTACCCTATTGCTCCGGGGGATTCATAGGCGTCGACGTTTTCTTTGTCATATCGGGTTATTTAATGACCCGGATCATTTTTAAGGCAATCGAAAAAAACGAATTCTCACTCCTTGATTTTTGGGGTAAGAGAGTAAAACGCATCGTGCCTGCATTGCTGTTTCTAACTTTGGTCGTAAGCATCGTCAGCTATGTCATTTACTTACCCAACGAATTTAATGTTATCGAAAAAAATGCAACATCGAGTCTTCTATTCTATTCCAACATTGCCTACTGGAAGAATTCCGGCTACTTTGAACCGGCCTCCGAAAATAATATTTTTCTACATACCTGGTCTTTGTCAGTCGAATGGCAATTTTATATCATTTATCCCATTATCATTTGGTTGTTTTTTAAATTATTAAAAAAACGAAATTATATAGTTGTTTTAATTGTTGTTTTCACATTCCTGCTGTGCGGCTTGTCCATATTTTGGACATACAGATCAGCCACCGCGTCATTTTATCTACTACCTACTCGCACGTGGGAGTTATTGGTGGGGGCTTTGGCGCTTATGGCTGAAAAAAAGTTTAAAGTTCAAAATAAATGGCTGCTAATCATTTGTTATATGGCTATACTTTTATCCACCCTTGTGCTTACCGATAGCGTCTTATGGCCGGGAGTATATACTTTGGTTCCCGTAATGGCAACTTTTGGTATAATTGTTTTGAATCAAGACAGCTATGTTATTTTAAAAAACAGTGCCGTGCAATTAACCGGGAGGTTATCGTACTCATTATACTTATGGCACTGGCCGTTGATCGTATTCGCCAGATATATTGGTTTCCAATTCAATGCAATCACAGTTTTTAGTATCATAACTGCATCGTTTTTAATTGCTTATTTTAGTTATACGTTTATTGAGTCGATAAAATTAAAGACGAGCATTCCAATTATTTTCGCCCTGGCTGTGTTATCCCTCTGCACAAGCGTGTTCAGTAATTTTAGTAAGGATTTTACTGGAAAAATCGCCAATATGGCTGATTATGAAAAAAAACACGAAAGCGAAATAACGCGACAGTTTAGCAAAGGTTGTTGTTTTGTGGAGGGTGAAAACCGGGAAGACTTCGATAAGTTTAAACGTAGAGATTGTTTGAAAATAGACAGCACCCAAAAAAATATCCTGTTACTGGGAGATAGTCATGCAGCCAGCTTATCCAGCTCGCTGAGGGCGCCGCTTCGGACTTATCATATCAATCTTTTGCAGGCAACTGCGTCACAGGGATTTCCGTTTCTTATAAAAAACGGAAATTCTGAATTTTGCGAGCTATTGTACCATTATATTTATTATGATTTTTTAAAAAAAAATAAAAGTCATATCGACGGTGTTATATTGGCCGGAAGTTGGTTGCCGCATTCAAACGAAGTTGCAGATCCTTTATTACAAGTATGTAAGTATTTAAAAATGTTGAATATTCCCGTAATAATCATAGGTCAAACGAATGCTTACACGATACCCTTTCCCACAATAATCGCTAAAGGGATGGCAAGCAACACTGATTTAACCGATATTTATTCCAATAAGAATGCCTCTGTTCTCAACGCTTTTTTAAAAGTGAAACTCAAAGATTATTATGTCGATGTTTACTATGATAAGAATATCCCAAAATTGAGCGCCAATTTTGACCCATTTGAATTTGATGACAATCATCTTTCCAAATACGGCGCGGATTTGGTCGTAAAAAGAATTATTTCTGATTCAATTTTCAAAAAACAATTCAAGCTAATAGTTCCTATGAAAACCTTTAATTAATCGACGATTGTTTTTTCATGGTCTCAGCCCACAGACTAAACTTTTAGCTTATGCAAAAACCAAAACAGGTACTACCTTCATTTTACTTATTTACCTCTTTGTTTACACATTTAAAGCTTACAAGAGCCATTTATGCGTTAATTAACCCAAATACCAACATAAAAGACAGTACGCCGCATACATGGGTGCCGGAGGCCAGAAGTTCGAATATTCTCATCCCGACTTGAAAAAAGGCCTTATGAAACAAAAACATAGAATCTTTTCCGGGTTCAAACATTTTCTATGACTTTTGATGTTGAAAAGACAGTAAGTTTTTTAACAGATTTATCCGTAAAAAGATCAGAATTACTTAGCCAAAAGCAGCTTTGCCGGATTTTTTTATAGGCTAACTCTAACTTTAATAAGTGCAGTTTCGTTAAAATTAATCCTGATCTTATTGAACCTGCTTTATTTATGGAGTGGGGAGGTTTAATAGACGGAGTATACTTGTTCAAATTTAATACAGAATTTGAATTTACTTTGGTTAGATTAATAATAGCTAAATAGTGGATATAATGTTAAACCGCACATTTATACTGCAACATGAAGATCTTTCGCAAATAGTTTTTTATGCATTGGTAATTGTTTCCCTGTGGATGATTGAGTGCCTGATTTGTATGACATCACCCCCCAAAAAACTACCGCATACCTATTTAAACGCCAGGTTTATTTTTACCGCATTACCTATACAACTGCTGCTTACAGGCTTCGTATTGTTAATCATGAACTGGGATCACCGGCATCACTGGGGGTTAGTTAATTTTATACCCCGTCATCAAAATAAATGGGTTTATTATATCAGTCTTTTTATGCTGCTTGACCTGGGCGAATACATTTACCATGTTATAATGCATAAAATAAACTTTTTATGGAAGTTTCACCTGGCGCATCATAGCGATTTGCATATAGATGTTTCTACTACCGTGCGTGAACACCCTGGGGAAACCTGCGTGCGAACCTGTTTTTTAATGTTGTGGGTTTTTCTACTCGGGCCCGCAATAGGCATTTTAATGATCAGGCAAATTTTCCAGACCTTCTTTAATATCCTGGCGCATACAGAGTTCAGGCTGCCGGATAAATTAGGTTACGTCCTGGGCTTATTATTTATTACACCCAATTTACATCACGTGCATCACCATTATCAACTACCCTATACCAATTGTAATTATGGCGATGTTTTATCTATTTGGGACCGCTTATTCGGAACCTACAAAGAATTGCCCCAGCAAGAAACCAATTATGGAATTGACACCCACCTTGACCCGGGTATCAACAGCCGGTTTATACCGATATTAAAAATACCCTTTCGTAAGATAGAAAAATAACCGTCAGGTATGAAACGGTTATTTTTAGTGATGACGCTAATTGTAAGCTGTGCTTATGCCCAGACCGGGAAAATCTCTTCACGGTTTTATTTCCCCGGGCTTATCGGCACAGATTTTCAGTCGAACAGGGCTTCAGCAACGTACAAAAAAGGCTTATTATTAAATACTGCCGCAGAATACCGCCCCGATGACACGCTGGCTTTTTTCTATCGTTTCAATTTTGATGGCATTACTAATAAGTATAATACCAACGCTGTTGACTTACCTACAAACGTAAAAGGCGGAAGTCAGCACCATACCTATTTATTAATTGGCCCGGGTTATCGCAAAAAATACAGAAATATAAGCTGGTACGCAGCTTTTCAACCGGGGGTAAGCATCAGAAACTATGATGAAGTGGTAAAAGATGGTAGCAGCTACGTGGTAAGCTCTTTTAATAAAAACAATTTATCGGTTAAAATAACAGGAGGTTTTGAGTATTACCTGGCGCCACATTTTGCCTTAATTATGGAAGCGGCCCGATACCAGAACAGTTTTCCAAATCACCCGGTTTCTTTCAATAACAGCGAGATGGCCATCAGTTTTGGTTTTACAACTACGCTTTTTTAACAGGGCCGGCTTATTTAAAGACGATGTATGCAATGAATACACGCACTTGCCGAAATCGGCAGGCTTGTAGCTATAAACTTTTACGTTGCTTAAAAGGTTTAGTTGAACCCGGCAAAAGCTGATTTTTGCGTTTATAAACATTTCATATCCACTTTTACTACAGCATATTTTAATATGTTAAATATTGTTAAATGCCATTATTATAGGCTTATTTAAAATATTTTTGTTTGTTGTTGATTAATCATTAAAGGCATACCGGTTGAAAAAGAGAAGCATAGGCATTATTATTGGCTTAATGAGCTTAGCGCTGTTGGGGGTGGTTGCAATACAATTGTACTTTTTAACGGAGTCTTATCAATTGCAGTCGCAGCTTTTTGACCATGATGTTAAGGAGGCGCTCAATAATGTTGCCGATAAGCTGACCAAGCAGGACGCTATCAATTTTCTAAATAAAAAAGCACAGGGCCGGGACGGGAAAACGCCGCAAAGCAAGGATAATAACATGGCTTTGACCGATCATGGCAATCATTTTATCGTCAATGATTCCGCAAAAAACGCAGAAAAAAATTTAAGTGTCCATGACCGCAGACTATCCCATTTGCGCGATAGCCTATACCAGATGGTATTAGATCAAAAGCTGGATGATGAATTAGCGGGTACATCTGTACAGGTACAGCTTGAAGGATACACCGATGAATTTGGCATTGCCCAGTTCCGTCCCGCTGGTGCACAGGTTGTAAAAATGCCGCAAACACACCGGAAACCCCATAAATACGATACGATACATTTTGTTGTTGCCGACCCTCAATTCGGCATTCAGCATCTTACACGTGTGGTACTCGACCCGTTATGGAAGGCCCAACAGGCGCGCCTTCAAAATGTAAAAAAAATGCGCCGGGTTGAAGAAATGATGCAGGCCGAAGGCCAGCAAAGTTTATATAGCAGCAAACCAACCATTATACAAAGCCTATCTGATGAATATCGTAAATCTACCGAACCGTTAAAAAATCGGATCAATCCGATTACGATGGATTCGCTGCTTCAGATAGAATTATTGAATAAGGGAATTACCATACCCTATAGCTATGAGGTGTCAACCGCCAATACCGACTCGGTTATATTTACAAAAGCAATAAACATGGCCGACGGTCAGCCCATATTTTTGGCGGAAGACACCTACAAATCGCCCATATTTACAAAAGAGGTTTTAAACGACCCAGGTACGCTTAAAATTTTCTTTCCGCAAAAAAACGCAGCTATACTGAGAACCATGACAGCGTCAATGGGCACCACCGCAGGCTTATTATTTGTGCTGATATTTTGTTTTGGCTATATCCTGTTTGCCATTATCAGGCAGAAAAAGATCTCTGAAATGAAAACGGATTTCATCAATAACATGACCCACGAGTTTAAAACGCCGGTATCAACCATCATGATCGCCAGTGATGCCTTAAGGGATAACGAGGTTATAGCCGATAAAAGCCGCATCTCGCGGCTGGCCAATATCATTTACGAAGAAAACGCGCGCCTGGGCAGCCATATTGAACGCGTGCTGAATATTGCAAAAATTGACAATAATGACTTCAAGCTGGAAAAGAAACCTGTTGATATTAACGAAATGGTGGCTATTGTGGTAGATAGTATGGAACTGAAGCTGCAAAAAAGCAATGCAGTAGTCCACATGAACCTGGATGCCGGAAAAGCCATCATCAATGCCGATGAGCTTCATTTTTCAAACCTGCTGTATAATTTAATTGATAATGCAATAAAATACAGCAAGGACCAGCCCGAAATAACCATCAGCACGTTAAATAAAAACGGCCATGTGCTGATACGCGTTTCAGACAAGGGCATTGGCATGAGCCGCGATCAGCAAACTAAGATATTTGAGCAGTTTTACCGCATACCTACCGGCAACCTGCACGATGTTAAAGGTTTTGGATTGGGGTTGAGCTACGTAAATACGATTGTAAAAAGATTGAACGGCACTATAGGCGTTAAGTCAGAAAAAGATAAAGGCTCAGAATTTGAGCTAAGATTTTCAGTTGCATAAGTAAAGAAGTCCGAAAGACGGGAAGTCGGAAAGTCCGAAAGTGAGATAAGAATTTGGGCATTAGGTTATAAAAATTTACGGACTTCCGACAAACAAAGTTCCTATGAAAAAAATATTACTGGTTGAAGATGATCCTAACCTGGGGTTGTTGTTACAGGATTACCTGCAGTTAAAAGGTAAGTTTGATGTTGTTTTATGCAAAGATGGGGAAGAAGGATTGAGAAACTTTACAAAAAACACGTATGACCTGGCTATCCTGGATGTAATGATGCCCAAAAAAGATGGTTTTACTTTAGGCAAAGATATCCGCAAGATCAACACACATATCCCTATTATTTTTGCCACCGCCAAGGGTATGATAGAAGACAAGACACAGGCCTTTAACTTAGGTGGCGACGACTATATTACCAAGCCATTTAGGATAGAGGAACTATTGCTGCGCATAAACGCACTGTTAAAGCGAACAGATAATACCGAAAAAAAAGAAGAACAATCGCCCACACATTTCCAGATCGGCCGATATGAATTTGATTATACCACGCAGCTAATTGCCATTAATGGAAGTCAGCAAAAACTATCAACCAAAGAAGCCGAGCTGCTACGTTTGTTATGCATCCGCAAAAACGAGGTGCTTACCCGCGAAGAGGCACTGTTGCATATATGGCACGATGATAATTATTTTAACGGCCGCAGTATGGATGTGTTTTTAAGCAAGATACGTAAATATCTAAAAGATGACCCAAGCGTAGAGATCATTAACGTGCATGGCCGGGGTTATAAGTTGCTGATTAATTAATTTCTCTATACCAACATTGTTACGCCGCTTTTTTGTTTTGCCGTTTTAAATAAATAAGTTTGTTATAACTGATCAATTTATTTACTATGAAGCTAAAACTACTCTGTTCGTGCCTGCTTGTAGCGGGTACTGTAGGGTCGGCATTTGCCCAGGATACTCCCGATCCGGCGATGACCCAAAAAATTCGTGAAGAAGGATTGAATCACTCACAGGTAATGGAAATTGCCTATCATCTTACAGATGCTTCCGGGCCACGTTTAGCTGGTTCGTCAGCGTTAAAACGAAACAACTAAAAACATATGAATATAAAACTACTTTACACATGCCTGGTTTTTGCAGGTACAGTGGGTGCTGCCATTGCGCAAGATACCCCCGACCCGGTAATGACCGCAAAAATCCGCGATGAAGGATTAAATCATTCGCAGGTGATGGACATTGCCTTCCATATTACAGATGCCGCAGGCCCCCGCCTTGCCGGCTCGCCGGGATTAAAGCGCGCGCAGGATTGGGCTGTCAGTACTTTAAAAAGCTGGGGATTGGTTAACGTAGTACGCGAGCCCTGGGGCAAATTTGGCAAAGGCTGGGAAGTTCAAAAGAACTATATCGCCATGACCGCACCTTATTACCATGCGCTTATTGCCATACCAACAGCATGGACACCCGGCACCAAAGGCGCCATAAAAAGCGAGGTAGTACTTGTAAAGATCGATTCAATTCCCGACCTGGCACAATATAAAGGCAAATTAAAAGGCAAAATCATTATAACCGATGTCACCAGGACACCTCCCGAACAAAATTTCACGAAACCAGAAGCCTCACGTTATACAGACGCGGAATTAGACAAAATGGCTAAAGCTACGTTACCTCCGCCAAGAACAGGCGGTCCCGGTGGCCGCAGGGGCCCGCAAGCAGGCGGAAACCGCATTACTACCCAGCAATTAACAGATTTTGAAATGGCCGAAGGCGTTGCGCTGGTATTAACACAAGCCAGGAGCGGAAGCACAGATGGCACCGTATTTACCTCAAACGGCGCATCGCACGCGGATACCGCACACGCTACTTTACCAAAATTAGAAACCAGCGTAGAAGATTATCAACGCGTTTTACGTTTGGTAAAAGCAAATATACCGGTAAGCATGGAGGCCGATATCAAAACAGAATTTTTTGATAAGGACCTTAATGGCTACAATGTAATAGGCGAAATACCCGGCACCGACCCTACCTTAAAACCACAGGTAGTAATGTTGGGCGCTCACCTTGATTCATGGCATGGCGCAACCGGTGGTACAGATAATGCCGCAGGTAGTGCGGTTATGCTGGAAGCTATCCGCATCCTGAAAAGTGTTGGCGCTAAACCGCGCCGTACTATCCGTATAGGTTTATGGAGTTCAGAAGAAGAAGGCGACCTGGGTTCTGCAGGATATGTTAAAAATCACTTTGCCGACCGTACCGACATGGTGCTTAAGCCCGAGCACGATAAAATCTCTGCTTACTACAATATTGATAATGGTACGGGCAAAATCCGCGGTATCTATCAACAGGCTAACGAGAAAGTAGGCCCTATCTTCGCGCAATGGTTAACACCATTTCATGACCTGGGGGCTACTACGGTTACTATCCTTAACACAACCAGTACTGACCATGAGTCGTTTGACAATGTGGGCATACCGGGTTTCCAGTTCATCCAGGATGATATTGATTATGAAGCACGCACATGGCATAGTAACCAGGATACTTACGATAAGATTATTCCTGCGGATATGATGCAGATGGCGACCATTGTTGCCTCATTTGTATATAACACTGCGCAGCGTGACGAAATGATCCCGCGTAAACCATTGCCGGCACCAAGGCCAGCAAGAGCAGGAAGATAATAAATAAAGATTTAACACAACTTATAAGACTGACATGAAATTAAAACTATTGTATTCCTGCCTGCTTATAGCAGGTACCGTGGGTTCAGCGTTTGCCCAGGGCGCGCCCGAAGATCCGGCTATGCTGGCTAAGATTCGCGAAGAAGGATTAAATCACTCACAGGTGATGGATATTGCTTTTCACATAACTGATATTTCCGGCCCGCGTTTAGCCGGTTCGCCGGGATTAAAACGCGCGCAGGATTGGGCCGTTAATACTTTAAAAACCTGGGGCATGGTTAATGCCAAACGCGAATCGTGGGGTAAATTTGGCAAAGGCTGGGAAGTTCAAAAAAACTATGCCGCTATGGTTGATCCCTATTATCATGCTATTATCGCTATCCCAAAGGCTTGGACACCAAGCACTAATGGTTTAATAAAATCTGAGGTTGTTTTTTTAAAAATTGATTCAGTTGCCGATTTTGCCAAATACAGAGGTAAATTAAAAGGCAAAATTGTAATAACCCAGGCGGCTGCTCCGGCCGAGCAAAACTTTACCACGCCTGAAGCAAGAAGAGATGCCGATAGCACCTTAGCAGCAATGGCTAACCCGCAGGCAGCGGGTGGCAGGCGCGGTGGCGCCGGTGGTCCGGGCCGCAGGCCGGGAGCTGGTGCGTCCGCACTTCCGCGTGGAGCCCTGAGCCAGTTTGAAGTTGACGAAGGCGTGGGCTTGGTATTGAGCCAGGCGCGCGGTACCGACGGCACTGTATTTACTACCAATGGCGCAAACTTCAGGGATACCGCAAAAGCGGTGGCGCCGGAGTTGGAAACCAGCAGCGAAGATTATCAGCGCATTTTACGTTTGACCAAAGCCGGCATCAAAGTAACAATGGAAGCCGATATTAAAACAGAATTTTTCACCAAAGATTTAGACGGCTATGATGTGGTTGGAGAGATCCCCGGTACCGACCCTAAATTGAAGGACCAATTGGTAATGATTGGTGGTCACCTCGATTCATGGCACGGAGCAACCGGTGGTACAGATAATGCCGCAGGCAGCGCCGTAATGATGGAAGCTATGCGCATCCTGTCAAGATTGGGTTATCATCCACGCCGCACCATCCGCATCGCTTTATGGAGCTCGGAAGAACAGGGCGAGTTTGGCTCAAAAGGATATGTAGGCAAACATTTTGGTGATCCTACCACCATGGTATTGCTTCCAGAGCACGCTAAGCTATCTGCTTATTACAATTTGGATAATGGCACCGGTAAAATACGCGGTATCTATGCGCAAAGCAATACGGCAATCATGCCGATATTCCAGGCATGGTTGAACCCGTTGAAAGATTTAGGCGCAGGCACCGTTACGCCGCGTAATACCGGCAGCACGGATCACGTAGCATTTGACGCGGTTGGCTTACCGGGTTTTGAATTTATACAGGACCCTATCGATTATAACGCACGTACCCACCATAGCAACCAGGATACTTATGATAAGATCATCCCTGAGGACCTGAAACAAGCCGCCACCGTAGTGGCCTGGTTTGTTTACAATACTGCCCAGCGCGACGAAATGATGCCACGCAAAGAACTGCCTAAAGCAGATCCGGCTGCAGCATCGAGAAACTAATCATTTTTACCCGATAAACCTAACAGACAATGAAACTAAGATTAATTTATACAAGCTTATTGCTTGCAGGAACCCTGGGCACCGGGTTTGCCCAGGATACGCCCGATCCGGTAATGACCGCCAAGATCCGGGAAGAGGGAATGAACCACTCACAGGTGATGGATATTGCCTTTCACCTTACCGATGTTTCGGGGCCGCGTTTATCCGGTTCGCCGGGTTTAAAGCGCGCACAGGATTGGGCGGTAAACCAGTTAAAAACATGGGGCATGGTTAACGCCAAGCGCGAAGACTGGGGCAAGTTTGGAAAAGGCTGGGAAGTTCAAAAAAACTATATAGCAATGACGGTGCCTTACTATCATGCACTTATTGGCATACCAAGAGCATGGACCCCCGGAACCAATGGCCCCATAAAGGCTGAAGTGGTTTATTTAAAAGTAGATACCATAACCGATCTTGCAAAATATAAAGGCAAGTTAAAAGGCAAAATAATTATAACCGATGCCGCAGCACCAAAAGAGCAGAATTTTGAGGCCCCTCCAGGTCGTTTTACCGATGCGGAAATGGCTATGTTCGCTGGCGCTACTCCGGAACAAGGCCGCGCCGGTGGTGCACCGGGCCTTACCGGGCCTATACCAGGCTCTCCGGCTTCAATTGCTGCTGCTGCACGCCAGGGTGGCGGTGCCGGTCGCGGTGGTCGCGGTGGCTTCGGTGGCGGCCGTGGTATCACTGCCGCAACTTTAACACAGTTTCAGCTTGACGAAGGCGTAGGCCTGGTGCTTGCGCAAGCCCGCGGTACAGACGGTACTGTATTTACTACTAATGGCGCCAGCTATCGCGATACGGCAAAATTAGTTTCGCCAACATTAGAAACCAGTTCAGAAGATTACCAACGTATACTTCGTTTAGTTAAGGCAGGTATCCCGGTAACTTTAGAAGCAGATATCAAAACCGAATTTTTCACTAAGGATTTGGACGGATATGATGTTGTTGGCGAAATTCCCGGCACAGACCCTAACTTGAAAGATCAATTGGTAATGTTAGGCGGACACTTAGATTCATGGCATGGCGCAACAGGTGGAACAGATAATGCTTCCGGCAGCGCAGTGATGCTGGAAGCCATGCGTATTCTTTCACGTGTAGGATTCAAGCCACGCCGTACTATTCGTATTGCTTTATGGAGTGCAGAAGAGGAAGGTGAACTTGGCTCAAGAAATTATGTAGCCAATCATTTTGGCGATATCACTACAATGACGTTAAAACCGGAGCAAGCAAAGGTTTCTGCTTATTATAACATTGATAACGGAACTGGAAAGATCCGTGGGATTTTCTTGCAACAGAATGCGGCCGCAGGCCCAATCTTCCAACAATGGCTTGCACCATTTAAAGATCTGGGTGCGACAACTGTTACTATTGCTAACACTGCCAGTACAGACCACGCGGCAATTGATGCCATTGGCATACCGGGCTTCCAGTTTATACAGGACCCAATGGATTATATGGCGCGCACACACCACAGCAACCAGGACACTTATGATAAGATCGTTCCGGATGATATGAAACAAATGGCCACCATTGTTGCCTCGTTTGTTTACAATACGGCTCAGCGTGACGAAATGATACCGCGTAAACCACTTCCTGCACCAACACCTGCAAGAGGTGCCAGAGGCGCAGGAGCTGCAGCACCGGCAACAAGGAATAATTAAAAATTAAGTCCCGGTAGTTACCGGGGGAATAAAAAATGATGAAGTATATTTCAACTTCATCATTTTTTGTTTATACCAATTTTTACAAGCAGCAATGCGAGGTGGGTGTGGGTATATTATTCGGTAATTTCGTTATCATTACCTTCCACCTCAATATATTTCTGATCCAGCTGCTTATTTGCCTTTGCCCCTAAATTTTTAATTTTCTCGGCGGTTTTAGTGAGATTGCCGTTACCTTCGGTGAGTTTGCTGATGGCATTATCATAAGCGCCCTGGCTTTGTTTAATGTTTTTGCCGATGCTTTCCATATCGGTTACAAAGCCTACAAATTTATCGTACATGGCGCCGCTCAAGCGGGCAATTTCTAAAACGTTGCGGTTTTGACGCTCCTGTTTCCAGATACTGGCAATGGTGCGTAAGGTTGCCAGCAATGTTGACGGACTAACAATTACCACCCGCTTATCCCAAGCATCGCTAAACAGTTCTGAATCTATCTGAACCGCAAAGCTGAATGACGATTCGATAGGTATAAACAGCAACACAAAATCGGGCGAGTTAATCTGGTACAGATCATGGTAGTTTTTGGAAGATAAACCTTGTACATGACTGCGAATAGATTCCACATGCGCTTTTGAAAAGAGCTTCCGTTCATCTTCTGTTTCGCAATTAACCAAACGCTCATAAGCTATTAAGGATACTTTTGAGTCGATAATGAGGTGTTTTTCATCCGGGAGGTCAATCACGACGTCGGGTTGCAAACGAGAGCCATCAGCGCCAATCAAGCTGGCCTGCAGGCGGTACTCCTGGTCCTTAACCAGGCCCGAGCGCTCTAATACGCGCTCAAGGATCACCTCACCCCAGTTGCCCTGCTTTTTGTTATCGCCTTTCAGCGCTTTTGTTAAATTTTTCGCCTCGTCGCTTATCTGCTGATTCAACTCCATCAACTGCGTAATAACGCCTTTCATGGTATTGCGTTCGGCAGCTTCCATATTGTACACCTTGTCTACCTTATCTTCAAAAGCCTTCAAGTTTTCTTTTAATGGATTAAGGATAATATCCAGGTTGGTGCGGTTAACATCCACAAACTCCTTCGACTTTTCTTTCAGCAGCTTTTCGGCAATATTTTCAAATTCCTTTTGAAATTTTTGCTGGATCTCCTGTATGGTTTTTTCCTGCTCGGCCAAACGTTCGCGTTGCGCTTTGAATGATTCTTCAGCCTTCGCCATCCGGTTCTTTTCCGCGACCAGTTCCTGGTTTAAAAGGGTGTTGGCATTTTCATAGCGGATGCGCTCGTCTTGTAGCTGTTTGTCGGCTTTATCGCGTTCTAAACCCAGGCCCAATGCGCGCTCTTCGGCTTTGGCTAAAGAAATATTCAGGATGTTCCGCTCATTTTTTAGACGCTCAAATTCATCTGCCGAAACGCCGTCGGCAACCCGGGGCCGTTTTAGGAAAAGCACAACAGCAACCAGTAAAATAACAACAGCAACAACTAAAGGAATAAGCGACATTTTGATAAAAATATTAGCAAAACGAAGGTAGGAAAAATTAATAAAGATATGGAATGGAAAAAAGTGTGTTGTCAGTCTGAGCCAGCCTAAGACTATGCATGCGGGCCATTGCGCTCATCCTTCGACAAGCTCAGGATGACACCCGGGGTGTTATATTGCTATTGTTCCCCCTTTAGGGGGTTAGGGGGCCGCCTTTTCCACCCTTAACCCCGCATCACTAACCTCGTGAAGCGGGTTATCGCGCATGTTTTGTTCCAACTCAAAATAGTAAATGCCTTTTACCGGGAATTTATAATGGGTGCGAAAAGGCACCTGGTACGTATAAATATTCCCCGATCCCTGGCCCAGCCATTCGCCATCTTTATTGGCTAATTTAACTTCATACCGCACGGTACTTGTTTTTTTATCCGGACCGCTTTGATGCATCAAAACAAACATATTTGAATACTTGTAATCAGCTGTTACCCGTAAATTCAGGTATAAATTATAACTAATACCGGCATCGTCAATTTTAACAGGGTATCTTAATTTATTGGCATACGACCAATTATTATTCACCATTTCGGTGTTTTGATCAATAACCGCGGCCGGATCCGTGCAACCGGCCAGCGATAAAACCGTAACTATCGCAAATGCAGAAAAAAGTGTTAAAATCCGTTTCATTCTTTGTTAATTTTCCGATGGTCCGTTTTTTGGCGGCCCATCCGGCCGATTGGGTTTGTTGTTATTATTTCGGTTATCGGGACGGTTTGGGCGATTTCGGTTACGGTCGTTCCTATTTCCGCCACCCTCCGGGCGCGGGCCCTGGGGCCGTGCCTGTTGATTCACCGCTGCCGGGCGATTAGGATCAACCGGGTTGCCGGCAGATTGTCCCTGCGGTTTTTTATTTTTGTTACGATTCTTGTTTTTATTCTTGCTGCGATTGCGTTCATCCAAACGGGTTAGACTGTCTTGCCCAACTACATTTTCGTAATCTAATATTTTAATCGGTTTGGTTTCTATTTCAACAACCTCGCCCAGGTCTTCCGGCAATTTGCCTTCCTTGTTCATGGCCTGTATTTCTTTAACCCGTTTGATAGGAATAGGGATCCATGATTCTTCGCGCGGATAACTAAACCACATGAGTTTTTTAAAGATGTCTGTTTTTTGCAAGCGGGCGTCACCTTTTTCGGTTTTCAGGTAATTTACATTATCGGGGATATGCTTTAAAGCATCCATGTACGTGTCCAGTTCGTAATTTAAACAGCATTTTAATTTACCGCACTGGCCGGCCAACTTCAACGTGTTTAAAGAAAGATTTTGATAGCGCGCTGCGGATGTCGATACGGTTTTAAAATCGGTTAACCAGGTCGAACAACATAATTCACGGCCGCATGAACCGATACCGCCTAAACGGCTTGCTTCCTGCCGCATACCTATCTGCCGCATCTCTATCCGTATACGGAAAGTCTCGGCCATTTTCTTGATCAGCTCGCGAAAATCCACCCGGCCCTCGGCGGTGTAATAAAAGGTAGCTTTGGTTTTATCGGCCTGGTAATCTACGTCGCTCAGCTTCATAGACAGGTTCAGGCTCAAGGCCAGCTTGCGGGCGGCATGCATGGTTTCCCATTCCATATCCTTGGCGGCTTTCCACTTCTCTACATCAGGAACAGTAGCCTTGCGGTAGATCTTTTTAGTAACATCTTCCTGTTTAACACGGCGCTTGGTCATTTGCATCCGCACCAGCTCGCCGGTGATAGATACATGGCCCAGGTCATAGCCGCCCGTAGTCGTTTCAACCACTACCAGCTCGCCCGCTTCCAGGTAAATGTTATCGTTATTTAAGTAAAACTCCTTTCGCGAACCTTTGAACTTCACTTCAATAATCGGAAAAGGTTTATAATTAGTCGGCATGTCCATATGGGCCAGCCAATCGTAAACATCTAATTTGCTGCATCCATTGGTAAGGCACGAGCCATTACTTTTGCAGCCGGCGGGTGAGCATCCGCCCCCCGTTGAACAACTTCCACATCCCATGGTTAATTCGGTATATAATGATTCCCTTGCGGGATTGACTTGGTTTTCAAAAACCCTATAATTTGTAAAGATACATCTAAAAATAAAATTTTAGGGTTTGCATTTCTTTCTACGTGATAATGTGCCTTTTCCAGCTCGGTGCTGATGGCGTTTGCCATCGAAATGGTCATTACCTTTGCCATTTTTTGCGCTGTGTCTAATTCATCTGCCGGTAAATGCACCAGGCTACCCGCCTCGGCCATTAAAAGGCAGCATTCCCGTATAAAACTTATTCCGTAACGTATAAAATTCTTTTGATTTTCGCGGCCCATTTTGGCAATCTGTTCCACAAAAGCCACCAATTCTATCCCTTTGTTGGCAAAGCAAAGTCGCAGCCATTGCACAAACAGGCCGTGATAACTTTTATTGTCCTGGCCCAGCATTGCCAGGGCATCGGTTAAATTGCCATTGCTTAAATAGGCAATTTCGGCGGCAGCATGTTCGGTTTGGTTATGTTGAACAATGAGATGGTCTTTTATTTCATTGTAAGCTAATGCCGGTATTTTAACCAGTTGCGTACGCGAAAGGATGGTGTTTAATATTTGGTCCTGGTTTTGCGCCACCAATAGAAATAACGTGTTTGGTTGCGGCTCTTCAATAATTTTAAGCAGGGCATTACCCTCTTTATCTAAATATTCAGGCAGCCAAAGGATCAGAATTTTATAGGCCGATTCAAACGGCTTAAAGCTTAATTTTTTAATGATCTGGTGGCACTCGGCGATATTGATATTGGCCTGCTTATTTTCGGCATCCAAATAATCGCGCCAGATATCCAGGCTTAGATAGGGATTCGATAAAAAGGCCTCGCGCCATTGTTCAATAAAAGTGAGCGCGTTATCGTCTTTGTGTTTTGCAAAAAAAGGATAAGAAAAATGCAGATCGGGGTGCATCAACTTCTGATACTTGCGGCAGGAGGAGCAAACCCCGCAGGAATCGTCCGGATGTTTATCCTCGCAGGATAAAAACTGCGCATAAGCTACGGCCAATGCCAAACTTCCCGATCCCTCCGGCCCCAAAAATAACTGTGCATGACTAACCCGGTTTTCGGTAACCGTGTTAATTAAGCGCTGTTTCGTCGCCGCCTGTCCTACTATCTGGTTAAACTGCATTTGGTGCAAAATAGTGATTTGATGCGAGAAGTGAGATATGAGAATTGAGAGCGGGTGTTTTTTTGACAAAATAGTGGGGAAATGACGGCAATTACTCATCCGGACGTTGCTTCGCGCGTCCACCCTCTCTTCACCTATGGAGGAAAGAGGGTTTTGTATTATTCAATAACTATCTTTGCTACATGACAGGACTAATCTCCAATCTCCAATCACTAATCTCTGCGCAGACATGCGCATAATGGCCTTTGACTATGGCACCAAGCGCATCGGTATTGCGGTTACCGATCCTTTGCAGATTATCGCTACGGGGTTAGATACTATTCATCCGCAATATATCATCGACTATTTAAAAAAATATCTCCTAACAGAGCAGGTTGAACGTTTTATTGTTGGTGAACCCAAGCAGATGGACAATACGCCGTCTCAATCGGCTATACATGTTAAGGGCTTTGTAAATTTGCTAAAAAAAACCTTCCCGGATATTCCGATCGAGATGCTGGACGAACGCTTTACCTCAAAAATGGCTTCGGCTACCATTGCCCAAAGTGGCATGGGCAAAAAAGCAAGACAGAATAAGGAATTGGTGGACACGATATCGGCAGTGATATTGCTACAGTCGTGGATGTCTAAATTCTGAATCGTTAATTAGCGGGGTTGGTTAAATTATGTTAAATATCATATAAGCTTGTGATTATTAAATAGCTTAGTATCACCTATTACAAGCGCCATGATTAAATTACTTACCACGGTTTTTCTTGCTTTATTTTTGAGTCAATCTTTTTCGCAAAACCCGGGTCAACAACAAGCAGACACTACTAATAACTTTGATTTTGAAAAAGTAGCTCCAAACGGTATAATGCCTTATGAATGGGTAAAATTTAATGCCGCTAAAAGTTATAAAAGGGAAAGCACGACCACCGAGAAACATAGCGGCAACAGGTCGCTATTGATCGAGCAAACGGATACTACAGATAAAGGCTTTGGGAGCGTTTCGCATGTTATACCTGCAAAATATGAAGGCAAGGAAGTTGAGTTTAAGGCTTACCTAAAATTTGAGAATGTAAAGAATGCGGTGGCACTTATGGTGCGTGTTGATGGTGTTGGCGGAAAAGTGTTAGCGTTTAACTCATTGCAATCACAAAATATAAGAGGGACAAAAGATTGGACACGATACAGCGTAAAAACGCTTATTCCTGTTGGTGCGCAATATATTTACATCGCGGCAATATTAGGGGGCCCGGGAAAACTATGGGTTGACGATGCACAGGTTTTATTTGATGGTGTTGATATAAACCAGGCAAAATTAAACCCTGATTATAACCCTAACGCCAAAGCAACACCGGCGTTTGGAAATAATGCCGCAGCATCCGGTTCGGTGAAATTAAAAACCACCAGGTTGTATTATGAAACTTATGGCAAGGGGCAGCCTTTGCTATTATTGCATGGTAACAGCCAGTCGATAGCTGCTTTTGAATATCAAATAGGAGATCTGTCAAAAAAATATAAAGTTATAGCGGTTGATACCCGCGGACAGGGAAAGAGCACCGACGAAACCACCAACCCGCTTAGTTATGACCTGTTTGCTGACGATATGAAACAATTGCTAGACTCGTTAAACATCAGGAAAGCCAATATATTAGGCTGGAGCGATGGCGGGAATACGGGATTGATAATGGCCGTTAAATACCCGGCTTATGTAAATAAGCTTGCCATAATGGGTGCTAATTTGTTTCCAACCACAGAAGCGTTGCCAGATACCGTATTAAAACAGGTCGCTTCGGCTATTAAAGAAAGCAAAGCAGGAAGCGACGAACATTCAAAAATGCGGGTAAGGTTATTTACCATGTTGTTAAAAGAACCCCATCTGTCATTTGATGATATTAAAACAATACAGTGCCCGGTTTTAGTGATGGCCGGAGAACATGATCTTATTTTAGAAAAACACACCCGGGCAATTGCTTCGGCAATACCAAAATCACGATTAGTAATATTTAAAGGTGCAACACACTATGCACCGGAGGAGATACCTAAAGAATTTAATGCAACCGTAATAAACTTCTTCAATAAATAACGCAAAGACCCGGTCCAAGCAAATAGGGAGCTGATCGACACGATGTCGTTAGTTATTTTGCTGCGGTCATGGATGTCAAAAACGTATTAGTCTGAACCACGATTAAACGGATTGTTTCGATTTTCACGATTTATTGCAGTAGACTCGTATCCGACAAATCCTTTAATCCGTTTAATCAAGGTTCAGACAAAATTTTTAAATTTGCTTTTCACTGTTCCCTGCAGAAATAAACCAATAACTAAATTAAACAAAGGATGAAAAAAACATTACTTATGCTAACGCTTTGCGCTTTTTCGGCTATTGCAAACGCACAGAAAGCAAAACATTATATCTTGTTTTACGACCCGATAACCAGCGTGTCTGAAAATGATCAATATGAACAAACAAAGGATTTTTACGACCCGAACAAGCAATATAGCAATATAAAAAATGCAAATGTGGACAACGAAGTCAATGTGGCGATTAAGCATAAAGACTTCAGGCTTATCGCGGTAAACGAAAAAGTATTTGCATATCCGGGCCTGGAGAAAAAGGACGAAGCCTACCTAAAACAATATAAATTTAAAGTAATACAAGGCACAGGCTTCGCTGTAAAAGGGAATAAGCTTTTGCAAAAAGCAGCGACTGATTTTGCCGGTAAATACAATAAAATGCTTTTGTTGAAGATCGCTGAAATCAAAAAAGGAAAGCATTAGGAGGCTGCTCAATACCCATTAAATTCAAAATGCTTACTTTTGCCCCATGGAGATTTTGGATCCAAACCTTCAGGCGTATTTAGACGATCATTGCGAGCCAGAGCCCGAAGCGTTAAAATTTATTAACCGGGAAACGTACACCAAAGTATTAAAGCCGCACATGTTATCGGGTCGTTACCAGGGCCGGGTGTTGAGCATGCTGAGTAAAATGATGCAGCCAAAGCTGATTTTGGAGATTGGTACCTTTACCGGTTACGCCACCATTTGCCTTGCCGAGGGGTTGACCGACGACGGCATAATACACACCATCGAAGTTAACCGCGAGCTGGAAGAAATGCTCAATTCACATTTTAAGCTAACAAATGTTGAAAAAAAGATAAGGCAACACTTTGGCGAAGCCGTACAAGTTATAGCAGGCTTAAATGTAACAAACATAGATATTGCGTTTATAGATGCGGATAAAAAGAATAATTTACTTTACTTTGATTTAATATTTGACAAGGTCAGATCCGGAGGATTAATAATAATTGATAATGTTTTGTGGAAGGGAAAGGTTTACGGTGACGAAAAGGATACCGATACCGAAAACATCCGCAAGCTAAATGACAAGATCAGTGCCGACACAAGGGTTGAAAAACTAATTCTTCCCGTACGCGACGGACTGCTGATCATCAGAAAAAAATAATTATGAAGAAAACCTTACTGATTACAGCACTGCTACTCTCTTCAGTTGTAACTTTCGCGCAAAAAAACACCTCGCAATCATACATCGAGCAATTTAAAGACAATGCCATAGCTATTATGCACGAAACGGGCATACCGGCCAGCATTATTTTAGGGATTGCCATGCATGAGTCGGGGAACGGGAACAGCCCCGTAGCTAAAAATTTAAATAATCAGTTTGGCGTAGTAGGCGCCGGGCATGTAGTTTATTATAAGAATAAGAAAAAGGTGCGGTCGCAGTATAAAAAATACGATTCTATCCTGGAGTCGTTTGCTGATTTTGCCCGCATCATGACTGAACGCAAACAGTTTAGCCACTTAACGCAGGAGCTTAGCCAGTATGATTATGAAAAATGGGTTAAAGGAATTCAGCACGCCGGATATGCCAGCAGCCGCAAATGGGGCGCGCAGGTATTAGGCATCATTCATAAATATAACCTGAACGACTTGGACGGCACCCCCGACGACCAGCCACAATTGGGCGAAAACAAGCAATAATAAAATTTAAAAGTTATTTTTGGCGTATATGAGCCATGCCAAATACTTGTTTTTAGTTCCACGGCGAAGTTTTGTTTACCTGGTATTTATCGCCGTTATTTTTTTAAGCTCGTGTTCGGCGCGGAAAAAAACAGTGAAACTTCGGCCCGCTAACCCCGCAGGTTCTCCAACGGTTGCTCCCGCTATCAGCAATAGCCAGGCGAGCGACAATAATAAAGCTATCCAGAAAGAGAAGAAGGACGCAATTGCGGCTTATGTTCCTTACACCTCGCTCACCTATATTGACCGTTTTAAAAGCATCGCGATAAAGGAAATGAACCTTTACGGTATTCCTGCCAGCATCACACTTGCCCAGGGACTATTCGAATCGGGCAGCGGCAACAGTGAACTGGCCAAAATAGCTAATAATCATTTCGGAATTAAATGCAATTCCGAATGGAAGGGCAAAAGCTATTATAAAGACGATGATAATGTGAACGATTGCTTCCGGGTTTATGATAATCCTGAAGACTCCTATCGCGACCACTCGGAATTTTTAAAAAGGAAACGCTATGCCGCTTTATTCGAATTGGATAAAAACGATTATGTGGGCTGGGCCAACGGCTTAAAGGCTGCAGGGTATGCCACCAATCCAAATTATCCGCAATTACTGATCAATCTTATATTGAAATACAACCTTGATCAATATGACCGCCCCGAAGGCGAGATCGCAAAGATCAAACGCGAGGACCGGGTACTTACGCAGATTAATCAAAACATCGCGACAGCAGTGAAAGATTCACTGGTTCAAACCACCCCGGTTGATAAATTGTATACCGTAAAAACCGGCGACACACTATATAACATATCCAAACGTTTTGGACTAACCGTTGATGATTTGAAAGCATTAAATAATATGGCAGACAACAGCATAAAAATTGGCCAGAAATTGGTTATTGCTAAATAGCTGTTAATATTTGTTAAATTGTATGTTCAAACCCCAATAATCGGTTAGTTTTGGCTTTATAAATGAAATTCTGGCTTATTTTATTCTTTGCTATCCTGTCTGTTAGATGTTTTTCGCAGGAAAAAACCGTAGCCGGTATCGTGTTTGATAAAGACAATAAAACGCGCCTGGCTAAAATTATTGTAAAAAACCTAAATAGTAAGGAAGCGGTATATAATAACCTGAACGGCGTTTTCCAGATAGATGCGCAACCCGGCGATACCCTGATATTCAGCAAACAGGATTATATTAATGATACCGTAAAAGTGGCAAGCCATATCCCGATAGCCGTTTATATGAGCAAATCATCTATACAGCTTAAAGAAGTAACCATCAGGGATACGGCCCTCACCCCCGAAAAAAAATTAGCCGCTACCAAGCGCGAGTATAGCAAAGCCTATGGATCATTGGCTAACCATGATCTGTTAAGCACACCATCATACGGTGGGGCCGGGTTAAGTATTGACGCGTTGTGGAACTCGATTAGTCGCGAAGGGCGCAACGCGGCGCATCTGCGTGAAACTATAGACCGTGATTATAAGCAGGATGTGATTGATTACCGGTTTAACAAAACCCTGGTGTCAAACATCACCGGGTTAAAAGATAAAAAACTGGTAGATTTTATGCAGAAATACAGACCGGGTTATTTTTTCGTGCTAAATGCTACCGATTATGAATTCATTACTTCGATAAAAAACAATTTAAGAAGGTATTTGCGTAACCCTAAAGCGTATACCCTGGCACCCCTGCCAACCATAAAGGAATAAGGCCTGTTTATAGCTAAATCCAGATAAAAGTGTGATTAATTGTGAGTTGAAAAGTAAATTTTTCTTTAATTTGTACATGTTAAAGGCTGGTCGCACGTTACTTCTTTTGGTGTTTTTATTAACCGTTTTATCTGCTCAGGCGCAAAAAACCGACTCGTTAAAAAAAGATAGTGTTAAAATAGATACCGCGCTGCTTAATAAGTACCGAATTGACCCGCGGAAGAATGCCATACCGGTTATAGTGCGTCCCATTCTTATTCACCCGGAGTTTGTACCCACCACCATGTTGGATTATAGGGTGAGCTATTGGCATAAATCCATAACTTTTGCGTTAAACTTTAATCAATCGGCTTTTACCAATAACTACAGTGCGGGTGGGGTAAATGCGGTGGCGCTGGGGTCGAACTTTGATTTTAAAGCAGAATATAATAAGACCCCATTTGACTATACCACAGAACTAAACCTGATTTATGGCATTTCAAAAAACAAGGGCCAGGGCTCGCGAAAAACAAACGACCGCATATTTTATGATAACAAGGTCTCCTCGCAGGTATCAAAACACTGGTCGTTTTTTGGTTCGTTAACTTTCGAGTCGCAGTTTGCCAAAGGTTTTCAATATGGCACCGCGCCTGCACCCGACTTATTGATCTCGGACTTTATGGCGCCGGGTTACCTCACCGAATCGTTGGGTATGGAGTACAAGCCCAACAAATTCTTTGATTTGCGCTTCGGCACCGGCACCGCCCGGCAAACCTTTGTTAAGGACACCACCATTTATCACAATATCCCCGGCAATTACGGCGTTCCAATTGGCCAAACCTTTAAAAACGACCTGGCTTTACAGGTAGTTGCCACAGTTGACAAGGACCTGATGAAAAATTTGCACATCAACGCTCGTTACGCACTGTTTGTACCTTACGGCAAACCACTTGCCTTTGTTACCCACCGCGTGGATGCTACGTTGGTAGCTAAGGTTAACAGTTTGATCAACGTTACCATAAACGGAACCTTCCTGTATGACAAAACAACCTCCGGCGAGCCGCAAGGAACCGAGGGGATGGCTTTAGGGGTAATTTATAAGTTTCCGTGATACGGCTCAAAATCTTAACTTTGCAATCTTTTTAATTGAGTAAGCATAATGTTTGAAAATTTATCGGATAAACTTGACAGGGCGTTTAAGGTCCTGAAGGGACAGGGTACCATTACAGAAATAAACGTGGCCGAAACCATGAAGGAGATCCGCAAGGCCCTTTTGGACGCTGACGTTAACTATAAAACAGCCAAAGCTTTTACAGATGATGTAAGGCAAAAAGCCATAGGTGCAAACGTGTTGACCACCGTTTCGCCCGGTCAGTTGCTGACCAAGATCATGAATGATGAGTTGACCGTGCTCATGGGTGGCAGCACGGCTGATCTTGACCTAAAAACATCGCCAACCATTATTTTAATAGCAGGTTTGAACGGTGCCGGTAAAACCACTTTTACCGGAAAACTGGCTAACTATTTAAAAACACAGAAGAATAAGAAGCCGCTATTGGTGGCTGACGATATTTACCGCCCTGCGGCTATTGACCAGTTACTGGTTTTAGGCGAGCAGATAGGCGTACCGGTTTATGTAAACCGCGAATCGAAGGATCCGGTTGCTATTGCGCGTGAGGGTATCGCGTTAGCTAAACAGAACGGGAATAATGTAGTAATCATTGATACCGCGGGCCGTTTAGCTATTGACGAAACCATGATGGTGGAGATAGAGCAGGTAAAAAAGGCCGTAGGCCCACACGAGATTTTATTTGTGGTGGATGCCATGACCGGGCAGGATGCGGTAAACACGGCTAAAGTATTTAATGATCGCCTGGATTTTACCGGCGTGGTTTTAACCAAGCTGGATGGTGATACCCGCGGTGGTGCGGCGCTTTCAATCAAATCTGTTGTTAACAAGCCTATCAAATTTATTGGTACCGGCGAGAAGATGGAAGCACTTGATGTTTTCCACCCCGACCGTATGGCTTCCCGCATTTTGGGCATGGGCGACGTGGTTTCATTAGTGGAACGCGCACAGCAACAATTTGACGAAAAAGAAGCTGCCGAGCTACAAAAGAAGATCCGAAAAAACAAATTCGACTTCAACGATTTTTACAGCCAGATACAGCAGATCAAGAAAATGGGTAACATGAAGGATCTGATGGGCATGATACCTGGCGTTGGAAAAATGATGAAGAATGTGGAGGTGGATGATAATGCCTTTAAAGCCATCGAAGCTATTATCCAATCCATGACGCCGCACGAAAAAGAAAACCCTGATACCATTAATCAAAGCCGCCGTACCCGTATTGCCAAAGGCTCGGGCACCGATTTGCAGGAAGTAAACCGACTGATCAAACAGTTTGACGATATGCGCAAGGTGATGAAGCAAATGAGCAACCCTGCGGCTATGGCCAATATGATGAAGCGGATGCCGAAGATGTAAACGGATTTCGAATGTCGGATTTTAGATTCCGAAATTTAAATAAGAAACAATGAGCACTAACACGATATGGTTACGCCTTACAACGGCAGCGTTATTCTTATTTTCTGTTTCAGCCAAAGCTCAGGTACCCGGCTCAGCTATCGATGTGCAACATTATACATTTGCATTACAGCTTAATGATGAAAACAACAGTATCAAAGGCGAGGCTACCGTCGACATTAAATTTTTAAAGGATGCCGCCACTTTCCAGCTTAACCTGGTAAAAAAGAATAGCGGGGATAAGGGCATGACCGTTTCGTCTGTTACGGAAAATGGCAAAGCCATTCACTTTACGCAGGATGAAGATGTGATCAACATTGATGCGAATGCAAAAGCAAACAGCCTGTATAGTTTTACTATTTCTTATTCGGGGGTTCCGGCGGATGGATTGATCATCTCTACCAATAAATTTCAGCACCGTACTTTTTTTGGCGATAACTGGCCCAACCGGGCACATAACTGGCTGCCCTGCGTGGATGATCCGGCAGATAAAGCTACGCTTGATTTTATCGTAACCGCTCCGGACCATTACCAGGTAATATCCAATGGCCTAAAAATTGAGGAAAAACAACTCCCCAACCATCTTAAACTAACCCATTGGAAAGAAACGGCCCCATTACCCCCAAAAGTTATGGTTATAGGCGTTGCTGATTTTGCCATTGACAACATTGGTGAGGCAGATGGTATACCTGTTTCTACTTACGTTTTCCCGGAAGATAAAGCCGTTGGCTTTAAAAGTTACGCCATAGCTAAAGAGATATTGCCTTTTTATATTAAAAAATTTGGGCCGTATGCTTACAAAAAGCTGGCTAATGTGCAGTCAAAAACCATCTTCGGCGGCATGGAAAATGCCAGCGCGATATTCTATTTTGAGAACTCGCCGGAAGATAAAGGTATTGAAGAATTGATGGCGCACGAAATTGCCCACCAATGGTTCGGTGATGCCGCGAGCGAAAAAAGTTTCCCCAATTTGTGGCTGAGTGAAGGATTTGCCACCTACATGACCAACTATTACCTGGAAAACAAATATGGTATTGACACGCTAAAAAAACGACTGGTCAAGGACCGGCAAACTGTATTGGCTTTTGAAAGGCGCAGAATGACACCTGTTGTAGATACCACCGCGAAAAACAATTTGATGGTATTGCTTAATGCGAATAGCTATCAAAAAGGCGGATGGATATTGCACATGCTTCGCCGGAAACTGGGCGAAGACGCATTTTGGAAAGGTATACGCAACTACTACGCAAAATATAACGGCGGCAACGCCAATACCGATGACCTGCGGATGGTAATGGAAGAAGCCAGCAGACAGGATCTGAAAACGTTTTTTAATCAATGGTTATTCACCGTCGGGCACCCGCAGTTGGGTATTAGCTGGAAATATGATGCTGGCAAAAAAGTAGTTGATATTCAGGTCGAACAAAAACAAAATTCGTTGTATGAATTGCCACTTGAGCTTTCTTTGGACGGACAAAAGCACACGATTTTATTGAAAGATAAAACAACCACCGTGCAATTTCCGGCCGCCTCAAAACCAATATCGGTTATTGCTGATCCGGATGTAAATATGCTGGCATCTTTTACTGTTACGGGGGATGATCAGGCCATAAAATAATTAATCAGCAGTGCCCCGGTTATGATCAACAGGCCAAAAAATTCGCGGGTTTTTTCAATATAGGGTTTGTCGGCTTGCATCGTTTCTACCAGGCTCGGGCGTTTATATTTTACTATCCAGTCACGCACCCCATCTTTGCCAAAAAAAAGCAATAACGCATATATCAGGTAAAAAGCGATCAGCAGCAAATAAATGGTGGGATAAAATAAGCTAAAGACCACCAGGCCGCAGCAAATGGCTGCGCTTAAATATATGGGCACCCACAACCAGGGGTCTATATCATTCAGGTTTAAATAGGCAAACACCAGGAAAGCCAGGCAGAAGATAATATTCAGGATAATTAGAAGCATCGATTCATTAATTGGTTAGGCTAATTTAAATAAAAACAGGTATGCAAAAAAGAATACTGCAATATTCGATTATAAAATCATAATTGAACAGTAAGTTATGGTGTTGAATTAATTTTCGGGATTACGCTAAGATTTTTTATCCAACAAATAAATTCTATAACTTACGCTGGTAAACTTTATCATCAGTGTTAGTTAAAACCTTTGGCAGTGCCGTTTACGGAATAGAAGCCATCACCATTACGGTTGAGGTAAATATAAGCGGCGGCAAATTAATGTATGCAATTGTTGGCTTGCCGGACAATGCCGTACGCGAATCGCTGCATAGAATAGAATCCGCGCTATCTTCTAATGGTTTCCGCATGCCGCGCCAGCGCATCGTTGTCAATATGGCGCCTGCAGATATTAAAAAAGAAGGGTCGTCATACGATTTGACTATTGCCACAGCCGTACTTGCAGCTTCGGGCCAGATTGACGCAGAAGAATTGAATAAGTACCTGATAATGGGCGAACTTTCACTTGATGGTGGTTTGCAGCCGATAAAAGGCGCATTGTCCATTGCGATACAGGCCCGCAAAGATGGTTTTAAAGGGTTTATCCTCCCCAAACAAAATGCCCGCGAAGCTGCCATTGTAAATGATCTTGAAGTTTACGGAGCAGAAAATATTAACGAGGTTGCCGGATTTTTTAATGGCGATACCCAGCTTGCCCGAGAAATTGTAAACACCCGCGAAGAATTTTATAACAGCCTCTGCAATTACGACAGCGACTTTAGCGAGGTTAAGGGCCAGGAAAACATCAAACGAGCCTTAGAGATTGCCGCCGCCGGCGGACATAATGTGATACTGATCGGTCCGCCTGGAGCGGGTAAAACCATGCTGGCCAGAAGACTTCCATCAATTTTGCCGCCTTTAAGCCTGCATGAATCGTTAGAAACAACCAAGATACATTCTGTAGCCGGGAAACTATCTGCTGCGGATGCATTGGTAACGATTCGTCCTTTCCGGTCACCACATCACACCATCAGTGATGTTGCATTGGTTGGCGGGGGTGGTAACCCGCAGCCCGGCGAAATATCATTAGCCCATAACGGCGTATTGTTTTTGGATGAATTGCCCGAGTTTAAACGCTCGGCGTTAGAGGTAATGCGACAACCTTTAGAAGAACGAAAAGTTACCATATCACGTGCTAAGTTTTCGGTAGATTATCCCAGCAGCTTTATGCTGGTGGCGAGTATGAATCCATGTCCCTGCGGTTATTATAATCACCCGGAAAAGGAATGCATCTGCCCACCGGGGATGGTGCAGAAGTATTTAAGCAAGATATCCGGCCCGTTGCTGGATCGTATTGACCTGCATGTAGAGGTAACCCCGGTTAATTTTAATGAGCTGGCCTCGGACAGATTAGCCGAAAAGAGCGAACTGATCCGCGAGCGGGTTATTAAGGCCCGCGAGGTGCAAACCGCCCGCTTCGGTACCCGGCCCGACCTGCATGCCAATGCACAAATGAGCCCGCAAATGGTGCGCGACTTATGCAAGATCAGCACCGCCGGGCAAACCCTACTGAAAAAAGCGATGGAGAAACTGGGATTATCCGCCCGGGCTTATGACCGCATACTCAAAGTATCGCGCACCATTGCCGATCTGGCGGGCAGCGAGGATATACAGATAGAGCATTTGGCTGAGGCGATACAGTTCAGGAGTTTGGATAGAGAGGGATGGGCAGGATGATTTTTTATACAAATAGTTTTTGATCGGCCCAGCGGAGGCATAGGCAAGAGCTGTTTATTTTACTATTTTTATAAAAACAAGTCATTAAGTAACAGAATTACCTGCAAAATGTCTCTTAAAATCAGACTAATAATAAGTATCACATTAGTTTTAGTTGTTTCAAGTGAAACAATGGGATATGTTATTCATGGCCGGTTAAAGAGGTTTTCGCCAAAATGGAAAAACAAAATATACTTAGCCGCAATAAGGTCTGTTGACGACTTTAACCGGGGATCAACAGGTATGATCATCAATAAAGCAACGATAGATAGTATTGGAAACTTTAAATTGCAAGGCAATAACCTGCCTGATGAAACTTCATTTTACAGGATCTATCTAACTACTCAAGACAATGAAGATATGCAACTTTTAACAGGCATAGATCAAAACTTCATTCACCTGCTTTTAAATAATAATTCGGATGTTACGATAAACGCTGAGCTGGATAAACAGCCTTTTTATTATGCGCAAATAACCGGATCGGCAGATGTTTCGGCCTTTACGGATTTTTATAAAAAGATATATTATATCAGAGATCAAAATTATTTCAGTGCTTATACACCAACACGCCTAAGCGACCAAAAATTCGTCAAAATGGCCGAAAAGTCAATAACAGAAAACAATAATCCCTATTATACAATTTTTGTCCTGGCCCATCTTGACTGGCTAAGTGAGTATCGTTCAAATCAGGGCTTTTTTGAAAATTCTGTGTCTTCGTTAAAAAAAAAACAACTATCCAATAATAGTTATGTGGCCGAATTAAATAACAAACTTGTGGAAGTCGCTTTT